>Ga0208297_1001868_pt1 | contig 15436 bp, 11 predicted proteins | sample LMS_cellobiose_e_FD_187367 | JGI IMG/M metagenome (GOLD analysis project Ga0208297, IMG submission 187367) | Rumen-fistulated moose microbial communities from Alaska, USA - LMS_cellobiose_enrichment (SPAdes) (version 2) | ecosystem: Host-associated > Mammals > Digestive system > Stomach > Rumen... | reverse complement strand
CCTTTGTGACGCCATATTTCTTCGCATATAAAATTAGGGATTGCCGATACCGCATGGTTTGTGTTATCTTGTTCATAGCGAATAGGATTCACCTGCCTTTGGTTTTGTCTCGTCAACTCAACCTTAACACAGGTTCGTCCTATTCGCTTTTCTTTTTTACCTGAGAATTTGTGAGCAGCTTAGCTGCTCATGAATTCTCTGGTCTTCTGTCACACATCATTGTAACACCTACACGGATTTTTTTGAACTGACGGCAGAACCGTTGACAAGCCCCGGAAAAATCAGTATAATGTACCCTACAATACCATGACCCTGATGAAAGGAGCTGTTTCCCATGCGGAGAATCCAGACTCTGGAGACCCGGGATCTGGCCAAGAGCCTGAAGACCGGCGGCTGCGGCGAATGCCAGACCTCTTGCCAGTCTGCCTGCAAGACCTCCTGTGGCCTTGCCAACCAGCAGTGCGAGAACACCAATCGCTGAGCTTGAACGAAACATGAGGAAAGCCGCCGCTGATCCGACGATCACGCGGCGCTTTTTTCGTGGAATGGAAGGAAAACGAGACCGATATGATCCATCAATACAAACTCAACGGCTTTAACATCGTCCTGGACGTCTACAGCGGCGCGGTCCATCTGGTGGATGAGGTGGCCTATGACGTCATCTCCCTCTATGAGACCACCCCCCGGGATGAGATCGTGGCGAAGATGCTGGACAGGTACGGCCACCTGCCCGACGTGAATGAGCAGGAGATCCGGGACTGCCTGGCGGACATCGACGAGCTGAAGCGGGCCGGAAAGATCTTCTCCCATGACCTGTGGGAGAATGTGGAGCAGGAGGCCTTTGCGCACACGAAACCCGTCCTGAAGGCACTGTGCCTCCACGTGGCCCATACCTGCAACCTCAACTGCGAGTACTGCTTCGCCAGCCAGGGGAAGTACCACGGCGAGCGGGCCCTTATGTCCTTTGAGGTGGGCAAGCAGGCCCTGGACTTCCTCATCGCCAGCTCCGGCAGCCGGGTGAATTTGGAAGTCGACTTCTTCGGCGGCGAGCCCCTGATGAACTGGCAGGTGGTCAAGGACCTGGTGGCCTACGCCCGGACCCAGGAGCCCATCCACCACAAGAACTTCCGGTTCACCCTCACCACCAACGGGGTGCTGCTGGATGACGAGGTGACGGACTTCTGCAACAAGGAGATGCACAACGTGGTGCTGAGCCTGGACGGCCGGAAGGAGGTCCACGACCGCCTGCGCCGGGACTTCGCCGGTCACGGCAGCTATGACCGCATCGTGCCCAAATTCCAGCGGTTCGTGGAGCGCCGGGGGGACCGGAGCTACTACATGCGGGGGACCTTCACTCACGACAATGTGGACTTCACCGAGGATATTTTCCACATGGCCGACCTGGGCTTTACGGAGCTGAGCATGGAGCCGGTGGTGAGCCCCCCGGGGGAACCCTGGGCCCTCACCCAGGAGGATCTTCCCAAGCTCTTCGACCAGTATGAAATTCTGGCCAAGGAGATGCTCAAACGGGAGAAGGAGGGCCGGCCCTTCACCTTCTACCACTACATGCTGGACCTGGAGGGCGGCCCCTGCCTCCACAAGCGGATGTCCGGCTGCGGCTCCGGCACGGAGTACCTGGCGGTGACCCCCTGGGGAGAGCTCTTCCCCTGTCACCAGTTCGTCAACGACCCGGACTACTCCATGGGCAACATCTGGGACGGGGTCACCAACCCGGCCCTGGGGGAGAAGTTCCACCGGTGCAATGTGGTGGCCAACCCCGACTGCCGGGACTGCTGGGCCCGGCTCTACTGCGCCGGCGGCTGCGCGGCCAACGCCTACCACGCCAGCGGCGACATCAACGGCACCTATGAATACGGCTGCCAGCTGTTTAAGAAGCGCATCGAGTGCGCCATCATGATGAAGGCTGCCCAGTCCGGGCAGTCTGTATAAGCGGAACCGTCTGCAAGGAGGAAGAACCAAAATGGAAATGAAAAAAGTGAGATACGACGGCGTGGACACCGACGACGTTACCGCCCAGCTGGAGGCGGGCAACGAGAAGATGGCCAAGAAGGGCTGGCGGGAAGGCCGGGTGGATATGCTCAGTTCTTCCACTCTGGAGGTCACTTACCTCAGAGGCGAAGAGGATGACGACGAGGACGAGGACTGAGGCATTTTGGACCCGCTTTGCTGGGCTCCAAAATGGGGGTGCGCTTCGTTCAGCGCACGGGCCTGCGGTCCGCACGTTCTCTCCGCGAGAAGTATTTTTTCCCTGGCAGAGCCAGCGAAAAAATGATTTGAATTTGCTCCGGTTTCTGCGGAAACCGGAACTCTGCGAGGCGAATCAATGAGGATTCTACTGAAACGGGCGCTGCTGATCCTGCTGGCCCTGTGCGTCCTGGGCGGGGTGACCGCCCTGGGGATCAGCGGCTGGGTGGTCCATTCTCAGTTTGACCGGATCCGGGACTGGAACAACCCACCGGCAGGCGGGGTGGACGGCATCCTCATCCTGGGCTGCGGCCTGGAGGCCAACGGGCAGCCCAAGCCCATGCTGAAGGACCGACTGACCACGGGGGCGACCTTGTACCAGGAGGGCTGGGCGGACAGGCTCCTGCTCTCTGGGGACAACAGCGGTCCGGCCTACAATGAGGTGGGAGCCATGGAGGAATGGCTGCGCATGGCCGGGTTCCCTGAGGAGGTCCTTGTCTTGGATAACGAGGGGTTCAACACCGACGCCAGCATCCGCCGGGCCCGGGACGAGTTCGGCATGAAGCGGATCGTCATCGTCACCCAGCGGTATCACCTCTATCGTGCCCTCTATCTGGCCGAAGCTTACGGTCTGGAGGCGTACGGCGTGTCGGCCACTCTGCGGACCTACGGACCCAAGCAGGTCATCTGGTCGGCCCGGGAGATCCTGGCAAGGGACAAGGACTTCGCCCGGATGACCCTGAGACAAGGATAGGGAAAAGGCCCGTACCCGCGGCGGTATGGGCCTTTTTTCGTCCGAGAGGGGGACGGGAAACGGCCGGGAACGTCCCCCGGGAATTTTGGGGCAAAATATTTCCGTTTCCCCGGTGACTTCCTACGGTTTTTGTGGTAGAATCATTTTGATAAATCATAACCTGTGCTTTTTCTATAGCAGCAGGCAGCCATCCCAACACTATGGAAAGGAACCATACCGATTATGAAAGAATTCAAAGGCAGCAGCAATTACGTCGTCTCTACCGACCTGCTGCGGATCGTCAACATCGCCATCGCCCTGGAGAAGCCCCTGCTCATCAAGGGCGAGCCCGGCACCGGCAAGACCCAGCTGGCCCAGGCCATCAGCGACGCCTTGGACAAGGAGCTCATCATCTGGAACATCAAGTCCACCACCAAGGCCCAGGACGGCCTGTATGTCTACGACACCGTCCAACGGCTCTACGACAGCCAGTTCGGCGGCGAAGGGGTGGACGACATCAAGAAGTACATCAAGCTGGGTAAGCTGGGAGAGGCCTTCTCCGCCGACAAGCAGGTGGTCCTGCTCATCGACGAGATCGACAAGGCCGACCTGGAGTTCCCCAACGACCTGCTGTGGGAGCTGGACAGGATGGAGTTCTACATCCCCGAGACCAAGGAGACCATCACCGCCAAGCAGCGCCCCATCGTCATCATCACCTCCAACGCCGAGAAGGAGCTGCCCGACGCCTTCCTGCGCCGGTGCATCTTCCACTACATCTCCTTCCCCGACGCGGCCATGATGACCGACATCGTCCACGCCCACTACGACAACATCGAGGACCACCTGCTGGAGATGGCCATGCGGGCCTTCTACCAGGTCCGGGACCTGCCCACCGTGGCCAAGAAGCCCTCCACCTCCGAGCTGCTGGACTGGCTCCAGGCCCTGCGCATCGGCGGCGTGGACCCGGACAAGATCGAGAAAGAGCTGCCCTACGCCGGCATCCTGCTGAAGAAGACCGAGGACCTTACCGCTGTGGACAACGCCAAAAAGAGAGCCAAAAACGGGTATAGATGGTAAGGAGAACATATCGTGTTTACCGATTTCTTTTACCTCCTGCGGGCCATGGACCTGGACGTGTCCCTCAACGAGTGGCTCTCCCTGATGGAGGCCCTGGAGCGGGGACTGTGCCGGAACAGTCTGCTGGAATTTTACTACGTCAGCCGGGCCATCCTGGTGAAGACTGAGGCCGATTTCGACAAGTTCGACGAGGCCTTCCTCACCTACTTTGAGCACGTTAAGCACATGGAGGACATCCCCCAGGAGCTGATGGACTGGCTCAACGACCCCAAGAACATGAAAAAATACGACAAGGACGAGGTGGACGCCCGGACCACCTTCGACCTGGAAAAGCTCCGCCAGATGCTGGAGGAGCGCCTGGCCGAGCAGCACGAGCGCCACGACGGCGGCCAGTACTGGATCGGCACCGGCGGCACCTCCACCATGGGCCACTCGGGCTACGCCGCCACCGGCATCCGGGTGGGCGGCGAGAGCCGGCACCGCCATGCCCTCCAAGTGGTGGGGGAGCGGAAGTTCAAGGACTTCCGGGAGGACAACGTGCTGGACCAGCGGTCCTTCCAGCTGGCCTTCCGCCGCCTGCGGCAGATGACCACCCGCCAGGACGGGCCCATGGACGTGCTGAACCTGGACCGGACCATCGACGAGACCTGCAACAATGCCGGGTATCTCCAGCTGGAGTTCGACCGGCCCCGGACCAACGACATCAAGGTCATGGTCCTCTTCGACTCCGGCGGGTCCATGTCCCCCTACGCCCGGCTGTGCAGCCAGCTCTTCCAGGCGGTGAACAAGGCCAACAACTTCAAGGACCTGAAGATCTACTACTTCCACAACTGCTGGTACTCCGAGCTCTACACCGACCCCCGGTGCGTCTACAGCGAGTCGGTGCAGACCCAGTGGGTCATCAACAACCTCAGCCGGGAGTACAAGGTCATCGTGGTGGGGGACGCCGCCATGGCTCCCTCGGAGCTGACCTGGATCGGCGGCAGCAGCTACTACAACCGGTACAACAAGGAGACCGGCCTCACCTGGCTCAACCGCTTCCACAACCGGTTTGAGAAGATGGTGTGGTTCAACCCCATTCCCGAGTCCATGTGGGAGTATGACTGGGGCTGGCAGACCATCCAGATGATCGGAAGCGTGGTGGACATGTACCAGCTGACCATCGAGGGCCTGGCCCGGGGACTGAAAAAGCTGGTGTCAGCCCGGTAAGACCGGCGCGATTTTGCGCATACTACATCAAATGAGAACCAACCCACGGGGGCAGTCCGCGCGGCTGTCCCCGGCGGTTTTGTGAAAGGAGGGAAGTTCCATGGAACGCTTCAACGTCACCGGCATGAGCTGCGCCGCCTGCTCGGCCCGGGTGGAAAAGGTGGTCGCCGCCCTGCCCGGGGTGGAGGCCGTGTCGGTGAATCTGCTGACCAATTCCATGGGGGTGGAGTTCGCCGCCCCCGCCACCGCCGAGACCATTTGTCAGGCCGTGGCGAAAGCGGGCTACGGCGCTTCCCCGCTCACCGAGACGAAACAGACCGCCCAGGCCCCTCAAAAGCTGGACACCGGGGACTGGAAGCCCATCCGGCTCCGGCTCATCGTCAGCGTGTGTCTGCTGCTGCCCCTGCTGTACGTCACCATGGGCCACGGGCTCTTCCACTGGCCGGTTCCGACCTGGCTGGAGGCCCCCGGCCCCTCGGGGCTCTACCAGCTGCTGCTGGCGGGGATGGTCATGGTGATCAACCAGAAATTCTTCGTGGCCGGAGTGGGGGGGCTCATCCACAAGGCCCCCAACATGGACACCCTGGTAGCCATGGGCGCCGGGGCGGCCTTCGTCTACAGCACCGCCCAGCTCTTCTGGGTCCTGGGAGGCGACCCCGGGGCCATGACCGGCCACAGCGGCTACTACTTTGAGAGCGCCGCCATGATCCTAACCCTCATCACCGTGGGCAAGCTTCTGGAGGCTTACAGCAAGGGGAAAACCACCGACGCCATCCGGGCCCTCATGGACCTGGCCCCCGGCACCGCCAACGTCCTCCGGGACGGGGAGCCGGTGGTCACCCCCATCGGCCAGGTGCGCCCCGGGGACCTGGTGCTGGTGAAGCCCGGAGAGAGCGTCCCCGTGGACGGGGAGGTCCTCTCCGGCCAGAGCGCTGTCAACGAGGCTGCCCTCACCGGGGAGAGCCTGCCGGTGGACAAGGGCCCCGGGGACCCGGTCACCGCCGCCACGCTGAACCAGAGCGGGGCCCTCACCGTCATCACCAAGCGGGTGGGGAGCGACACCACCCTCAGCCGCATCATCGCCCTGGTGGAGGAGGCATCCGCCACCAAGGCCCCCATCGCCCGGATGGCGGATAAGGTCTCCGGGATCTTCGTGCCGGCGGTGCTGGGGGTGGCCTTGCTGACCTGCATCGTCTGGCTCCTGCTGGGCCACGGCATCGCCTACGCTCTGGCCCGGGCCATCAGCGTCCTGGTGATCTCCTGCCCCTGCTCCCTGGGCCTGGCCACGCCTGTGGCCATCATGGTGGGCAGCGGCGTGGGGGCAAAGCACGGCATCCTCTTCAAGACCGCCTCCGCCCTGGAGATCGCCGGGAAGGTGGATGTGGTGGTCCTGGACAAGACCGGCACCCTCACCCGGGGGGAGCCCGCCGTGACTGACATCATCCCGGCGGAGGGGGTGGAGGAAAAACAGCTCCTGCGGCTGTCGGCCTCGGTGGAGGCCCGCAGCGGACACCCCCTGGGCCGGGCCATCTGGACCCGGTCCGCCGAGGCCCACATCACCCTCCTGCCTGTGAAGGACGTCCAGGAGCTGCCCGGCAGCGGCATCCGGGGCGTGGTGGACGGCAGGCCCCTGCTGGGAGGCAAGACCGACTTCATCAAGGGCCTGGGTTACCTCACCGAGGACATGGAGCGCCGGGGCGAGGCTCTGGCCGCCCAGGGAAAGACCCCCCTGTACTTCGCCTGGGGCGGGAAGCTTCTGGGCCTCATCGCCGTGGCGGACACCCTCCGCCCCGAGAGTGTGGAGACCATCCGGGACCTGAAGGAAGAGCTGGACGTGGCCCCTGTCCTCCTCACCGGGGACCAGGAGGTCACCGCCCGGGCTATCGCGGATCAGGCCGGCATTGATGAGGTCATCGCCCAGGTTCTGCCCCAGGAGAAGGAGGCGGTGGTGCGGAACATCACCCAGCGTCACACCGCCGCCATGGTGGGGGACGGCATCAACGACGCCCCGGCCCTGACCCGGGCCACCGTGGGCATCGCCATCGGCGCCGGGGCGGACGTGGCCCTGGACGCCGCCGACGTGGTGCTGCTGAAATCCTCCCTGGCCGACGTGCCCGCCGCCATCCGCCTGTCCCGGCAGGTGGTGAAAAACATCAAGGAAAACCTGTTCTGGGCATTTTTCTACAACGTCATCGGCATCCCCGTGGCCGCGGGGGTGCTGGTGGAGGCGGGGATCACCCTCAACCCTATGCTGGCAGCTGCGGCCATGTCCCTGTCCAGCCTGTGCGTGGTGACCAACGCCCTGCGCCTGAACGGCTACTCCCCCTATTCCCGCAAGAAGCGGGCCCCGGCCTCCGCCGGACCCGACGAAACCCCCGGCACCCCGGAGCCGGAGAAACCCATAAAAGAAGGAGAGACCATAATGAACAAGACCATGAACATCGAAGGTATGATGTGCGTCCACTGCAAGGCCAACGTGGAGAAGGCCCTGAATGCCATCCCCGGTGTGGCCGCCCAGGTGGACCTGGACGCCGGCACCGCCGCGGTGACCTGCCCGGACACCGTCACCGACCAGGTCCTCACCGCCGCCGTCACCGACGCTGGCTATACCGTAAAAAGTGTGAGCTGAAGGGACAGAAGAAGCGCCTGCCGTTTTCCTTGGGGGGAGCGGCAGGTTTTTCTTGCCCTTCGGCCCGTTGTGGTGTAAACTAAACTTACGAAACTATGACCAAAAGGAGGCAGACCCCATGAACAGCATGGTCGAAAAACTCAGCCCCCGGTTTTTCAGTGTCCTGCGCACCGTGGGTATCCTGGCGGCCTGCTGCGTGGCCACCCTCCTGATCTTCCACGAGTGGGTCATGGGCGGGCCCTCGGGGCTGGTCTACGCCCTGCTCATCCTCCTCTACGCCGCCACCACCGTCATCATCCTGCTCTACCAATCCATGCGGGAGCAGACCGTCCAGGACCGCCTGGACCGGGAGGTGGCCCGGCGGGACTTCCTCATGAACGCCGCCCTGCCGGGCTCGGACACCCAGCTCTTTGAGGTCCGGCCCGATGGGATGCTCCGGGTGCTCACCTCCCGGATGGGACAGAGGAGGGTCCTCAAGTCCATGAACATCACCCCCGGGCGGCTGCTGGCCGCCCTGAACTGCTCGGCCCAGTGGCAGCCGGCCCTGGTCTCCGCCATCGAGCAGGCCGTGGCCGGCCAGGGCAGCGAGGTGGAGGTCCAGACCCTGGACGCCCAGGAGACCTGGATGCAGATCCGCCTGGAGCCCCTGCCCGGCCAGGACAGCTCCGCCGCCATCGGCACCATCCGGGACGTCACCCAACAGGTGAAAGAGCGCCACCGCCAGGAGGACCTGGCCAAGCTTCTGGACCGGATGATGGGGGACACCGTGGCCGCCATCGAGATCGGCCTGGAGGAGGAGGACTGGCGGATGCTCTGGGGGGCCGAGGCCTATGCCCACCTGCTGGAGGACCAGGACGAGGAGGACCCCCTCACCTTCCCGGAGATGGTCCGGGAGCGGGTCCTGCCCACCATCCATCCCATGGACCGGGCGGAGTTCTCCGGCACCGCCGACCCGGCCGCCCTGCTCACCGCCTTCCGGGCGGGGAACACCCGGCTGAGCATCGACTATCGGGTGAAGATCGACCGGGCCCCGGGCTACGACTGGCACTCCACGGAGCTCTACTTCTTCCGGGACCCGGTGACCCGCCGGGCCAAGTGTAACCTCTTCATCCGCCCGGCCAACAAGGAGAAGCGGGAGGAGCTGGAGGAAAAGCGCCGGCTGGAGGAGAAGGAGCGGCAGCTCTTTCTCCAGGCCAAGAAGCTGGTGGAGTCCGAGGACGAGCTGGACTTCGTCCAGGTCATCGCCGACTATTACCAGGGCATCTACGTGGTGGACCTGGAGCGGGACGACACCCGGAGCATCAAGGTCCCCCAGTACTTCCAGGACCTGCTGGACCGGGAGGACCACAAGCTCAGCCGTACCCTCTTCCGGTACTGCGTGGAGCTCATGGACCCGGCTTATGTTCCGGCATTCCGGGAGCTGACGGACTATAAAAACCTGAAGACCCTGCTGACCCGCCAGGGCAAGGCGGAGATGCTCTTCCGCAAGCAGGACCGCACCTGGATCCAGATGCGGATCTTCCCCATGCCCGGCTGGTCCGAGACCACCCCTCTGACCCTGTGGGTCTTCGAGGACGAGACCGCTACCGCCAACCTCCGTCAGGAGGAGGAGAAGGCCCGGGTCAACGCCGAGGCCGCCGAGGCCGCCAACCAGGCCAAGAGCCAGTTTCTGGCCAACATGAGCCACGAGATCCGCACTCCCCTCAACGCCATCCTGGGCCTGTCGGAGATGGCCCTGCGGGAGGAGGACCCCCGGGAGAAGGACGCCTGCCTCCGGGACATCCGGGGCAGCGGCCGGAACCTGCTGGAGAACATCAACAGCATCCTGGACCTTTCCAAGATCGAGGAGGGGAAGATGGAGGTGGAACCGGAGGAGTACCACATCCTGTCGGTGCTCCACGACATCATCACCGTCCTGGGCCTGCGGGCAAAGGAGAAAAAGCTGGAATTCCGGGCGGAGATCGACGAGACCATCCCCGCCGTCCTGTGGGGGGACAACGTCCACATCAGCCACATCATCATGAACCTGGGTTCCAACGCTGTGAAATACACCCAGCAGGGGTCGGTGACCCTCTCCGTGACCTGGGAGCCCGAGGCCGGGGCACGGGGGGTCCTGGTCCTCCACATGAAGGACACCGGAGTGGGCATCCGCCAGCAGGATATGCCCTACCTCTTCCGCAGCTACGGCCGCCTGGACCGGAAGGCCAACCGACACATCGAGGGCACCGGCCTGGGGCTGTCCATCGTCCAGAACCTCACCGAGCTCATGGGCGGAACTGTGGGGGTGGAGAGCGTCTACGGCCAGGGCAGCGACTTCTGGGTGCGTCTGCCCCAGACGGTCATCGACGCCGCCCCCTGCGGGCCCTATCGGGGGAGCGTCCAGCGGGAGGAGGGCCCCCACCAGGCCAGCTTCTCCGCCCCCGACGCGGTGGTGCTGCTGGTGGACGACCAGCCCATCAACCAGAAGGTCTGCCTGGGCCTGCTGGAGCCTTACGGGATGCAGGTCTTCACCGCCTCCTCCGGCCCCGAGGCCCTGGAGCGGATGACCCAGATCTGGCCGGACCTGGTCCTCATGGACCACATGATGCCCGGCATGGACGGGGTGGAGACCACGAATCGAATCCGCACCATGGGGAAGAAGGACCCCTATTTTGCCGTGGTACCCATTCTGGCCCTCACCGCCAACGCCATGAAGGGGGCCCGGGAGTTCTTCCTGGACCATGGCTTCAACGATTTCATCTCCAAGCCCATGGACCTGGACCGGCTGGACCAGGCCCTGGCCGCCTGGATCCCCCAGGACAAGCAGCAGCCTCCGGTCCAGGAGGGGCCCATCCAGCCCGAGCCGGTGCCCGAGGACCTGGCGGGGCTTCCCGGACTGGATGCCGCCCGGGGCATGGCCTTCTGCGGCACCGCGGCGGTCTATCGCCAGACCTTGGCCATGTTCACCGGACAGCTGCCCGAGCGGGTCCGCCGGATCCGGGAGGACTTGGAAGGGGAGAAGCGAGAGGACTATGTTATCGAGGTCCACAGCCTGAAGAGCGCCGCCCGGTGGGTGGGCGCGTCGGAGCTGGGGGACCGGGCGGAGGAGCTGGAGCTGGCGGGCCGGGCCGGAGACTGGAAGCGGGTGGCCGAAGGGACCCCCGATCTGCTGGACCGGTGCCGGAGCCTGGGCGCCGTGTTGTCCCCACGGGTGGCCTGAGGGTGGAAGTCAGCCCTGGGACTACTCTTTTTCCGAACACTGTGCTATAATATCCCCGAGAACCGATCAAACTAACGCAAGGAGGACGCCTATGGTTTCCCTGGATACCTTCCGTCAGAGCCTGGCGGCGGCCATGCCCGGGCTGGAGCTGCGGGTCAACGAACCCATGTATAAGCACACCACCTTCCGGGTGGGCGGGCCGGTGACCCTGATGGCTCTGCCCAAGTCCGTGGAGGAGCTGGCCCAGGTGCTGGACCTGGCCAGCAAAGCGGGGGTGGAGCCCTTTTTCCTGGGCCGCGGGTCCAATCTTTTGGTGGCTGACCAGGGGGCGGAGGCCTTCCTGGTGAAGCTGGCCGGCGGCCTGGACCGTCTGGAGTTGGCCGGGCCCAACAGCCTCTATGTGGGGGCGGGGGTGACCCTGGCCCAGGCGGCCTCCTTCGCCCTGGAGCACGCCCTCACCGGCCTGGAATTTGCCCACGGCATCCCCGGGACCCTGGGCGGCGGGGTGTTTATGAATGCCGGGGCCTACGACGGGGAGCTCTCCCAGGTGATCTCCTGGGCCGACGTGCTGGACGAGGCTGGACGTGCCTTCCGTCTGGCGGGAAGCGACCTGGAGCTGGGCTACCGCACCAGCGTCTTTTCCCGGAAGCCCTGGGTGGTCACCGGGGCTCAGTTGGACCTGACTGCCGGGGACCGGACGTCCATCCGGGCCCGGATGGACGAGCTGTCCCGGCGGCGACGGAGCAAGCAGCCTCTGGACCTGCCCAGCGCGGGGAGCACCTTCAAGCGCCCGGCGGGCCACTTTGCCGGGGCTCTGATCCAGGAGGCCGGGATGAAGGGGGCCCGGATCGGTGGGGCCCAGGTGTCCGAGAAGCACGCGGGCTTCGTGGTGAACACCGGCGGAGCCACCAGCGACGATATCCTCTCCCTCATCCGTCTGGTGCGGGACACGGTGCTGGAAAAAACCGGCGTCCTGCTGGAGCCGGAGGTGCGGATGCTGGGGTGCAAGCTGTAAAACAAAAGGAGAACGATTGCCATGCGAGATGATTTTTTTGTCCTGATGTATGCCACCAGCGGCAATGAGCGCAATGAGACCCACTTTGAGCGCTACCACAACGTCAGGGACGTGGAGGACATGGTCCAGGACTGGATGAAGCGCTACGTGGCCCTGGACTGCCAGCCCGCTTCCAGAGAGGCGGAGATCCGGGCGGCCAACGGAGGTGAACTGCCTGAGGACGTGTTCCTGTGTCCGGAGGTGAAGGAGCCTAGGGACCTGACCAAGTACAACGGGTTCTACGATATGGGCGGTCTGGGCTATATTTTTAACATCTTCCTCACCCCAGTGTACGACACCGCCACCGCCAAGCGATTCCGGGCGGAGATGGACAAGGAATTTGGGATCAGCAGCAACTTCACTGAGGCGGGAGACCGGATGATGACCGCTCTGGAGACCTTTGTCAACGCCTTCGAGGACAACTCCATTGACGACACCGCTGCCGAGGCGGAGATCCGGAACTTCATCCTCCAGGGGGGCTTCAGCCTGTTTGATGCCCCCTACGTGCCCGATATGGTGGTCCTCTCCGACGACCCGGAGAAGGGCTACGAGTCGGTGAACAGCGGGCTGTACGATTTTTGAGGAAAGAACGCTGGAACCCGCTTCGCCTGCCGGTGCAGGGGAGAGCCGGGCGTAAAACTGCATGCAACCGCCAAGACCTTTCATTGGTTTCGTGTGGTTGTACTACTGATCATCGATTCCGGACGATACAACGGCAAGTGGACGCTTCTTAACGAAGCGTCCACTTAGTCTGTCGAAGAATATGTGTAAAAATGCGATTCTGCGTCTTCTTTTAACCCACCAGTCATTTTTGTGACCTGCAGTTTATTCCAACACGGAGCGTGAGACTCATACGCGCGTTGTTGATAAGCACAGCCTTTCCGGTTTTTGCTCCGGTTTGGCCTATTGCTCTTTGAGCGTATCAATCGCAGCAAATGCGTCTGCAATTTCTTCATCGACGCGAATCATATTGGTATAGCTCAGGTACTTTCCTGACCCGGAATTGCTCAGCTGACCTACCTTGATCAGTTGTCCGGTCTCCAACTCCGGACTTGTTATGAGAAGAGTATGACTGTCTACGAAGAACGTCGGACATTCTTCATCATCAATGAGCAGTTTGCTGGACTGGGTAAAATGTTCTCCGTGCACGTAGCATATTGTATCCGTTACCGGCTCAAGGGAATCGAGGACCGGCGTGTTGATCCCCATCTTCATATTGACCTTTTCATACGGGGATGACTGCCCGTATACATAGTTTTCCCCGTACAAGATGTCGTACTGGAGGGTCTGCATATCCATCTGGTAAAGCTGGCTCTTCTGTTCTGTTTGATGGAACCGGAACATCGTGCCTGTATGGAGGTCCAACCGGTCAAATAGCTCGGCAACAGCCTGGTAGGAAGAGATGTCCTTTTTCTTCTGGGGAAGGCCGATGTTATCCCACATCAGATATCTTGTCTGATACGTACTTCCCACGGCCAGATCACTGTCCACCAGTCCCATCGTGGGGAGATGGTCTCCGTAAAACAGGATGACGGTCGGCTCGCCGCGCGCTTCCATCACATCGATGAGGTTCTGCACAAACCAGTCCATCTCGTGGATCTGATTGACGTAGTATTCCCACTGGCAGTTCTTTTCCTCGCTCTCTGCGCCGGTCACCTCGATGGCGGGGCTTTCGATGGTGTCCTCCGCGGGATAAGCCCCATGCCCTTGGACAGAGACGGCAAATATGAAATCACGGTTATTTGTCGCGTCAAGGCATTTGGTGATGTAAGGAAGCAGCGTGCGGTCCCGCATCCATCCGATCTCATTGACGTCATTCTGGTTATCCATGTATTCATTCGATGTGAAATCACGGAAGCCGAGATTGGGATAGACCGACTTGCGGCTGTAGAAGGTGGCATTATTATTGTGAATGGCATGTGGGGTCAGTCCGAGATCGCCCAGAACATAGGCGGCCGATTCACACGCCTTTTCCTTTAGGATCCCCTTGTAGGGATACTCGCCTGAGCCAAAGTAGCGGAGAGACATGCCTGTCAGGGTCTCAAACTCAGTATTTACCGTTCCCGCGCCTATGGTCGGCACGGTGTACAGACCGGATGTATAGGATTCGGACAGCGCATGCCAGTTTGGCAGCGGATCTTCCGAGAATTCAAGATATCTGACGGCTTCCGGATCAAAAAATGATTCCAACTGCACAATGATGACATTGGGCAGGTCATGATTCGCTTCAACCGCCTCCTCCTGGTCCACGATGCCCCGAACCAGTTCTTCCGAATAATTCCAGGGTTTCTCTATGCCGGTATCGGTGACAGTGATGCACAGGCAATAGGGGAATCCGTAATCCTGATAGGCAAAGGCGATATTTCCGAAATAGGTCGACAGCTGTTTCGTGTTGTAGTAAAGATGCGTCAATCCGTGAAAACCGACGCAAGCGGCCAGGATGCAGGGGACAATGATCCTGAGATCGCGTTTTCCTCTGTAGATCGGACCTTTGCAAAACAGGATAATAAACACGATGGCAATTATGATGAGGACGCCGATCAGCAGGATCTCCGTGGGTTTTGACAGATACTTGCCGAAAACCGCAACGCCCTCAAGGATCAAATTGAGGTCCGGGCCGGTCAGTGGGGTGACGCGGTTGGCAAGAAGGATGCCGTTGGCGGCGCCCAGGACCAGCCATACCACAAAGATGAGTGCCCGCCAGAAAGCCCTTCTCCTGAAGAGAAACACAGGAAGTGTTGTAATAAAGATCAGAATCGTGTTATAGACAAAGATTTTCGTGCTATGATCAAAAAACACAACTGCCTGGGCTGGCGAGTGACGGGCCATACATTCAATGATAAAGTTAAGGATGAGGCATGCGAAGAACTGCAGAACGACCGCATATCGATTGCACAGTCGAAGGGCGCCCTCCCGCAATGAGCCTTTTTGTTGTTTTTCTTCCATTGTATCCATCTACACCCTCATACAAAAAATGGAGGCGGAGCCCATAGGCGCGGAACCGCCCTTGCCTGGTGAGCAGCTGTGTCCGTTCCAAGATGGCCGGCCGTGCTTATATTCTTGTTTCTGTTTATGCACAGAAGGGGCTGAGTCCCAGGAGCCTCGGTATCGTGACATGATCCGGGGACCGCCTTTCTCTGTCCATTCGACAGCCTTCGCCTTCGGATGAAAAGGAATTATACTACATAAGATATAGAAGTGTCAACCGGAATTTCCGTTGGAAAACAACGGATCCTGTAGGTGTTACAATGATGTGTGACAAAAGACCAGAGAATTCATGAGCAGCTAAGCTGCTCACAAATTCTCAGGTAAAAAAGAAAAGCGAATAGG
>Ga0208297_1001864_pt1 | contig 15519 bp, 15 predicted proteins | sample LMS_cellobiose_e_FD_187367 | JGI IMG/M metagenome (GOLD analysis project Ga0208297, IMG submission 187367) | Rumen-fistulated moose microbial communities from Alaska, USA - LMS_cellobiose_enrichment (SPAdes) (version 2) | ecosystem: Host-associated > Mammals > Digestive system > Stomach > Rumen... | reverse complement strand
GATTGAATTGAACTTCCAGAAACTGCGGTGACAGTCTACACCAAATGAATCAGGACTGATGTTTGTGCTTTTCTATTGACTTCAGTTTCTCCTGACTCTAGACAGTTATTTGCTCCTGACTCCTACATTGCTAAGGGATGTGGGTATCCAATGGCAGTTAGAGTATCTTCTTTCAAGGAACTTGATAATGCCCTTAGTTTTGCTAAAAAGGGGAATAAACTTTGCTTAATTGAAGTGAAAAGTGCTCTTGGGGCAAGAGATAATCTCGGACGACCTACGACAACTGCAAAGGAAAACAAGGAAGCGTTTATGTCCTTGTTGTCCAAATTCCTATAATAAAAGAATTAAATCAGAGACAACAAATTGTAAAACGACTAATAAATAATGGATGATATGGAGGTTAAATGACAATACTGGTTACTGGCGGTGCTGGTTTTATCGGTTCTAATTTCATCTATATGCTTCTTGATGAGCGTCCAGACTTGAAAATCGTCTGTGTTGATGCATTAACTTATGCAGCTAACATGCATACTCTCAATGATGCGATGATTAATCCACGTTTTGTTTTCTATAAGGAAGACATCAGAAATAGGGAAGGTATTTTTGCAATCTTTGAGAAAGAGCATCCTGATATTGTTGTCAACTTCGCTGCTGAATCGCATGTTGATAGATCAATTGAAAATCCTGGAATCTTCCTTGAAACCAATATTCTTGGAACTCAGGTAATGATGGATGCCTGTCGAAAGTATGGAGTAGAACGTTTCCACCAAGTTGGAACTGACGAAGTATATGGAGATCTTCCATTAGATAGACCAGATTTGTTCTTCCATGAGGATACTCCAATCCATACTTCATCTCCATATTCAACATCTAAGGCTTCTGCTGACTTACTTGCTTTGGCTTATCACAGAACATATGGACTACCTGTAACAATTAGTAGGTGTTCCAACAACTATGGTCCTTACCAATTTCCAGAGAAACTAATTCCTTTGATGATTAACAACGCTTCTCATGACAAGTCGCTTCCTGTCTACGGAGAAGGCCTGAATGTAAGAGACTGGCTGTATGTAAAAGATCACTGCTACGGTATTCTTGCTGTTCTTGAGAAAGGTAAAGTCGGGGAAGTCTATAATCTTGGTGGTCATAATGAGAAGGCCAATATTGAGATAGTTAAGATTATTCTTAAAGAACTTGGAAAGCCAGAATCACTCATTACTTATGTTGCTGACAGAAAGGGCCACGATCAGAGATATGCCATAGATCCTTCTAAGGCAATGAAAGAACTTGACTGGGCACCTACAACAATGTTTAAAGATGGAATCAAGCTTACAATCAAGTGGTACAAGGAACATATGGATTGGATGAATGAATGTACTTCTGGGGAGTATGTTAAGTACTATGAACAGATGTATGGAAAGAGGTGAGGCATGAAAGGAATTATTCTTGCCGGCGGTGCTGGAACCAGGCTTTATCCTTTGACAATGGTTACATCAAAACAGCTACTTCCTGTTTATGACAAACCTATGATTTATTATCCACTGTCAACTCTTATGTTGGCAGGGATAAAAGATATTCTGATTATTTCTACTCCCGAAGATACTCCTAGATTTGAACATCTTCTGGGAAACGGATCTCAGTTCGGGATTTCGCTTTCTTATTGTGTTCAGCCTTCTCCTGACGGGCTAGCCCAAGCGTTTATCCTAGGTGAGTCATTCATCGGTTCAGATGCATGTGCCATGGTTTTAGGTGATAATATTTTCTACGGAAATGGATTCGGAAGTATTCTTCGTGAAGCATTAGAGAATGCAGAGAAAAACAAGCGGGCCACAGTATTCGGTTATTATGTGAAAGATCCGGAGAGATTCGGTGTTGTTTCATTTGATAATAATGGAAAGGCTACCTCAATAGAGGAAAAACCTGAGCATCCGAAATCAAACTTCGCTGTAACCGGATTATATTTCTATCCTTCAGGAGTATCTGCTTTGGCAAAACAGGTTAAACCTTCTGCACGTGGAGAACTTGAGATTACTACATTAAATGAAATGTATCTGAACAAAGAACTTCTTGATGTTCAACTTCTTGGTCGTGGTTTTGCATGGCTTGATACCGGAACAATGGACAGTCTTGTTGAAGCTGCAGAGTTTGTTCAGATGATTGAAAAGCTCCAGGGCATTAAGATTTCCGCTCCTGAAGAGATTGCTTTCCATCATGGATGGATTTCAAAAGAAAAGCTTCTTGAATCTGCAAAGCGCTATGGCAAGAGCCCTTATGGTCAGCACCTGAAGAACGTTGCAGATGGGAAGATTGTTAATGGAATAGTCAAAAATGTCTATCACATGTGAAGAGAAGTTCCTGGAAATTTATGGCAGAGAACCTATGCAGGCTTTCTGCCCTTATCGTGTATGCCCATTGGGAGCTCATATAGACCATCAGTTTGGTATGGTTCATGGATTTGCACTCAACTACGGGGTGCACATGGCTTATGGAATCAAGAGAGGCGGAATTGTTGAGCTAATCTCTCTCAATTTTCCGAAGCGTGTTCAATTCCATGTAAATAGTGTTCCTGAAGAAAAGGAAGAAGATTGGGGCGATTATTTGCGGGGCGCCACTAGAGAGTTAGTGCGCAAGTATCCCATTCGCTATGGTATCTGTGGCGTTATTCGTGGGGCTCTGCCTTCCGGTGGTATCTCTTCTTCCGCTGCTTTAACTATTTGTTTTCTTCGTGCTCTGTGTTCGGTGAACGATATTGAACTGTCTGATTCAGAATACATCTATATGGCCAAAAGAGCGGAGAACGAGTATGTCGGAGTATCAACCGGAAAGCTTGACCAGAGCTGCGAGACTCTGTGCAGAAAAGGCTCTCTACTTTCACTGGACTGCCGTGATGACAGCTTTGTGAATATCCCGTCACCGGCATCGTTGCCACCGTTTAAAATCGGAATTTTCTTCTCCGGACTGCAAAGAAACCTTGCACAGACCAGTGCGTACAACAACCGTGTCGACGAATGCAAGGCGGCAGCGTTCGCACTGTATTCCTATGCCGTTACTGACAGGATGGGCGGATTTGACTTGGAGCATGGGTTGAAGTTCAAGGATATGTATCTGCGCCTGATTCCGGAGGAAGTATTCAAGGAATTCGGCGTGAGGCTTCCAAACGGCTGGCAGAAGAGGGCAAGGCATTTCTATTCGGAGATGAACCGCGTATACCATGGTCTAGAGTTCTGGAAAGTCGGAGATTTAGTTTCTTACGGGCGTCTGATCAACGAAAGCGGAATGAGTTCAATAGTGAATTACGAATGCGGCTCGCCTGAACTTATTAAGCTTTATGATGTTCTTTCCAAACTGCCTGGCGTTTATGGGGCTCGCTTTTCTGGTGCCGGATTCAAGGGCTGCTGCATGGCATTGATAGATCCTGCTTATGCAGAATCAATCTGTGCTATAGTTGAGAAGGAATACCTGGCAGAGTTCCCGATGCTTGCAGGAAAGTACAAGGCTTTCTTGTGTGATACTGCAGACGGAGTGGGGCGTGCTGAGGGAGGACGGTTCTGATGATTTGTGTTCTGCTTGCAGCCGGCTATGCCACTCGCATGTATCCGCTTACTCTGAACTTCCCCAAGCCTCTGCTTGAGATAAAAGGCAAGACCATTCTTGATTGGATGGTAGACGATCTTGCTTCAGGCGGAAAGATATCCAGGTATGTTGTCATTTCGAATCACAAGTATCTTCCTCATTTTGAGAAATGGGTTGAACTCAAGAGAGGGCAGGGCTTTGTAATGGATCTGCTAGATGACGGATCAACAGACAACGACAATCGCTTGGGCGCAGTAAAAGACATAGAGTTTGCAATAGATGAATTGAGTCTTTCAGACGATTTGCTTGTTCTTGCCGGTGACAATGTGATGAATTTCTCATTCAATTCTTTCATTGATTACTATCACAAGAAACAGACTACCTGTATCATGCGCTACCGTGTGCCGGGACTGAAGGGACCGTGCAAATTCGGTGTTGCAACTATAAACTCTGAAGATCTTGTTCTCAACATGATTGAAAAGCCTCAAGTTCCTGAGAGTGAGTGGGCAGTTCCTCCGTTCTACATCTACAAGAAAACGGATTTGGGTCTGTTCAAGAAGGGTATAGAGAGCGGCTGTAAGACAGATGCTCCGGGTTCGTTCATCGAATGGCTCTGCAAACAGACAGATGTCCATGCTTATGAGATGCCCGGACAGAGATTTGATGTGGGATCTATTGAAGGGTACGAGAAGATTAGGAAAGAGTATAAGGGGATAACAAAATAGTTTTTTTTTGGGAAGGCTGGGCTCAGAGGCATCGGGTTTGGGGAATGATGATTTGACGCATGGGGTGATCATTCTCCATTGTCGGAATGACGGTTCATGGTTACCTTCGTGTTGACTTCTGGTGAACATGGGGGTGACGGGGATGAATGATTGGATTGCTGATTATAATGATTTTAGCGGTTTCAAGGATGTTTCTGACGTTCTTGAGGATGCTTTGAAGTTAAGGGGACTTTATTGGGAACGCCGGATTGAAGAAATGTATCAGCATATCAGGCTGTTGACTGTGAAGTTGTATGAGACGGTAAGAAACAAACAATCTGGGAGTCGGAAAAAGAAAACCAATCTGAGTCGGTAACAACCATATTCAGAAGAAAATAACCAAACCTGCCAAGGTTCATATTCTATCTGAGCTTCATGAAGTTGAGCTCTATCTGTTCTCTATCTGTACCTCTATGACTTGTTCCAGAAAAGGTCATGCATATAGCCTTGTCCCATAGTCTATCGATGGTGCATTCCAGGGCATCATCCTCATCGAACAGTCCTACCCATTGCGAAAGATCCTTGTTGCTTGTCAGGACGATACTTCCACTCTCCTTAAGGCTGATTCTGTCGACCGACTGGAAGAATAGCAGGGTTTCCTCCATGTTGAACTTGCAGTAGCCAACTTCATCGATTATCAGAAAGGAGTATTTGGAAAGGCCATTGAGCAGCCTGCCTGAATTTTCCCTAATCAGAGCATCGTGGAATTTCTCCTTGAGCTCATCCATCTTGATGAAATAGGCCTTCATGTTGTTAGAACAGCATTCGTTTCCTATTGCCATCGCAAGATGGGTCTTCCCAGTACCAGTCGGACCGATCATTATCACATTCCTTTTTGAACTGATGAAGGAAAGATTCCTGAGCGAGAGTACCTGGCGTCTTGCCTTGTCGTTCAGCAGATCCATGTTGAAGTTCTCAAATGTGCGAGGAGACTTCTGAGGTATCCTCGATAGTTTCTTCAGGGTATTGATAGCGTTCTCGTTCTTCTTGGAGACCATTGTGGAAAGAAGATCTGCAATCCTGTCCAGTTCACAGGTAGATACATCCGACTGTGCAATCCATCCCAACATGTCATCTGGAGGAAGTGGCAGACGTAGTTCCATAATGTAGTTCCCATAAAGTTCCAGAAAGGTTTCAGCAGTCATTGCATTCACCTCCATCATTGAGTATCGAGAAACGCTCGAATCTTCTGGAGCAATTCCTTGGCGGTTCGAACCTCAATACAGTTGTCACAGCCTGGGTAGGCTGCTCCTCTGGCTCTGTAGACCATTGGCCAGGGCAGCTTTTGGGTTTTCTCGACCAGTCCACATGATATGTGTACAGGATTTCGAATGTTTCTGGTTCAAGGATGTCCAGAGCTTCTCCGGTCCTGCGTACCCTTATGGTCTCATTGGAACACCATACAGCCTGTTCTCGTAGTTCACATATCCGTCATACGATATCTTTCTCAGAGTTGAAAGATATGGAATGATGGTCCGTGCTTCTGGAAGCTTTCCCAGCTTTTCCTGACTATAGTGGACATCCAGAGGGACAAGGTCCCTGGTCCTGGTCAATAGTCCGTTCTTCTCCCTGCACCAGTTGATTGCATCACGATTGAGTTCCGTTATATTGAGGAACCTTCGTCCCTGCAGGAAATTGCCTTTCACATATCTGACAAGACGCTCGACCTTTCCTTTTGTGAAGGGGTGCGCAACCTTGCACAGCTTTGTCTGGAAGCCTACCAGTTTCTGGAATGACTCGTATTCCTTGTTCCACACCGGAGACCCATCGCAAAGTCTCTTGACGACAACGCTTTTCATGTTGTCTGTCAGAACTTTTTTCGGAACACCCATTGCAATGAATGAGTGCAGCATGCCTATGAACAGGTTCTCCTGTCTTGCAGAGGGGAAGAATTCGATATAGCGAAGTCCGCAATGATGGCATACCATTGCAAAGCAGGCACACTTCCAAAATTGGCCGAACTCATCCTCGACCTTGACGAATCCCCAGTCCATCTGGAACATCTCTCCAGGCCCTGTCTCATAGCGTCGTCCCCTGTTCGGACTTTCAATTGCCAGTATCCTTGGTGCCGGAACCAGATCTTCATGAGCCTTTATGTAGCCCTTGACGATTGTAAGTCCTCCTCTGAATCCCTGTCGCTTTATGCTGTCGAAGATTACCTGTGAGTTGGTGATTCCTTTCCTGAGATAGCTGTCGATGATTTCTTCGAATCCCGAAAGTTTGGTCTTCTTGCGATGCTTTCCCAGATTCCCATTAGGCTTGAGGATGAAGCCATTTCGTTTCAGCCTCTTGAGCTGTTCTCTTGTGAGAGGAAGTTTTCTGGCAAGAGCAGATATATTTACTCTGCCATACTCTTTTGTGACTTCCTCAACCGCTTGTGTTAATATGTCCTGTGTAATATCTTGGGACATGTATTCTCCTTTACTTGGCAGATTTGACCATCCACCATTATAAAGGCACTGCATGTCCCTTTTGTGTCTTTTGTTCTGACTAAAATGTTGTTTTCTTTCCGACTATTTTTGTTTATATTCTACCGACGCGTACAAAATTGATGTTACTGATATTACAGAATCAATAGATGACTTAGACTCAGAAGATATGAATGACGATATCTTTTCTATTGGTAAGATAGTTAAGATTGATCTTGAAGATATGGATTATTTATCGTGGGAAAGTGCACTGGAACATGATAAAGAAATATTTGACCTTCTGGATTCTCTTGTTCTAGATATTACTCCTGAGCATGACCTTAAGCTGCAGAAATTAATCAAAAAGATACAATATAAAATTGAACATCCTATAAATGAAGGAAACAAAAAAGTTATTGTTTTCTCGGCATTCTCTGATACAGCGGAATACCTTTACCAGAATATCTCAGACGTACTTAAGAATGAATACAACGTAAATACTGCACTTATTACAGGAAACGTTGACGGAAAGACTTCTATAGAAAAACTGCCAAGAGATTTGAACACTGTTCTTACCTGTTTTTCTCCAATTTCAAAAGACAGAGATATTTTATTTGAAAAGAATCCTGGCGATATTGATGTACTTATTGCAACAGACTGTATTTCTGAAGGACAGAACTTGCAGGACTGTGATTACCTTATAAACTATGATATTCACTGGAACCCTGTTCGCATTATACAGCGCTTTGGACGAATTGACCGTATTGGAAGTAAGAACGCAGTTATTCAGCTTGTAAACTTCTGGCCTGATATTTCTCTTGATGAATATATTAACCTGAAAGCTCGTGTAGAAACACGAATGAAGATTGTTGATATGACAGCAACTGGTGATGATAATATTATTGATCCAGAGCAGCAGAAAGATATGGAATACAGAAAGGCCCAGCTGCAACGTTTGAAAGATGAAGTTGTAGATATGGAAGATATGGCTTCTGGAATTTCAATTATGGACTTGGGCTTAAATGAATTCAGACTGGACTTGCTTCAATATATTAAAGACGGACATTCAGTTGAGCATACTCCATTTGGTCTTCATGCTGTTGTACAAAAAACAGATGAGCTGCCGGAAGGAATTATTTTTGTATTAAAGAATCGTTCTAATTCTGTAAACATAAAGAACCAGAACAGACTTCATCCATTCTATATGATTTATATTAGAAATGATGGAGGAATTGAAATAAACCACCTGGATGCAAAAAAACTTTTGGATACTGTAAGATTGCTTTGTAGAGAAAAATCAGAACCTATAAAGAATCTTTGTGATGCATTTAATAAAGAAACAAAGAACGGCCGTAATATGAAAGACTGTTCCCGCTTACTCAGTGAAGCAATTGATTCAATTATTGAAGATAAAGAAATTAGTGATATCGATTCTTTCTTGAGTGGTAATACAGTGGACTTCAAGCATACACAAATTAAAGGCTTGGATGATTTTGAATTAATCTGTTTCTTTGTTGTAAAGGGAGAATAGAATGCTTAATCTCCCGGAAGTTACTGAATTACGGAAGGCTTTACCTAAAGCTCAGATTTACAGAAAGTTTGAACTAACTAATGCACAGCAGACAAAGTTTGATGCTGACATAAGTCGTATTGATATTGTAAACGAAGTAAGTACCAGAACTATTCCTGCAATTCAGGAAGGACAGAAAGTAAAAAGTATTTATCTTTTGAGCGTTATTCTTAAGACAAAAGAATACGAGCCAAAGAATATTGAACGAATTGCAAAATTGATTCCACAGAATCTTATTTTTGCATTACAGTTTGAAGAAGAGATTCAGCTGGCAGTCTTTTGTGAAAAGCTCTTCACTACTGAATGGATGCCGGAAACAAAAGCTTCAATTGAACTTTCTGGTTTGAACTTTGATGACGTTTGGGAAAATATCATCAAAAAAATAGAAGGTGGCGAATGGAATAATGACCTTACTCTTGAAGAAAACATAGAGATTAAGGAAAAGCAGGAAAAGCTGCAAAAAGAAATTGAACGGCTTGAAAAACTTGCACGTAAGGAAGTCCAACCCAAAAAGAAGTTTGAACTTGTGAATCAGAAAAGAAAACTTGAAGATGAATTAAAAAAGTTATAGGGGGAAATAAGTTGAATATTATAAAAGTACGGGAAGATAAAGACCCTATTAAATTTGAAAAAGATGAAAAAAAAGAAGGTTTCTTTAAGGTAAAAGAAGGAACTAATACGTATATTAATGATGATGGTTCATTTTCTGAATTAGTTTTACGTTCACGTGTTGAGCCCTGGCTTTCTTCTCTTTTTCAATCTGAACATCTATCGTTGTTATTAGGAAGTGGATTAAGTACAGCAATACAAATTGAAGCTACTGGAAACGCAAATAACGGAATGGATGAATTAGATCTTTCTAAAACAAAATACAGAGATAAGATTAAAACATTTGCTACAGAAAGTGCAAAAAAAACAGGTCGTGAAATTTCAAATATAGAAGATGAAATTAGGATTGCTAATGAATTATTACGTGGATTGAAAATCAGTGGATTGGAAGAGGACGATACAAAAAAACTAGAAGAAGTAATAAATAAAAATTTACAAGATTTTACTGAAAATATTTCAACGATTGAAAATACCATTGCAACAGCTGAATTAGACAAAAGAGAAAAAGCATTTCAACTCCTTGTTTCATTCCTAATGAGTTTCGCAAGTAGAACTGGCACAAGAGACAGACTTCACATTTTTACAACCAACTATGATAGGCTTATTGAAGAAGGAGCTGATATCGCAGGTCTTCATTTAATTGATAGATTTGTAGGTAGTTTGAATCCAATTTTTAGATCTTCAAGACTTGATATCGATATGCATTATAATCCGCCTGGAATTAGAGGTGAACCAAGATATCTTGAAGGTGTTGCAAAATATACAAAGCTCCATGGTTCAATAGATTGGGTTGAAACAGATACTAATAACATTAGAAAAATCGGTATGCCATTTGGTGCTAAAACTTTGAAACCTTTTTTGGATGCTGCAAATATTCCAGAAAATTATCAGAAGGTTTTAATTTATCCAAATTCTTCAAAGGATAGAGAAACTTCAGAATATCCTTATGTTGAATTATTTAGAGATTTTGCAGCTGCTCTTTGTCGTCCAAACTCAACTCTTGTAGTTTATGGATATAGTTTTGGAGATGATCATATAAATAGAATTATTACAGATATGTTAACAATTCCTTCTACTCATTTAGTAATAATTGCTTATGATGATAATACTAAACGCATTATGAATTTCTATAGTAAGTGTGGACATTCAGATCAGATTTCTTTGTTAATAGGGAATGAAATAGCAGATATTAATAAATTAACTGGATTGTATCTTCCAAAATCAGCTATTGATAAGACTTCTATTAAGATGGCTGAATTAATAAAAGCGCGTATAACAACAAAAGATGATACACCTGAGGAGAAAAAATAAAAAATGATGTCTCCAATTGAGAACTCGGAAAGCTTACGAGTTGGTACAATAGATTTTATTTCTCCTGATGAAATTAAAGTTCTTCTGGATATAGAAGTTCCAAATGATGTTACTCTAAATACTGGTGTTCCTCGTTCATTTCCTAGAATAAATGGATATGTTTTGTTTTCTTGTGAAAATGGTTATTTAGTCGGACAAATTAACTGGATTACAATTGAACGTTCACAATATCCAAAAAGAAGAGGTATACAAGATTTTGGAATAATTGATTTACCTTTCCCTTTAAGAATTATAAGTATTAATCCTCTTGGAGTATTACGTTATTCAAGTAAAGCTTCATCTGATAAAATTGAATATGAGTTTTCAAGAGGAATTGATATTTTCCCAACAGTAGGGGATCCTGCATACCTACCAACAGAAGAACAATTAAAAGCTATTATTGAAAATGGCGAAAACCGACGTGTACAAATAGGAACAAGCCCATTGTGTGGAAATGCCGTTGTTTCTGTTGATCCAGATAAGTTATTTGGAAGACATGTTGCTGTTCTTGGAAATACAGGAAGTGGAAAGTCTTGTTCTGTTGCAGGATTAATAAGATGGTCAATCGAAGCAACTGAGAAAAAATCAAACTCTCGTTTTATTATACTTGATCCTAATGGTGAATACTCTGAATGTTTCTCTGATTTTAAGAATGTGAACCGTTATGCAGTTGAACCTGATGATGAAAAAGGAATAAAACAATTAAAAGTACCTTTATGGTTATGGAATACAGATGAATGGATTGCTTTTACACAAGCTGGAGGAAAGGCTCAGAAACCAACTCTTATACAAACTTTAAGAAGTGTTCGAGATGGGCTTTTTTCGCCAGATATAGGAGAATCTGTTAGAACAAAAAACTTTTTAAGAACAATATATGAAATAATCGAAATTGAAATTAAAAAAGGTACACCTTGGGCTGAATTTCCAAAGCCAAAATCTTTTTTTGAAAAACTTAAGAAATGGAATGATTCATTAGTTGAAAATGATGATTTTACAGAAGAAGAAAAGGATGCGCTTAATGAATTAAAAAATGAAATTGGACAACTTATAACTGCACGTTCTGGTCAGTATCCAACTATGGATTTTTCTAGAACAGAAGTTACAAGTGTCAAAGATGCAATTAATAAAGCATATTTTGCATTTGGTGGGACTTCCAAAGATTTCTTACCAACAGATGAAAATATTCCTCTGCCATTTACTGGCGAAATGTTTTTGTCAAGTATTACTGCTAATGCAGAGTTAATGGGAACAAGCGAATATGTAGAAACCATGCGTATGAGAGTTCAAACTTTGCTTTCAGACAAACACCTAAAACCTGTAATTAGTTATGAAGCTGACTATACATTAGAGCAATGGCTTGAAGACTATATTTGTCCTAAAACAGAAGACTCTTCAACAATTACAATTATAGATTTATCTTTACTACCTAGCGAAATGACTCATATTATTGCTTCTGTAATTGCAAGAATGACTCTAGAATCTTTACAGCGTTACAGAAAAGTTAATAATGGGAAAACTCTCCCAACTACAATAGTTATGGAAGAAGCTCATACGTTTATAAAAAGATATAATGACGATACTGAAACTTATTCTGCTTCTTCAACTTGTGCTATGATTTTTGAAAAAATTGCACGTGAAGGAAGAAAATTTGGTTTAGGTTTAGTTTTATCTTCACAGAGACCGAGCGATCTTTCTCCTACAGTTCTATCGCAATGTAATACATTCTTATTACACAGAATATCTAATGACAGAGACCAAGAATTAGTACATAGATTGGTACCTGATAACTTACGAGGATTATTAAGAGATTTACCATCGCTTCCTTCTAGAAACGCAATTCTTTTGGGCTGGGCAACAGAATTACCTATATTGGTACAAATGAAACTTTTGAAAAAAGAATTTAGACCAAAATCAAATGATCCAGAATACTGGAAATACTGGACTGAAAATACAGAAACAGTTGATTGGCAAACAATAGCAAATGATTGGCAAGATAAAGAAAATGTCAATAATCAACAGAATGTATAGAAAAGAGAGGAAAGAATAGAATGTCTGTTTCTATGTATCAAAATAATGTGAATCGTCTCGATAAAGAAATTACAGATTTAGAAGCAAAAAAAGCAAAACTTGATTCTGATTCTGCATATTTAGAAAGCAGAATATTGTCTGTGGAAAAAACAATTACAAAAAATATATCTCTTTCATCTCTTCAAAGCAAACAAAGACAAATTTCTAGTTATCAAAATGATATTTCAAAAAAAAGAAAGGATTCTGCTGATTTAGGAAAAAAAATTGCAGACAAAAGAAGAAAGAGGATTGATGAATTTCAGAAACTTCAAAAAGCGCAAGAGCAGGAAAATAAAAAACTGCAAGATACGAACAGAAGGATACAACAAGCCTATGAGCGACAAATTGCAGCCTTAACTAATCAATTAGCAATAAAAAATACTCATCCAATTGTTGAGACTTTTGAAGATTCTGAAAAAGAAGAATATGATGTTTTTGTATCTCATGCATGGGAAGACAAAGAAGATTTTGTTGATGAATTTGTTTCTGAACTCGAGAAGATTGGCTTAAGAGTCTGGTATGACAAGAATCGTCTTAAAATTGGCGATAAAATGCGACAAAAAATAGATGATGGATTGAAAAAATCTCGTTTTGGTATTGTTGTTTTATCACCTAATTATATAGCAGAGAATAAATATTGGACTAAAGCAGAATTAGATGGTTTATTTCAGAGGGAAACATATAATAATAAAGTTATATTACCAATCTGGCATAATTTAACCAAAAAACAAGTTATTGATTTTAGTCCCATAATAGCAGACAGAAAAGCAGCAACAACCGCACTTCAAACACCTGCGGAAATTGCACAAGAAATAAAAGATTTATTTGAAGATGGAGAATAAAACTATGGAACACTTACACATGCACTCACTTAACAAAATTGACGAAAACATAAACAAAATTGCGCAGCTTTTCCCGAACTGCGTGACGGAAGCGAAAGACGAAAACGGCGAGATTGTGCATAAAATAGGTTTTGATATGCTCAAGCAGGAACTTTCTAATACGCTTGTGGAAGGACGTGAAGAACGCTACCAGTTTACTTGGCCGGACAAAAAGCAGGCAATTCTTACTGCAAATGCGCCTATAAACAAAACTTTGCGCCCATGCCGCGAGGAAAGCGTGAACTTTGACAGCACCGAAAACCTTTACATTGAGGGTGACAACCTTGAAGTCTTAAAGCTCTTGCAGGAAACATATCTTGGCAAAATTAAGGCTCTTTACAATAATCGGTTGGATTTATTCTTATAGGCAGGCAGTCTACTGGCAATGAGAATCTTCATGAAGAAGTACTGAGAGTCTCTGAATCCATAGGCCTGCTTCTTGATGGTCTTCACCATGTTGTTCGTACCCTCGACCTTGCCGCTGTTGATTGAATATCTGGCATGGGAGAGGATACCCTGTAGGTGGTCAATGACTGTCTGCCTGAAGGCAAGGATCTCGTGGCAAGAGCTCTGTCCTGCGAGCCTGAGCCACAGCCTGAATCCCTTCTTCATCGTCTCCTCGCTGCCCACCTCGTAGGCGACCTTCAGCTGTTCCAGCAGGAAGTATGCCACATTCAGGTCGCTGTTGAGAGCCAGCATGTCCCTGAGCCTGGTGCATCTGCGTGCGAACATCTTCCTCCTTCCAGGAGGCAGTGACAGCCCCTTCTTCTCGTAGTTCTCGAAGAGCTCGCTGTTGTTGGTATGGGCGGCCTCGTCCCTTTGCTTGAGCTTCTCTCTGGAAGAGAGCAGTATGAACCTTCCTCCCTTGAGCACCTTGTATCTCTCCATGTCCCCGTTCTCCCTGGCCTCCCTCTGCAGTCTCCTGCGGATCCTGGTGAGCACTGAGTCGTTGAACAGCTTTATGAGATGGAAGTAGTCGTAGACTATTGCAATATGCGGGTAGTGTTCCCTGAAGGCACTGTCGTACCGGGCATTCATATCCATGGACACTGCCTCCACATTCCTCATCCACTCCGGCCCGACGAAGCGGAAGAAATCCTCTGCCTGCTGCTTCTTCTTGCCTTCCTCCACGAAGATGACATCTCCTCTTTCAGGATCCGTGACTATCGTCGCATATCTGTGCCCCTCATGCAGGAGGAATTCGTCTATGCCTATGAGCTTCGTCCGTCCGGGGCTGTAGCTTCCATATTTTTCCTGCAGGTATTTCCTGTCCATCCTGTACAGAACGTAGGGATGGATCCCGAAATCCCTGGAGACGTCCGTAAGCGTTCCTCCCAGATTGATCCTGGTCTGCATCCTTTTTCCCGGACGGAAGGTGAAATTATGCTCGGGGCTTGCAAAGCCTATCCTCTGGCGCCACATATGGTGGCATGAGGTGCATCTGTATCGCTTCCACGTGACGATGAGAAGATGTCGCCTTCCGAGGACCGGCAGATCCCACAGTCTCCTTGTGAATGTCCCATGACTGTATGCATTCCCCCCACAGCAGGGACAGACCGGTAGCACGGGGCTGGTCGTTATGCCTTCTGTGACCAGATTGCCTGCTCCCTTCGCTCCTTTAACGACAACAGACTCCTTTGTTACTGAGAAGTATGGCAATCCATGCCTAAGTGTGATAAATTCTTTCATGCGGAATCCCGTCCTTTGTATTGTGTTTTTGCTTAACATCAATTATAGGACAGATTCCGTTTTTTTTTTGCTTGTGATACTATTCTTACCCTGGTCTTCCAACCGAATTTTGTATAGAACCAAAATAATGATTGAAGGCTACATACGAAAATAGGGTTTCGGAATAATTCCGGAACCCTTACAAAGCCTAACTTTTCTTAGTACCTGAATAATACTCGATATGCGCCATGGCGTCAACCATGGAAATGATACTCTATTTCAGTCTCCTAAGGTGATAATTATGTTATTTGAGCGTATCAGATACCGATTTGAAGAAATGGTACGTTGTGGTAAGAAGTTGATTTTTCTTGAAGAAATCAGAATGAACCAGCATGCGATTGTCAATCAATTCATGAAGTTGTCCGAGTCTTAGTTGTCTAGTATTTGTGCCTTTTGTCACTTCATCGTAGATGAATAAGACATTTACTATTTGGTTTATTCTCGGTGTAGGAGTCAGGAGCAAATAACTGTCTAGAGTCAGGAGAAACTGAAGTCAATAGAAAAGCACAAACATCAGTCCTGATTCATTTGGTGTAGACTGTCACCGCAGTTTCTGGAAGTTCAATTCAATC
>Ga0208297_1001862_pt1 | contig 15564 bp, 14 predicted proteins | sample LMS_cellobiose_e_FD_187367 | JGI IMG/M metagenome (GOLD analysis project Ga0208297, IMG submission 187367) | Rumen-fistulated moose microbial communities from Alaska, USA - LMS_cellobiose_enrichment (SPAdes) (version 2) | ecosystem: Host-associated > Mammals > Digestive system > Stomach > Rumen... | reverse complement strand
ACCAATGCGTCTATATCTACAAACACAACGTCCCGTCGTGCATCCTTTTTCCATTCATCCATGACAACACCCCCGTTCCTATTTTACCAGAAACAGAGGCGTTTGAATAGTTTTTTGACACTCTGAAGCTCCGATTTCCATAAGAAATCGGAGCTTTTCTCAGTTTCTGTCAGGGTGTTGCCCGGATCAAAGAAACGGGCGCATGCCGACGGCAAGGTCGGCCTCCTGCTTGATGAGACGTTTGGCGATATCCTTCGATACCTCGTCTGCCGCCTCGTACTGGTTGAGATAACGGCTCAGGGATTTGACCCCCATGTCACAGCCGTCTGTCATCAGGTCTGTAATGGTCTCGTCGGACTCGTTGACCGCCAGCTTGAATTTCGTCATCAGCTCCGACATTACGGATGCGATGGCAGGCGGTTCCTTGCCATCGTCCTGATACTTGTCCAAAAGCTGCTGGATCTCGGCGTCCAGCTTTTCATGTTCCCGTTTGCAGTCCGTCAGCAGTATTTCGAGTTTTGAGGACCGCACGTGTCCCAGCACATCCTCGATAGAGGATATCCCCATTTTTACGCCCGCGTCGCACTCCCGCAGCAGCCGCACGGTATCCTGTTCGATCATGGCAATGCTCATCCTTCCGTTTGATAACGGCAGTATGCCCCATGAGCGCCGTTCTTATGCAAATATCCGCAGTCAGAGCGGTCATCTGTTCAGCTGCCAGACCGCATAATTCAGATAACCGGCGAAAAACACCCAGATCAGATATGGGATCTGCAGCAGCGCGGCGAGGCGGTCGACCTCACTGAAGGCGACCGTCATCGCCAAAATCAGCACCCACAGGATCACCAGCCAGACAAACGCAGGACCGAATGCCTGAAAATGGAAGAAAATGATGCTCCAAAGAAAATTGAACGCAAGCTGGAGCAGAAACAGGCGCAGTCCGTGCGTGCGGAGCGCGGAGTCCGGAGCCAGATACACCCGCGCGGCGCCGATCCCCATCATCGCGTAGAGAACGGTCCACACGATCGGAAAAACAGCCTCAGGCGGTGAAAGCGGCGGTTTCAGGACGGATGCGTCATAGATCGCGGTTCCCTCTCTGCTCAGCAGTCCGGAAAGCGCGCCGACCGCCTCGGTAAATACGATCCAGAATGCATAGGCTTTCCATGCCTCCCTCTTCATTTCGATCACCTCAAAGAAAAGCTTATGCGCCGGTCCTGATAATATGATCTTTCGTGTTTATGAGTTTCATGGCGCTCTCTGGCACAATACCTCTTGTGAAGCGGGAGCGATTTGGCTATACTGATGCCGAAGGCGGTGAGTATATGAAAAAACGCTTTGATTTTACCGTCCGCACCAAGCAGGACCTGATCGACGCAGTGCATGATTTCGGTGTCGTACCGCTGTTTAGAAATGCGATCCCCGGCTTCTCGGTAGAGGAGCACGTCGATCCGGTCGCGTGGTTCGATTCCGGCCAGGACGGCGTATGGGAGTGGAAAGGCCCCGTCATCCGCGAAAGCGGCTGCGCCTACGGCAAATTTTTTGAGAAAAAGGCAGCGTTTGTCAGCGCAGCGTGGTTCCCTGACCTCGCCAACTTCCGCCGCGACGGATACGATTTTGACGCACGCTGGGACGAAGGGCTCGCCCCGCGCGGGGACAAGTTTTTGTATGATCTGATTGACGCCAATGGTCCGCTGCTTTCGAAACGTCTCAAGCAGCTCGGCGAATACGGCAGGGATGGCCGCAAGGGCTTCGACACGACGATCGGTCGCCTGCAGACGCAGGGCTACGTTCTCATCAGCGACTTCGTCTACTCGCAGGACAAGCACGGTCAGCGCTATGGCTGGGGCGTCGCAGAGTATACGACGCCGGAAAAGCTGTTTGGCAGGCAGTTCGCAGACGCAGTTTATCGCCATGAGCCGAAGGAGTCCCGCGCGCGTCTGCTGGCGCATCTGCGCGCGCTGCTTCCTGCTGTGAAGGAAACGGCGCTGGAGCGGTTCCTCGGATAAACTCCTACTTTTGCACAACATTGCGATTTTGCCATGGGTTGGGTTTGGGAAGGGAGAGGACTCCCTTCCCAATCATCTTGATCTGTTCGCGCCGCAGGTACGACGCCCGACAAAAAAACGACGTGTCGAAACACGTCGTTTTTTTGTCCGGCCGGAGTGAAATTATGGGACTTGAAGGCTCCGTTCTCAAAAGCCAAATCGAAGCCCAGCGAAGCGGGTTCGATTTGGAGAGGAGGAGCGACGGAGTGAGTGAGAGATGGCGTTTACTTTGAAAAAGAAAACGCCGTCGCGAACGATACAAAGTCCGCGACGACGTTGGTCCGAGTGGCGAGACTTGAACTCACGGCCTCTTGACCCCCAGTCAAGCGCGCTACCAACTGCGCCACACCCGGTTGCTGCATTCAGCTTACCTAAGATACCACACGTTGCCGGAAAATGCAAGCATAAAATCAAAAAATCTATGCACCTACAGAAATCAAACAAAAACCGGAAATGTACGCTACTCATTGCAGGAAGCGATCGCGAGATGGGAAGAGTCCTGTTTTCTTCCCCTCTCGCCGATCTGCAGAACTGTAATGCGCCATCTCATGGAGGCAACCCCTAACCTAATATGACGATTGCCTTTGGGCCGAATTGGGCCGCCGATTTATTTGGCTGCCGGGATTGTCAGGTTTGCCTTGAACAGATCACCATCCACAGAGAGAGAAAAGCTTCCGCCCTGCAATTCCGTCAGACTGCGGGCGATATTCAGACCAAGTCCGCTCCCCTCGCCGCTTCTGGCGCTGTCTCCGCGCACAAAACGCTCCATCAACTCGTCGGCGGAAATATTGAGACGTTCCCGGGAAATGTTTTTGAAGCTGAGCCGCACATGTCCGCCAAACTCTCGTGCGTCGATGTAAAACCGCGTGCCGCTCTGGGCGTATTTGCATGCATTGGAAAACAGATTGTCCAGCACACGCCACATCAGCGTTCCATCGACAAAAGCAAACACTTCCTCTGCCGGCAGCGTCAGCACAGATTCCAGCCCTGCCTCCTCCAGACGCTCTCTATACTCGCCCAACGCTTGGAGCAGCAGCTCGTTGATGCTGTGCCGGGCCGCGTTTACCTCAATGTTGCCGGTACTGGCCTTCGACATCTCCACCAGATCCTCCGTCAGCTTTTTCAGCTTGCGGGACTGACGGTCAAGAACATCCAGAAATTCCCCTGCCCTCTCCGGGTCGTCATTTTTCTTCAAAAGATCGACGTAGTTGACAATACTGGTCAACGGAGTCTTGATATCATGGGAAACATTGGTGATCAGTTCCGTCTTGAGCCGCTCGCTTTTCAACTGCTCTTCCACGGCTCGGGCCATTCCGACACTGACGCTGTTTAGATTCTCACCGTGCTGCTTGAAATCCAAAATCATATATTTGGTATCCGTTTGATAGCCGAGATCGCCGGCTGCAAGCGCGATTCCGCCTTTTTGCAGCTTGCGGAGCATCAGGGCAAGATACAAAATCGCAGGGATCAGAATCAGTTTTTCCAAAAACCAGAAGTACATAAGCATATCGTCATCAAAGCGGAACCTCAATATCCAAAAAAGCTGCAGGATACTCAGCACCGCCAGTCCCACCGCCGTTTTCCAGACCAGCGGCAGACCTTGCAGCAATGCGGCGAGGCCGTGACAGAAGCCTCGACAGGCGCGCCAAATCAAGTGCAGCGTTCGATATATCACGGTGTTCTTCCACCACCCGCCCCGCTTTACGCGCATGGCAAAAGAGGTACACCAACCGATAACGGGCAGCACAATGCAGAGCATGACGGCAAACAAAACAATGACATCAAACACATCGTTGCCGATGCTGTTCAGCGACTCACCCCAGATGGATACAACACCCACGCACCAGAGCAACAGCGCGGCCGTCATCAGGTCGAAGGGCACCTTGTAGAAATATCCCGGCGTGAGCTCCGCATGTCCGGTCCGATACCCTGCGCCGCACAACAGGAACACAAAGCAGGCTATGAATCCCATAAGGCAAACGAGCGCAACAACATAGACCGCGTAGCGCAGCGACCAGAGAAGGTCTATTCCCCTGTTGGCCCAATAAAATTCGTCATTGCGGTCAAAGGAGAGAAGTTCCGCTTCAACAACAAAGTCGTTTTCCTCCAGATCCTCCGGAGTCAGGTCGTAAGAACGCATATACTCGGCATATTCATACTTCTCCCCGTCCGGGAGCGTCTTCTCGATCCAGCGATAGACGAACGCGTAGCGATAGCAGTCCTCCCCTTCTGTTGCGCCAAAACCTGAGCTGTGCCAAAGCTCTGTCCCTGTGTGATCCCTGACGCGGTATTCCGGATTTTTTACCGCGGTCTGTTGCTCCGCAACGTCGTAATCGCCCGAGAGCACCCAGTGCAGCACGTTATCTGCGGCACTGCTGGCTATCGTTCGGAACTGCACCGACTTCAGGGAGCGCAGGTCGTCTGTATAGACATTGAGCTCCCATGAGGAGATCATGCCAATCACACTGCTCATCAATCCACAGGCAAATACTGCCAGCAGGAAATAAGCCAGAATCTTCGCCCAGAGCTTATAGGTCAGCGGTTCCTTTGTCATTTCTCCGGCCCTCCCTCCAGCTTATAGCCCAACCCCCAAACCACCTTCAGATACCGCGGTTCCGAGGGATTGATCTCCAACTTTTGCCGCAGGTGCCGAATATGCACGGAAACTGCGTTCTCCGCACCCACGGCGCTTTCATTCCACACCAGCTCATAAATCTGCGAGGAGGAATAGATTCGTCCCGGATGCCGGATAAGCAGCCTTAGAATGTTATACTCGATGGGCGTCAGCGCCACCGGCTCACCGTCCACGGTGACGATCCTCGTCTCCTCATCCAGCGTGATCGGGCCGGCAGTGTATGTTTTTGCGGTCTCCGCCGTAGGCTTCGCACCGAGACGGGTATAGCGCCGGAGATGGGACCTCACCCGTGCTACCACCTCTGCGGGATCAAAGGGTTTCGTGATATAGTCGTCTGCCCCAACGTTCAACCCCAAAACCTTGTCGCCGCTCTCACTCTTGGCCGTAAGCAGCAGTATCGGCATGTTGCTCTTCTCTCGCAGCCGGGCGGTAGCCACGATACCGTCCATCTGCGGCATCATGATGTCCATGATAATCAAATGGATCTCGTTCTTTTCTACGATCTCCACCGCCTCGCATCCGTTGCCGGCCTCAAAAAGCCGGTAGTTTTCGTCGGAGAGATAGATTTTCAGCGCAGAAACGATGTCCCGCTCGTCGTCACAAATGAGAATGTTATACATTTCTTTTCCCTCCTTAAGGTCGATTATAACAATGAAACCATAAAAGAAACAGAGGATATTTCTTAAAAATTTCCTAAACCGCGCGCATGGGCCGTTTTCGCAGCCTATGCGCGCGGTTTGGTTCCTTATGAAAACCTTAAGAAAAATCGCCGCCCTTCTTTAAATTCTATCTGCTACGCTGAAATCACTATGCGAAAGGCGGAAGATGGACATGCTGCTGAATCAAATCGCGTTTGTTCTGATGCTGTTACTGAAAGCGTTCAGCGTCTGGTTCCTTGTTACAGCCCTGTTGTTCTGGAAACGTCCGACGCCCTATGAGCGGCATGATCCGCACACGCGCTTTGCCTGTCTGATCCCGGCACGCTCTGAGGAAGCGGTCATCGCCGCGCTGGTGCAGAGTCTGAAAGAGCAGAACTATCCAAATGATCGATACGACGTCTATGTGCTCCCCAACAACTGCACGGACGACACCGAAGCCGCAGCCCTCTCCGCCGGCGCAAAGCTCCTGCGCTGCGCCGGGCCGGTGCGGTGCAAGGGCGATGTCCTGCATCAGGCGATCATCCGGCTTTTGCCGCTGGACTATGACGTTTTCTGCGTCTTTGACGCCGACAATATCGTTGACACAGCGTTTCTTGCGCGTATGAACGACGCGTTCTGTGCCGGCGCCCGTGTCGCCAAGGCACGGATGCTCGCCAAAAATCCGTATGATTCCTGGGTCGCAAGCTGCTATGCGCTCTACTACGGTCTGAACGAGACCTTTTTCAACCGCTCCCGGGCTGCGTTTGGCCTTTCCGCCAAGCTGGTTGGAACGGGCTTTGCCGTCCATCGCGACGTACTGGTCCGAATGGGCGGCTGGAATACGGAAACCATTGCTGAAGATGCGGAATTCTCCGCCATGTGCGCTGCGTTGGGCGAACGCGTGCAATGGGTGCCGGAGGCGGTCACCTACGACGAAGCGCCGCGCTCTTTCCGCGTCTCTCTGATGCAGCGGCGGCGCTGGTGCAGCGGCATCATGAGCGCGGCGGAGCGGAATGTCCCGAGGCTGTTTTGCGCGTTGCGCGTGACGAATGTCCCTCGCGCGGTGGACATGATCTTTTTCCTGTGCGCACCCTTCGTTCAGGCTTTCTCGCCGGTTCCGGCAGTCCTGCCGGTGATATCCGCAATACTGTGCGGCACCCTGTTTCCCCTGCTTATGGCAACGATCCCCACCTTACTCGGAAGCTGGATCGGCATGACGCTGCTTGCCGTCTGGCTGACGAATCGGATCGGCTTAAACGTCCGTCAAAATATCAAGGGCATCCTGCTGTTTCCTTTATTTATGGCATCCTGGCTTCCGCTGCAAATCATTTCTGCTGTGTATCGAACCAGAATCTGGAAGGAAATTCATCATGGCGGCGCACCTCAGCCGTCCCTCTCGCAGTCACCGCGATTGCCTACGTGACGATCGTCCATTCCGCGCGGCGGCAGTCTGGAGACAGATGTTTTTCACGCTTGCAGTCTTGACATGAGGGCCGTAATATTATATCCTCAATGAAGGTTTTGACCAAATTTTCAGTGAATACGGCAGGTACAGCTTCGCTCGATGTTACGGCTTTATGCGCCCCGCTTCCCTCGGGCCGCCTGCGCATCCCGACTCCTTCGGAACTGCGTTGAGGAGCGAGCTGTATCACTTATTTGAAGAATGGAGGAATTCGTCATGCCGTCAGCTTATTCGTTCCCGATTCTGCCGGACGTCATCCCGCAGGGTGATATGCCGGGAGACAAGATCTGTATCGGTGAAGAGCATGTAAAAAAGGCGCAAACGATCTATCCCTATCTGAGAGAACAACTGGCGGCTTTGAACGGCAAAAAGGCTGTCGTCGCCGTCTGCGGCGGCAGCGGCGTCGGCAAAAGTGAAATCGCCTCGGTGCTCGCCTATTATCTGAATAACGACGGCATCGGCGCGTACATCATGAGCGGCGACAACTACCCCCGCCGCATCCCGAGAGACAACGATCTCGAGCGGCTGCGGGTGTACCGTCAGGGCGGCGTGCGCGGTCTGGTCGCTCACGACCGGTTCACTCCGGCGATCGCTGAGCAGCTGCGGGAATTGTGGGAAAATGAACGGGACGCCGATCCCGCCGCCGCGCAGGAATATCCCTGGCTTTCCGTCTATCAGCAGTCGGGCCGCCGGGCGCTGACGGGGTATCTGGGCACGCCCAATGAGACCAGCTTCAGCGAGGTATCCAATATCCTGGCCCTGTTCCATCAGGGCGCCGACGCCATCTACCTGAAGCGCATGGGCAGAGAAACCACGGAGCTGTGGTACGACAAAGTGGATTTCAGCAGCATTCAGGTGGTGATCGTGGAATGGACCCACGGCAACAGTGATTCCCTGGAGGGTGTGGATATCCCGATCCTGCTGAACTCCACCCCCGCCGAGACCCTGGCCCACCGCCGCGCCCGGAACCGTGACGGCAAAACGGACAGCGCCTTCACCACCATGGTCCTTGAGATCGAGCAGCAGAAGCTGGAGGCTCAGGCCCACAAAGCACAGATCATCCTCAGCAAACAGGGCGAATTGCTTTCCTACGCCGATTACCGCAGCCTGATGGCGAACGCATAAAGGAGGAGCAGAAATGAACAGCGGTGCGATGCTCAACGCCTACCCCGACAGTCTGGGCGGCACATTATCCGATATTGCCGGCCTGCTGGAAACAAAGGAGCTGCAGGGGGCGTTCCGATCCTTCTATATCCTGCCCAGCGTGTTTACCACCGATCTCGACCGCGGCTTTTCCGTGATCAGCTATGATCTGGACAGGGATCTGACCGCTCCCGGCGACATCGAACGGCTGCAGGCGCTGCATCTGGATCTGAAGCTGGACTTTATCCTGAACCATCTGTCCGTGCAGTCGCCTCAGTTCCAGGACATGATCAAAAACGGGAATCAGTCCGTATACCGGGATTTCTTCATCAACTGGAACAAGTTCTGGGAAGGCAAGGGCAAAATGACGGACGCCGGCTATATCCAGCCGGATGAGCAGTACATTCAGGAGATGTTCTTCCGCAAGCCCGGCCTGCCCATCCTGATGGTGCAGTTCCCCGACGGGCAGGAGGTCCCCTACTGGAACACCTTCTATCAGGAGGTCAGTACAGACCCGGAGACCGGAAAGCGCAGCTATCTGGGCCAGATGGACGTGAACATCCAGTCCCCTCTGGTGTGGCAGTATTATGAGGAAGTGCTGGATAAGCTGGCCGAGTACGGCGCGTCCATCGTGCGTCTGGACGCCTTTGGCTACGCCTCCAAGATCCCCGGACGGCGGAATTTCATGAACGATCCGGAGACTTGGGAGATTCTGGAACGCATCCGCCAGATGGCGGAAAAGCGCGGCCTGACCCTCCTGCCCGAGATCCATGCCGCTTACGGTGAAGGCAGCTACAAGGCGCTGGCGGAAAAGGGCTACATGACCTATGACTTCTTCCTGCCGGGACTGCTGATCGACGCCATCGAAAACCACGACGGCAGCTATCTGGTGCGTTGGGCGAAGGAGCAGAAGGAATACGACATCCAATGCGTAAACATGCTTGGCTGCCATGACGGCATCCCCATGCTGGATCTGAAGGGTCTGGTGCCCGACGAGCGCATCCAGGGGCTGATCGATCTGATCGTCAGCCGGGGCGGTCTGATCAAGAACCTGCACGGCAAAAAGAACATGTACTATCAGGTGAACGCCACCTATTTCAGCGCGCTGGGCTGCGACGAGCAGAAAATGCTGCTGGCCCGGGCTCTGCAGCTTTTTATGCCCGGCAAGCCTCAGGTCTGGTATCTGGATCTGTTCGCCGGAGAAAACGATCTCAAGGCTGTGGAAAAGGGCGGTGATGCGGGTCACAAGGAGATCAACCGCACCAACCTGACCAAGGAAGAGATCGAGAAGCGCCTGCAATGGCCCATCGTGCAGAAGCAGTTGGAACTGCTGAAGCTTCGCAATACCTGCCCGGCCTTCGGCTTCGATGCGGAGCTGCAGGTTGAACAGCCGGAGAAGCATCTGCTGCGGTTTACCTGGAAGAATCAGAACCACAGCGCCACGCTGGAGGCGGATCTGAAGACGTACCGCTTCAATATCGCCACCGACTGATGACAAACACAGCGCGCGTTTAAAAAAGCGCATGTCATGCAAGGCTGACGCAGCCCGTGATTCCTGTCAGGCAGGAATCACGGGCTGTATTGCATGAGAGCGACGGCAGTTCGGGACCTCCTGATCGAATGCGGCCCTGCCAGCCGCAAAAAGAGAGGAACGCCCGTTTTGTTTCCAAAACGGGCGTCCCTTGTTCCGTATGGTGGAGATTAGCGGGATCGAACCGCTGACCTCTTGACTGCCAGTCAAGCGCTCTCCCCGTACAAGAGTAAAACTACCCCCCTAAAGGGTAGTACGGGGAGGCCATGTCAATACGCAGAAACCCCTCTAATTCCACGAAAAAGCCGCTTTTCTTCGGATGAACGAATTATAACATGGTATTTTTACACCGTCAATATATGCGTTTTGTATCTGGCCGCCGCCCGCTCAAAAAACGGGCGGCTTAATTTATGCGTCATAAAGTATCCTGTTATGTTAAATAACCAAATACAACAGAAACAAAGTCTGAGCCAACTTTTTCCCATTTTCCACCAGCATCTTTTTGTTCAAGTAAAAGCTGGTATCGATATTCTTTTTGCTGTATTGCCGTAAAAATAGTGTTGATTGATTTATAGCCGTTTCCAGCATATAGATTTATTGTATCAATAATTGTGTCAACATAGTAATGGAGATTTTGAACAATTATATCTGCGTACGGGAAGTGACTTCCATCATGAACAATCATATTTCGATTTCGATATATCCTCATTATTTGCCAAGAAAGACGTTTCCTGTGCGCTATTAAGAAGGATTTAAGCTCTGCTCGGTCAGACAATATTTTTGAATAATATGTTATGCGGTACTGTAAAAGTGGATAAGATGCCAACGAACTGATAATTACTGTCTGTGCCCCTTGGAATTCCGGTAAAACAAGAATGGCAGCCAGTTTTTCTATATCATTTGCTCCTTTTGTGATTCCAATAAGTTGTTCTTCGATTGTATCTGGAACACACCGATGCAAATCTGCCAGCAACTGCTTGACCAGTGACAAAGAATATTGAGCATTAAGAACAGACGTAACCGCATTACAGATTTGGTTGATTTTACTATAACTATGTTTTGGCTCTGTCGGTACAAGCACCTCGATTATTGTCCAGAGATTGAGAAGTTGATTCCCTATATCAGACGAATTAAGTGCCGAAGAATGGAGATCAATAACATTTATCAATTTCATTGGAGAAAAGGAAAAATTATTGACCATCATCTCTATTTTTTGCGTGTTTTCCGCTTCTGAAAGTGTATTTCCCCGTCTAAGTGGAGTTATAGGAGATTGGAGACGATAGACTTTCTCCGTTCCCTTAAGAGTTACAATAGCTTTATCAGCCGTGAAAGATCGGCTCTTGTGATTATTGTATTGAAGTAGTGAAGCAAAAAAACTAACTAAAGCAAGAGCATGTGACTGCGCCCTGTATGGGTCTCTTGCTTCTATAGTGAGTTCAACTATCTGCTTGCAAGAACTATCAAACATTCCTTGTTCGTTGGATTTGACAGTAACATTTTCAAAATTACTCAAATGCTTGCTCAAAGAAGTCTTTAAAGGCAAAACAACAACATATTCTTTTTCTTCAAAATCAAAACTTGACCAAAAAAGGCTTAACGATTCGTCAACGGTTTCTACAAGCCGATGATAATTATAGAAGACATCATTTACCACCCAATAAATGTACTCTTGACTATAAGATTGGTTAATCAGTTCGGTTAATAGCATTCTGCTCAGTTGATAAAGCCTACTCTGTTCATCAATTTCAAAAGGATATGTTTTTATCGTATCTGTAATGGCTGCTTGCAATAAAGAATAGTATTGTCTGTCCCTATTCATCTCGCTCAACAAATAATTGATTACACGCTCAATTCGCTTAATTGAGGCTTCACAACTTGGATCTTTAAAAATCTCTGAGCAGTTTCGTTGTATTTCACCCCCGGCATTTTTGATAAAAAATAGACTGTCAAAATCATCCCCGAACAGTCTTTGCGCAATAGTGTCATGAACAAATGCATCTTTCAATTCTTCAAGCAAAGGTCGCATATTGCCTTTATCAACAACATCATTATTGATTTTCATAATGGTATTACGAATTTCAACGCACAAAAAGTGGAAGTTAAGTGCAGGCACTTTAAGAGAATCGTGGCCATAATGAAATAACATTTCTTCCAGTGTCTGGCAAAAGAAGAGTAGACCTGGTCCTGTTTCTTCTAATTTCCAATGAGAAAAATTGAAGGATTTCATAACTGCCCCTCCATCGACACATAAGTTGCAGCTATTATAACATATGAAAAGGGAAAAAACGACATCAGATTATGATTTATTTCTTTTAGCGCCTAACGCCGCCCATGAGGACAACTGGCGGCGTTTTCATATATCCAACAGCGAAAGGAGGCGTTCACGTACTTGCCAGCCGTGAGGCTGGCTTTTTTCATGCCACGACAAAGGAGGTCAGTAAATGGCAGACGAAAAGAAAAGCATCGGCCCCGAGGCTGAAAAGCCCGCCGAGGCCCCGGCCCAGGGGCAGGCCGATCCGGTCAAGGCTGCGCCGCCTGAACAGGCGTCCCCGCCCATGCCCGGAAAGGTCGTAGATTTTGCCGCTGCCCGTGAGGAGGCCACGAAGGACAAGGCTTCCGCACAGAAAGCAGCGCCGCAGAAAGCTCCGGCAGATAAATCCGAAGGCGCGGACAAGCCCCGCGTGGGCCGCCCGGCAAAGGCTGACAAGGCGGCCCCCGGCGAGGCTGCCGCCCCCAAGCGGGACAAAAAGTCCCAAAGTAAACCGGCTGCGGAAAAGGCTCCTGCCAAGGACAAGGCCGCGCCCGCCCAGCCGGAACAGCCGCCCGAGCCCCGTGACGCCTCTCGCGGCGAAAAGGAAGAGGTCGTATATCTCAACCTTTCCGAGCTGCACCCGTTCAAAAACCATCCCTTCGGCGTCCGGGACGACGCTGAAATGCAGGGGCTGGTGGAGTCGGTCAAGGCCAGCGGCGTCAATCAGCCCGCGCTGGTGCGTCCCCGGGAGGATGGCGGCTATGAGATCATCGCGGGCCACCGCCGCCTGCGGGCCAGCGAGCTGGCGGGCTTTATGAATATGCCCTGCATCGTCCGCAGCATGACGGACGATGAGGCCGTCCTCGCCATGACGGACGATAACCTGCGGCACCGTGAACATATCCTGCCCACGGAAAAGGCGCAGTCGCTGAAAATGCAGGTGGAGGCCATCAAGCATCAGGGCGCACGGCCCGGCGAAGATGCCAAAGACGCCGGAAAACGCTCCACCCAGGTCGTCGGGGATCGCAACGGCATGAACTACAAGCAGGTGCAACGGTATATCCGTCTGACCGAGCTTGTCCCCGATCTGAAAAAGATGGTGGACGAAAAGAAGCTGTCCTTTACCCCTGCGGTGGAGATTTCCTTCATCCGCCCCAAAAATCAGCGGTATATTGCCGTGTCCATCGAGGGCCAGCAGTCCTCGCCCTCTCTGTCCCAGGCGCAGAAGCTCCGGGAGCTGGACAAGGACGGCAAGCTGAACGGCGACGTGATCGACGGCATTTTGAGCCAGGAGAAAAAGGAGGTAGATCGCGTGATTATCAACAGTGCGGAGCTGGAAAAGTATTTCGGCAAGGACAAGACGCCCCGGGAAATGAAGGATCAGATCATTTCTCTGCTGGAGGATTGGAAGGCCAAGCAGCCGCCCGAGCTTGCCAAGCCGGAAAAGAAAGCGGAAAAGGCCCTGTAAACTTCGGGACAACTTGTCCCGAAGTCGCACCCCGCCAGAAAAAACGGCGCCGGGGCTATATATCCCCCGTCGCCGCCCATATCCCGGCACAGCCGGGAGCTGCCGGTCAAGAGCGCCGTGCGCCGCCGAGGGCGGTTTACTCTTGACAGGCGGCCCCGGCTGTGCTATTCCCTCCGGCGCGGCGGGGGCATATATCCTCCAGAGCCGCCCCCTTTCCCATGATTGGGAAAGGGCGGGAGGGATTGGGTTGACACTATTCTTTTCTTAGATTGGAGGTATTCCATGAAAAGACCACTTGCGTATATCACCGCCGCATGGTACGGCGATGCCGAGGAACAGGCGGCCAGCTACTGCCGGGCCGTGTATGAGGCGGGCTTTTCGCCCATCTGCCCCATGCTGTTCCAGCCGCTCTTTCTCAATGACGCCATTCCCGAGGAACACAAGAGCGGTATCGACATGGCCCGAGATCTGCTGCGGCGCTCTCATGTGCTGGTCGTCTGCGGGCTGACCATCAACGAGGCCATGAAAAACGACATCGCCGTTGCCCAGCGGCTGGGGATCACGGCCACCACGCTTGACGGCATCCTGACCGTCAAGGGCCAGGGCCGCCGCTGATATGCCCTCCCTGTTTGAAGCCTACATCACCAACCTCGGTAAATACACCGAGGGGATGCTGGTAGGCGAAACCTTAAAGTTCCCCACGACAAGGGAGGAAGTCCAGGCACTTTTGAAGCGGATCGGCATTGACGGCGTGCGGTATGAGGAAATCTTTATTACCTCATTCGACGGGGATGTGCTGGGCCTCTATGACCATTTGGGCGAGTATGAGAATACCGACGAGCTCAATCATCTGGCCTGCCTGCTCTCCGAGCTGGATCAAAGCGATCTGGAAAAGTTCGAGGCGGTCATTGACAGCGGCGAACATACAAGCAGCGTCAAGGAGCTTATCAATCTGACACAAAACCTTGATTGCTACGACTTCTATCCCGACGTAGGGGACGACGAAACGCTGGGACGTATCTATGTGGAGGACATAGCGGCAATCGAGGTGCCAGAGTATCTGCTGCCCTACTTTGACTATAAGGCATACGGACGGGACATCCGTTTGGAGGAGGGCGGCCACTATGCCCCCGGCGGCTATGTTCTCAACAATGGCAATTCCTTTGTGGAGGTCTATTCCGGGTTGGAGGACATTCCCGACGAGCATAGGGTTTTTTCCATGCCAAGGCTCACGATCCGGGAGCAAATGGCCGCCTACAAGGAAATCATTGACCGCTCCTCTCTGGAGGCGGAGCGGAAACACCCAACAAAAGAGCATGATGATCGGTAGCACTTCGGGACAATTTGTCCCGAGGTGCTTTTTTCATGGAGGGAGGTGGAAAAGATCGTCGATGAAGAAGTCTCCCGCCGCGCCATCGCGGTTTCTCTCAAAGCAAGCAGGCTGACGGCCCGGAGCCTCGCCTTTGTGCTGGCTGCCATCGGGCGCAAGATCGCCAAAGAGCACCGGAAACGGCAAACGCCCCACGGCAGGCAGACGGTGAAAAAGCTCATGGGCCACGGGGTTTCCACCAACAGCATCGAGCTGTCCGGGGATACAAAGCTCTTTGACCGGGTGGCCCGGAAGTGGAATGTGGACTACGCCTTTTATAAAACGGGGCCGGAAAACTACCTGCTTTTCTTCAAGGCGGGCCAGGCCGACGCCATGACCGCCTGCTTCTCCGAGTATTCCCGGAAGGTGCTGCACAAGGCCAAGGGCAGCCGCGTCCCCATCCGGGAACAACTCAAACGGGCCGAGGATCAGCTTGCCAAGGAGCGGCCCCGTCCCAAGGAGCGCGTAAAGGAGGCGGTGCATGAGGGCAGATAAGCTGCGTAAATGCATACTTCCCAGTATTCCCTATCTGTTCGTCCTGTGGGCCTTCCTGAAGCTCGGGACGGCCTACCGGCTGGCGGCGGGCGCGGATTTCGCCCATAAGTTCATCAACACCTTTTCGATGATCGGCCCGGCCTTTGCGGACTTCGCGCCGGGCCTGCATCCGCAGGATTGGCTGATCGGGATTGTGGGCGCTTGTCTTTTCCGATTGCTGATCTATGTGCGGAGCCGGAAAGCAAAGAAATTCCGGCGGGATGCGGAGTATGGCACGGCCCGCTGGGGCACGGAAAAAGACATCCGGCCCTTCGTCGATCCCAAGTTTGAAAACAACGTCATTCTCACGGGGACGGAGCTGCTCACCATGAACACCCGCCCGAAGATCCCGGCCAATGCTCGCAACCTGAACGCCTGCATTATCGGATCATCCGGCTCCGGCAAAACCCGCTTCTGGCTCACGCCCCAACTTCTCCAGGCTCATTCCTCGTATGTCTGCGTCGATCCCAAAGGCGGGGTGCTCTCCC
>Ga0208297_1001860_pt1 | contig 15572 bp, 13 predicted proteins | sample LMS_cellobiose_e_FD_187367 | JGI IMG/M metagenome (GOLD analysis project Ga0208297, IMG submission 187367) | Rumen-fistulated moose microbial communities from Alaska, USA - LMS_cellobiose_enrichment (SPAdes) (version 2) | ecosystem: Host-associated > Mammals > Digestive system > Stomach > Rumen... | reverse complement strand
TGGTCGATGTGGATCTGATCGTTCTCCCAGTCGATGCTGTCCCACTGCACGCCGCAGACCTCGCTGCGCCGGAGCCCGTAGAAGGTCGCCAGCAGCACGGGGATGTAGATCTCCGTGCCCCGCGCCGCCTCCAGGAGCTTTTCCGCCTCCTGCTGCGTGTAGAACTGGGCGTGGCTCTTGCTCTTTTTCGGCATATCCACCTTGTCCATGGGGTTGCGCAGGATGTGGTCCTTGCGCACCGCGTAGCGCAGGCAGGTGCCGATGAGCTTTACGTAGTCGTGCTGCGTGGTGCCGCAGAGCCCGTCGTCCGCCAGGTACTCGATGAAGTCCTCGATGTGCTTCGGCGTGATGGAAGAGATCGTCACGCCCCGCGGCCCGAAGAACTTGTCGATGCGCCCGTTGATGGTGTTCAGATAGCCGATCTTCGTCGGAGCCGTCAGGTTGGGCTTGTGGTCGAAGACGTAGCGCATATAGTCCGCCAGCGGCATGGAGGCGAAGCGGTCCCGCTCCTCCAGACTCAGCATTCCGGCCAGGCCCATCTCGTCGTACTCCCGCTTCCGATCCTCCAGGATCTTCTGCGCCTTGCGAAGGTTGTTCTTTACCGGCAGCCCCGTGGTGCGGCTGACCGGCTTGCGCTTTCCGTTCTCCAGCACATAGATCACGGTGTGGTAGTAGCCGCCGCGATCAACCAGATGGCCGGAGCAGGGTTTGTTTGCTTTCATAGTTTTTGTCTCCTTTTTCATTCTTTGGTGTTTTGATCCACTCCCGGCAAGTTCCGGGAGCACCCGCCCCGCCGTGCCGACAAGGGCATCATAGCAGAGCGGGTATGTAATTGCGAATGTACGGAGACGATGGCGCGCAGGGTTGACAGAGTTTGGGTTCTTCGGGTATGGATGTGCTTATGATTTCCGGGCCGGTTCGATGAACCGGCCCGGATGGCTATACCTCCCTCTATTATATGGTTGGAAAAATGGAGCAAAACCGGACGGGCTTTTTTGAAATCATAATCAAATTCGAGCAAATCATAAAACCCGGATGATTGAAAAGCGGGAAAAACTGTGTTACGGTGTAGACGGATTACGGAAAGTGAAAGCCGAATCGGACCACAAAAGATGATTCCGGAGGTATTTTGCTATGCCGCACGAATGTAAAACAGGCATTGACAAGATGCGCGCTGTTCCGTCGAATACCATGGACGATTCATATGAACAGCACTTTGTGCAGACGTTTATCCGGAAGGAGCGCCGCGAACGGCTCCTCTTTGAACTGACGACGCCGAAAAAACGATATGACGGCGTCAGCAGGTTCTGCCACCAGGCAGGAGAGTTTCTCGACCCAGCGAAGATCGTGATGTCGGGCGAGGATCTGGACCGCGAGGCAGCGTTTACAAAGTTTGTCCAGGCGCATGATGAACTGTGCCTTGTCCTGTCGCCGGATTTCTTTACGGATGAGCAGTTTCTTCCGCTGAAGGATGCCGTGCGCCAGGCGGTTATGTGTTTCGACGCCGTGCTGATCATCGGGAAAAGCTTCGCGGTCGTGTTCGGCGAAGTCATGAAGGGCGGCAGAGGCAAGTATCTGCTGTCAGACAGCAAACTTGATTGAATGGACGCATGGAGGTTCAAGCCATGTCACAGTACAGCGAGCAAGACCTCAAATATGCTTCGGAGCTGCGCGAGGGCGTACATCAGGAGGCGCTCGCGATCGTCCGAAAGACGCGGCCGCATATCACGGAGGTCATCGACCGCCACCCGGTGGAGGACTACTTTCAGGAGCATTGGGACTATCCGGGAAAGTGGTACACCATTGTGGCGATCCCTTCCGGCTACGGTAGCCGCAAGGCGCTCGTCGATGCCATTGTCCGCGATACGCTCACCGCGGACGGTTCCTCGCTGCAGCGGGAGCCGGGACGGCGGAAGCTCAGCAAGCAGCTTGACGGCAAGCCGGATGGCTTTCAGAAAGAATTCACCGTGGACGTCGATCAAGCAAGCCGCAGCTGCCGCACAGTCGGCATGGACGCCGAGGGGCGGCATATTCTCGAACATTACGAGGAATACAACATCGGCAGCGCCATCGGGTCTGCCGCCGCGTATTACGTCCTGACCGACGCGGAGTACAGGCGCTATGCAAGACTGGCACTGTTGAACGGGCATCTGAGCAAGGAGGATTTTGACCGCCTCACCGCGGAGCCAAAGGGAGCGCCGAAGCAGGAGGAAGACCCCTTTTTCGCGCTCCTTGCCGAGTATCCGCGCTGTGTGATCGACTATCGCATCGTGCCGGGCAGTTCATCATCCTGCCGGGGCTGCGAGGCGCATCGACTGGCGCTGAAGCAGGCGTTTCAAACGCTCTCCGAAGACGACTGGGAATGCACATATGACCTGGTTGCGGCACGGGGAAAGCAAATCGGCGTCGGCGAACTGTTCGCGCCGCCGCGCGAAACGGAGGAGTTGAACTACCGCGGCGCGTTTCTGTATCCGCCGCACGGGGTCCGCTATACCGACGCGGATTTTGATCGGCTCAATGCTGCCCTGTTCCCCAAGGGGACGGATGGTCTCGAAGTATACAGATGGACCACCGACTGGTCGAACTATTTCGACGACGGGCGCGAGTGGTGGGGTGCGCTCTGCCTGACGGTTTACGACAAAAGAATGGGCCGCTACGCCGTGATCCTGGCGTCGGCAACGGATTGATGTGAGGTTGGTCCTACATTTTAGGACCAACTTTGATCAGGCGGCTATACCGTCCTCTATATCATAGTTGGAAAAAACCGCCGAAACCGGATGGGCAAATCGAGGTCGCATCAGTTTTTTTGATGCGGCCTCGATTATTATCGCTTTAATAGGTTGATTTTTACCTATAATATGTTATACTAACCGATGGAGGCGATACACATGATGATCGATACCAATGCAATCGTAACAGCGACCGAGGCAAATCAGAACTTCTCTCGTGTTGCGAAAATGGCGGAGAAAATGGGCCATGTTTATGTGTTCAAGAACAACAGACCCAAGCTGCTTGTGATCGACCTGGATACCGAGCCGCAGGTTGAGCTGTCCGAAGATGAGAAATTTGAGGTGGTCGCCCAGCGTATTCTGAAAGAGCACAAAGCCGCGTTTGAAGAGCTTGCCAAATAATCAGATTCTCGAAAGAAAAGATCCTGCTGCTTCAAATGAAACGAGCAAAGAAAAACTATCACCAGAGTGATACTCTGATATGAAAAGCCGGCGGATCGATGCTCCGCCGGCCTTCCTGTTTTCATACAAGGGTCCCCTGTTCTGTTGTTCCCCGCCGTATGAGGAAACCGGCTATGTAGTGCCGGGAGTACCCGGCAATGCCATGCTCACTTCGCCCCGATCAGATAGCCGATCAGGCTATATTTCGAGATCCGATAAGCCTTTCCGGGCCGTGTGGCGAAGATCTCGCCGTAGTCGATCATCTTGTAAATCTGATGATCGTCGCACCCGAGGATTTTCGCGACCTCCTGAACCGTCAACACGTCGGGGTATTCGGTCAGCATGAGCTTGAAGGCACGGTCTATCTCTTTCATAACGCTGTCTCCTTTCCTTAGATCCGGTTTCCTGTATTCAATTGTCGGCGGGGGTTGTCTTGCCTTCCGGCACCTCCATTTCGCGCATACGCTTTTCCTCGCGGTTCTTCATCGTCCGCCTTGTGTAGCTCCTGACCGCTCCGCGGCTCGGAGGATAGAAATCACTGAATGTCCAATCCTGCATCAGCGCTCTCAGGCGCTTGACCGTCCGCTCAAACTGATGGCGCACGGCGTCCGCCGAAACGCCCTCCGCTGCGGCGATCTGCTCAAAGGTCCAGTTTTCCTCGGTGCACAGAAACAGTCGCCGCCGCTGGTCGTCCGTCAGCTCCCGCAACGCCTGTTCCAGCGCCGCATAAGCCTCCCTGCGGATCAGCACAGACTCCGGCGACTCGCCCAGCTTCACCGAGTGGGCGTCCACGTAGTCCGGGTCTGCGAAGGAGTAGTCTGCGTGATGCTCGTATTGCCTGTAGTAGTATCGATTGGTCTCCTTCCGGTTCTCGTCCAGATACTGCGCGACCTCCGCCGTTTTGGGGACGCCCTTGTACATGGGACTCTGATTCTTCGTGTACATCCATTGACCTCATCTTTCTCTCATAGTCATTGGCAGTACCAATGTATGAACGGTGAGGCCGCGCCGGACGGATCGGAAGGTATTCAGTTTTCAGGCGGTTTGCGTATTACATATTGCGCTATTGGCGTGCTGGTGTTCCTGGCCTTCGCATTCCTCCTTTCGATGCTTGCGACGCCGCAAATGCGCTTCCCACAAAAGGTTTTGTTCTGCGGGAAGGCGCTGTGCGGCAGATTTTTACCGGTTCGATACCGGCTGACGTTATCATTCTAAAAAACTAACTGTACGATAATCCGGACGGATAGCTGCGCCGCCCGGATTCATCGTCTCCGTGTGTAAGTAGTGCCGTTGTTCCCGATCCCGTTCCTGCCCCGGTCTCCGCGGCGTATCGGCCCGTTGGTGCGCTTCGTCGTCGCAAGCTCCGTATCGCTCGCTCCCATACAAATGCGAGAGCTCGTTCACTTTGCTGCTCCTCCTCTCCCCGAAAAGGCTGGTGACTTTTCGGGGACCCCATTATCGCGCACTTCGCCCGGGCCCATATCCAATCGGACGGCTATTCAGTTTTCAAGGTGCATTGTGAGAGGGCGATGTTTGCGAACCCGATGGGCCCGGCGAAAAAGTCCTCTCACTATGTTTGGACAAAGGGGTGCCAAAAAAGAAGTAGTTTTGAGAAATTTTTTCGATTTTTGTCATTCTGTGCCGTAAGCCAGGCGGATTCAACGAAGCCCTTCACTTGTTAAGCCATTAGAAAGGCCGTTTATGGGGGTGCTTGGGAAGAATTATTTGGTTTCTGCGTGCATCCGGCACTCCATTATCCTCTGTGGCTTCAATCGTACATCCATCGCCGAGTGGCGAACAGGTCAAAAAATGACCCCTTCCGAGATAGAAAAACAAGGTTTTATGCAGGTTTACGGGATCGGCCATCGACTAGTTCTGTTTCCCAAGCCGGTGCAAACCATTGATGTTGCTGGCTTTTGGGAAGGGGTCATTTTTTGACCCCTATTTGCAATAATTTTTCGGAGGTTCTATGCGGTCATCTCTTTTCATTTGCGTGTTTCAGGAAAAGTCCTCTCACTATACTTGGACAAAGGGGTGTCGTTTTGGGGGTGTTTCGGGAAAATGCTTTGCAAGCTCGCGAAATCTTTTCAGCAGAGTCATGCCATCCACTCCTGCGAAGATTCGATCGCCGTACTGCACGGATGCAGCCAAAAAAAGATCTCTCACTCTCTTACCGCAACATGAGGGGCGAAAAAACGACACGGTTTTTCGGATTTTTTCAAAATTTTTTCGGCGTCCGCTTTCTGCCCGGCCAGCATGAAAGATTTTCGCTTATACCGGCAATGGCCGCAGAACGCATAATAGAAAAGCAGCCCGCTTAACCCCTGATCGGGACAAGCAGGCCGCTGACGATTGAAACCCGGATTATTCCGCAAAAACCGTCGAAAACCGTTGAGGAATGGAAGAAAATATGGTATCATACATTTTGGATCATTGTATATTGCGTGAAAGTGAGAGAACAAAAATGGAAAACAATCCAGAACGTTGGGTTTCCATGAAGGAAATCACCGCCTATCTCGGCATCAACCGCGATACGGTCCTCAGTTGGATTGAAAAGCGCGGCATGCCTGCCGTCAAGGTCGGCCGCCTGTGGAAGTTCAAGATCAGCGAGGTCGACGCCTGGATGAAGGCGGGACAGGCATCTCAGCAGTAGCTTCATGCAAAGGCCCGCTCAGAAAATGTCGGTATTCTTCATGAAGATTTCTTGCGCTGGGCTATTCATAATAATCAGAAATAATCGAGGAAATACAAATGGAACAGATTTTTAGCAATACCACGCTGACAGTCAATCAGCTTATAGAGAAAATCGACACGGGAGAACTCGGACTCCCGGAGCTTCAGCGTCCATTTATATGGAAAGATTCAAAAGTCAGAGACCTTTTTGATTCACTTATGCGCGGCTATCCTATCGGTTATCTTATGTTGTGGGAATGTCCAGCCCTTGAAAAGAAAAAATCCATCGGTGTCGATTCACATAGCTATGACTCTCCCAAAGAGGTTATCATCGACGGCCAGCAGCGTCTTACGTCCCTTTACGCCGTAATGAAGGGCAAGAAAGTTATCAACTCCAAATTCGATGAGAAATCCATCATCATCTCCTATAATCCCCTGCAGGACAAGTTTGAGGTCGGTTATCAGGCGACGAAGAAAGATCCAGAGTGGATTTATAATATCAGCGATGTGTATACCACTTCCAGCTCTTTCAAGTATATCAATAGTTTTATTAAGCGCTTGTCTGAGTACCGAGAGGGCAAAGGTGAAGTGCTGACCGAGACAGAGCAGGATTCGATTTCTGAAAACATCAACGCTATTGTGAATCTGAAGAATCACACGCTTCCCGTATTTGATATCAAGGCAAACGCAGAGGAAGAAGATGTGTCTGAAATCTTTGTGCGCGTAAACTCCGGTGGCGTTTCCTTAAAGCAAAACGACTTTATCTTGACACTTCTCTCCCTCTACTGGGATGAAGGCCGCAAGGAAATTGAAGAATTCAGTAAAGAATCCACCTTCCCCACAAAAGGCAAGACAACCTCATATAATCAGATTACCACGGTTGCTGCACAGGATCTGATCCGTGTTGTAATGGCATATGCCTTTGATAGGGCGAGGTTGAAATACGGCTATAAACTCCTGCGTGGGGCAGATTTTGATAAACGTGGTGCCGTGGATGAAGAGCTCCGCATCCAGCGTTTTGACACGCTGAAAGAAAAACTGCCCGATGTTCTGGATGTTCATAGCTGGCATGAATTCCTGAAGGCAATCATGAACGCTGGATACTTATCCGGAGATCTGATCCTGTCTGGCAATGCTATTTTCTACTCCTATGCGTTTTATCTTATTGCTAAGCACAGGTTCCATGCCTCTTACAATGAGAATATGCATCTCACCTCGCTGTGGTTTTTCTATGCTTCATTGGTTTCTCTCTATACAGGCTCCTTCGAATCAACGGTGGAAAGCCATCTGAACAGTATAAAGGATCTAACAACGCTTGAGGAGTACAAAGACTTCATCCTCTCAAGGGTGAATGAGCGTCTTACGAACGACTATTTCGATATTACACTTGTCGGCTCTGAGGGGTTGGCCGTTTCCGGAAAGGGCAATAACGCATGGAATGCTTATGTTGCTGCCCTGAACATCATGGACGCTAAGATCCTCTTTTCTAAGAGCAATTTGTTGGTTTCGAAGCTGTTTGAGCCCGGAACGGATGGCAATAGAAAATCGCTGGAGAAGCACCATCTCTTTCCGAAAGCTTATATGAAAGCACAGGGCTATACCGACGCAAAAATCAACCAGATGGCCAACTACGCATTCATCGACTGGAAAGACAACATGGATACTCTTGATGATGCACCTTCTGTCTACTATCCGATTGTGTGCGAGGGCAGAAGTGACGAAGAAATCCTTCGTATGGAAGAGGAGAATGCTCTCCCGCACGGATGGGAGAATATGCCCTACGAGGATTTCCTTGTAGAGCGCAGAAAGCTGATGGCAGCAAAAATCAAGCAGGCATTTGACCTGTTGAAGAAAAACGTAGAATAAAAGCACCCTCGTCCAACATGGGACGAAGGTGTACGACTGAAATCGAACTCATAACGTTTGCTTAGAAGGCATGTGCTGCATCCATCTTCATGGATGGCACGAAAAAGCAGTATTTCCTTTTCAAACGTGTGAGTTTGGAAAGGGAGATTTCTATGTCCACTAATATTTCAAAACAGAAACGTGACGACTTGTTGCGAAAAATACAGGAAATCCGCACCTATATTTCTACCGCTGAGCAGGATGAGAACACTGCCCGGCTACTTTCCTATCTTTCTGATCTGGCCAAAGATGTGAACGGTAAGAAATACGGACTGGTATTTGAGGAGCACCGGGAAGAAATCGACGAGGTGCTGGATACCCATACTCCTGTACTAACTGAAAATGCCGATCTGTTTATTGATAACGGTGGGCAGGTGAATTTCCTTATTGAGGGAGATAATCTTGCCTCGCTGAAGCTGTTGGAAAAGACACACCGTGGGAAAATTGACCTTATCTATATTGATCCACCCTATAATACTGGCAGCAATGATTTTATATATGATGACACATTTGTCGATAAAAAAGATGTGTTTGCTCACTCGAAATGGCTTTCATTTATGAGAAAGAGGTTAATAATCGCTAGATGCCTTTTGGAAAAGCACGGCGCTATTTTTATTAGTATTGATGATAACGAACAAGCACCGCTGAAAAACCTCTGCGACGAAATCTTTGGTGAGGAAAACTTTGTTGCGACTTTGGTGTGGGCAGCTGGACGGAAGAACGATTCAAAATACATCTCGGTTTCTCACGAGTATATCCTTTGCTATGTGCGGTCTATGGAAACGCTTAAAGAAGAAGGCATTGTATGGAAGGAACGCAAGCAAGGGATAGATGATATTTATAAACAATATCATGCTCTTGTAAAAAAGTATGGCACAGATTATAAAACAATGACGCAAGAACTGAAGAACTGGTTTAAGTGTTTACCTGTAAATCATCCTGCTAGAAATCATTCTCATTACAATTGCATTGATGAAAAGGGGGTATACTTCCCCGCTGATATTTCGTGGCCTGGCGGTGGTGGCCCAAAATATGAAGTCCTTCATCCTGTAACAAAAAAACCGGTTAGGATTCCAAACAGGGGATGGGTATATCCAACAAAGGAACGCATGGAAGAAATAATAGCACAAGACCTAGTTCATTTTGGAGATGACGAAACTAGTGTTCCCTGTAAAAAAACATATTTATCTGATAATGAAAGCTCAACACCATACAGCGTGTTTTATAAAGATGGACGTGCAGCGACAAAGAGATTACGTTCGTTAATGGGGGCAGTAGTATTTCAGAACCCAAAGGATGAGGATGTGTTAAAAGATATATTTGCTTTTTCTGCAAGTAAGAATGCATATATATTGGACTTTTTTGCTGGTTCTGGAACTACAGGCCACTCCGTCATGAAACTAAATGCTGAAGACGGCGGCAACCGCCGCTTCATCCTTTGCACCAACAACGAAAACAATATCTGCCGTGATGTGACTTATGAGCGTATTCGTCGGGTGATTGAAAAAGAGGGATACGAAGCCTCTATGAAATACTACAAGGTCGATTACATCCCCATTAATGAGCGAATGTACTACGAATATGCCGACGAACTGTTGCTCCATATCCGGGAGCTGGTGGAGCTGGAGAATGGGATCAATTTCACCGGAAACGACGAGATAGCTATCGTACTTACCGATGAGGAGCTTGCAGCGTTCACTGATAATATTAGCACTAATTGTCGGAAACTCTACATGGGCCATGACATTCTGCCCGATGAAGAGCAGCAGGCAATCATCGCTGAACACGGTGTAGAAATCAGCATTATTCCCGATTATTACTACCGGGATCTGCAGGAGGGATAACAACTCATGGATGAATTTTTACAAACTTTGCTAATTGCGTGTATTCCTGCTGTAATAACAGGTGTTGTAACTTATTTGGTTGCACACAAGAATGCTGCATCACAAATCAACGTATTAAAAGCGCAAAACAAGCATGATTTGGATCGCCTGATGGAGCAGCATAAAATTGATATTGATTCTCTTGAGCGACAGCACCAGCAGGAAATTGAAAAAATGGAGATTGAACACAAACACAGGTTAGAGCTGATTGCAAAAGAAAGTGAAAACAATCTGAGCCAGAACTTAATGACAGGATTAGTCGGAGAGATAGCGAAAATGCCAGAAGTAAAAGCAGAAATTGCGAAGGGTATACGTCAGTCCTCAAATAAAAAGGGAGGCAGAAGATAGATGAAATTAAAGGATTTTCAGCTCAATGCTGTCAAATCTCTTTTTGAGGCGATGGACAAGCCTGCACGGGATATTATTCTGAAAAGCCCCACGGGCAGCGGCAAGACCATTATCCTTACCTATTTTATGCATCAGTACATTCAGAGCTTTCCGAAAACGGTTTTCGTGTGGCTCACCCCCGGCAAGGGCAATCTGGAGGAGCAGAGCAAGGCGAAAATGGACAAGTATATCCATGCCTCTCAGACAAAGCTGCTTTCCGATGTCATGACCGCCGGATTCGAAGAAAACGACAGCGCCTTTATCAACTGGGAGAAGCTGACGAAAAAGGGCAATAACGCGCTAAAGGACAGCGAGCGCACCAACTTTTTGGAGCATATTCAGCACGCTCTGGATAGCGGGCTGCGCTTTGTCGTGATTGTTGATGAAAGCCATCAGAATAATACCGTTAAGGCGGATGAGATTATTCAGTATTTCCACACCGATAAGATTATCCGCTGCTCTGCTACGCCAAAGGGTATCAAGAATGCTGAAATCATTGAGATTGCGGAAGCAGACGTCATAGCTGCCGGCTTGATCAAGAAGCTTCTTGTTATCAATGAGGATTTCCCGCAGACGGTAGAGACTGAAAGCCAAACCGGCTTTTTGCTGGAGCGGGCATACGAAAAGCAGCGCAAGCTGCGTGCTGCTTTCCTTTCGGCGGGCAATGACATCAATCCTCTAATCGTGGTGCAGATCCCGAACAAATCGGAGGTTTTGCAGGATGAAGTGGAACGGTGGTTTGAAACCCAGGGAGTGACCTTTGAGAATGGTCAGCTCGCCGTTTGGCTTTCAGATCGACATGAAAATCTTGAAGGTATCGAGGAGAATGACGCGAAAGCTATTGCGGTCATTATCAAGCAGGCGGTTGCCACCGGCTGGGACTGCCCGAGAGCACACATTTTGGTAAAGCTTCGTGACAACATGGACGAAACCTTCGAAATCCAGACCATTGGACGTATTCGCCGTATGCCGGAAGCGAAACACTATAACAGTGATCTGCTGGATAGCTGCTATCTCTATACCCTCGATGAGAAATTCACAGCAGGCGTAAAGATGAGTCTCGGCAAAGGCGCTCTGGAGGCGTATACCATCTTCCTGAAAAATGAATATAAGAGCATCACTTTGACCAGTGAACAACGAACAATGGTTACACAGACTCGCAATCCGCAGGCTGCGCTGACTGCCGTTGCAAAGTACTTCGAAAAAGAATTCCACACTGGCGGCAACAAGGCGGAGAATGCCACCCGTTTGCAGACGGCTGGTTTTGTGCTAGATGAAGATATCGTTCGACACACGATATCGGGTGAAACGGCGACGCTGGATTTCCAAACAGCGGGCATGAACGAAATCGATGTGACGGAAAAACTTGATACGCATCGTCATGGCCGTGATTACCATCAGAAAATCGGTAAAATCGGGCTTGAGATCGGCATGGAATATTCCTACATGAACACGATTATCCGGAAGTTGTTTGATAAGAAGTTTTCATACAATCGGAAGATTCTTGCGCTGGAACCGAGGGCGGTTTACGCCTTTGTGCTGAACAATGCAGATCGGCTTCGGCACATTGTTCGTGAAGCAATGGCGGTTGAGTTGTCACAAATGCAGTTTGATGTGAAGCAGGTATCGAAAACGCAATTCCACATTCCGCAGAGCTGCTTGTTTACCTTCGATAGCACAGCTAAGACGCAGGCCGAAATGCGGAAGAATGTATATCAGGGCTATCTGTCCTCTGCTGAGGTGCGTTCTTCCTCGGAACGTAAGTTTGAGAAATTCTGCGAAAATGCCGATAGCGTGGAGTGGGTCTATAAGAACGGCGACAAGGGCAGCGAATACTTGTCCATCGTCTATATGGATAATTCCGAAAAGCAAAAGAACTTTTTCCCGGACTATATTATTGGAGTCAATGGTGAGATCTGGATTGTTGAGACCAAGGGTGGATTTGACCGTAGCGGAAACAGTCAGGATATCGACCTGTATACCACGAAGAAGTTTGCAGTTCTGAGGGACTATCTGGATCGGTATGGGCTGAAAGGAGGCATTGTCCGGTACGACGAAAAGAGCGAGGAACTGTGCATCTGCATGGACAGCTATTCCGATAATATACGTAATGACAATTGGAAGGTACTGAGTGATATAATCAAGTGAGGTGATCTTTCGTGAAAATACTTGAGTCTAGGGAGGTGCCCGCAACTGGGACAGCCATAGTCCATTTTATTCGAATAGACCCTGAAGATATTTCGGCAACGTTATCTGATGTTCTCAAGGCGTTGATGGACTTGTCGTGGCTCAAGCATTTTGACGAGGATTGGCTGGTGCAGAGCTACCGCCAACGTGCACAAATTACAATTGACGATATCAAATCAAAATTTGCAGCTTCCGATCAAGGAAAGATTACTCATAATGCGGGAGAATATGTTGTCTCTGAACTGTCACGGGAGGCTATTGTTTCCGAACTTGGATATCTTGATATACCACTTGCAGAACTGCTGGGGAGGAAAGTCTCCGGAAATCCGGGCTTCGATTTCCATTCTCAGAATTGTTCAACTGATACTGTGATTTTCGGTGAAGCAAAATACATCACCGCACAAAGTGCTTATCCTAGTGCAATCAAGCAAATTAAAGAGTTTATAGATGACAAAAAAGATGTTGCCGACATTGCTGAAATATCACGGTTTTGTACTCCGCAATCATTGCGTCGTGCAGCTAACGGATTCAAAGGATTTGCTGCTGCATTCTCTGCTAAGGGAACTTCTAGTGATCGACTAATTAGTGCAATACAAGCCAGAGCGGAATATGCTGAGCTACTCAAGTATGAAGAAATCATTCTTGTGGCGGTGAACCTATGAATAGTGTTATTGAAAAGGGAAATCTTATTGCACGAATCCAAGAAGGGAAAGATCTAGATCAGATACTTGCGTATGCCAAGGAGCAGCTGTACCGAAATGGTCCCATCGACACCGTAGTCTTGGAAATACTGTCGTATTTGAAACTATTCCAAAATAGCTATTTCGCCCAGTATGAGAGTGAGATAGTTGAGACAATGGGCCTCTTCTTCAAAGATCCGCATCCCGAAACATTGCAGGGTGCAATCTTTGATATGTATCGTCAGTATATTAAAGCAACCTTTGGAGAAGACTATACTCCTTTGCAGGCAAATATCCTTAAGCAGATTCAGGATAAGCAGTATTTCAGTTTTTCGGCGCCAACAAGCACCGGAAAGTCTTTTGTGTTTCGTAATTTGATTAAAGCTAGCACAAAAGATGTTGCTGTAATTGTCCCATCGAGGGCGCTCATTAACGAATATTATGACAGAATTACGCGGCTGGTAGATATAAAAATTTCCAACGTGCTTACCTTTGTTGAGCGTATCAATACAAAACACGCGGAAAGAAGTGTTTTTATTCTTACGCCGGAACGTGCGAGGGAATTGTTTAAGAATAAAAGTTGGTTAAACATCGAACTTTTCCTTTTTGATGAAGCACAGTTGAGTGATGAACAATCTGTGCGAGGGCTCTACTTTGATAGTATAGTACGAAGAGCACAAAAGGCATTCCCCCAGGCGAAGTTTGTATTTGCGCATCCATTTATCAGCAATCCAGAGGCGCAGCTAAAAAGAAATGACGTTATGGATACGGGAGCCTTTAGTAACTATCACTTAAAAACAGTCGGTCAAGTTTTTTATGTCCATGATGTGACAAATCAAAAGTATTACCACTTTGGTTCTGACAGAAAGGTGCTTGGAGATCGAAAAATAGAATCTAAGATTGATCCGATTGAGCAAGCGATCTTGTCTGGTGGAAGTGTGTTAATATACGTTCCGAAGAGCCACATTTATAACAAGAGCGTATTTCAGCATTTTCGAAAATATATCAATCTTTGCACCAAAATCCAGAATCCCCGTGCACTGCAGATGATTGAACAGCTTCAAAGCTATATTGGTGCCTCAAACAAAACCCAGTATTTTTATAATTCCGAAATGTTGGATATGCTTCAATACGGAATAGTTGTTCACCATGGTTCGATGCCGCTAAGCGCACGGTTGATTCTTGAGCATTTCACGCAGGAGCGGTTCTGCAGAATCTGTTTTGCTACTTCAACGCTCGAACAGGGCATTAATATGCCCTTTGACGTTGTCTACCTAGACAAATTTGAGGCAAGTAAATCCTTGTCAGTTAAAAACCTAATCGGGCGTGCTGGAAGATCAACTCAAAACAATTGCTTTGATATCGGTAGCGTTGTGATCCGCCAAAATGCGATGAGCAACTTCAGAAAGGTCCTCTTCAAAAATGAGACAATATCTGAAGTATCCCACCTCGATCGGGATGACGAAAAACTAGATGAAAAATACAACGAATACAAAGACGCTATAAAAAATGATGAATTCTCGGATGAGTATAATTTAACCAACAAAGATTTAGAAAAGCTCAGGGCTGACACGATTACAGCAATTATTCCGACTCTTCTTGACATGATATTTGTTGATGGTCACTTGATAGACCCCGATACGGATATGAAGGATATTTATGATGACTTTCAGTCTTTGTACAAGGGATATCTCGGGCGAGATTTAGTTAGTGCAGAGAAGTGGGTTTTGAGCTCTGCAATAAAAATAATGATATGGAAAGTATATGGACGGACGTTTAGTTCCATATGCCAGTTCAGATATGCCTATGTGTCACAAGTAAATGAGCGCAGAAAACTGAACAGTCAAGGCCGGACGCAAGAGGCGGATGCATTATGTGCCAGGTATGTTTCGGGCTATCATGACCTGCCGAACAAACAGCTGAAATCATATCCGTTGATCCCTCCCAGCGAGAAGGCGAAAAACGTAGATTATGACCTTATTGTATATGATACATATGATTTTTTGGATAAACTTATAGGATTTAAGCTGAGCGATATATTCTATGCAATTTTCCACCAATATTATAAGAATAATGAGGATGAAAGAGCACTTAAGATAGCAAATTACATCAAATTCGGCACGGATAGCGACAAAGAAATATGGATGCTTCGTTATGGCCTCTCTTTTGAGGAAATTGAGTGGGCATCTCCATGTATCGACAGCATTAACGAAGAGGAAATAGTATTCAATGACCGTATTAATGAGCTATCTGATGAACAGTTAGAAATAGTCTCTCCATTTTTACCAGAGTAGCAAAGGAAAAAACGGTAGGAGCCGCCATATGACCAGTATTTGCAGAGAGATATTCAAGGCGATCCACGAGGGCAAGTGGCTGAGTATTGAATACAGGAATCGAGAGGGGCAGATCACGAAGTATTGGATCGGGATCAAGTCCTTGGATTCGCATCGCCGCAGCATGGTCGTAGACGGTTTGCACCTTGGCCAGTTGAAAGTCCAGGAACTGAAAATCTTTATTGATTCCATCTTGAGCGCCAAAATCATCGAAGGAAGCTATTGTGAAATAAATCGCCAACTGGTAGATGACATCAAACTGAATCCGTCCAAGTACACCGGCCTGTTCGATCAGATTCCGAACCTGAAAATCCTGAGCTATCTGACCGACTGCAACAAGCTGGACGCCACCCC
>Ga0208297_1001858_pt1 | contig 15599 bp, 17 predicted proteins | sample LMS_cellobiose_e_FD_187367 | JGI IMG/M metagenome (GOLD analysis project Ga0208297, IMG submission 187367) | Rumen-fistulated moose microbial communities from Alaska, USA - LMS_cellobiose_enrichment (SPAdes) (version 2) | ecosystem: Host-associated > Mammals > Digestive system > Stomach > Rumen... | reverse complement strand
CTTTCCTCTATACCAGTCCAATTCCCTGATATCATCAACATCCAGCAGGAGAAGTGTTCTCAGACTTTCATTTGCGTCAAATGGAAGCTCTTTGCCCGCAACATCGCTTATCCGACGAACCGCAGCGCTTCTCACAGAGAATAGAGGCGCAGAAAGGACAATCCTGTTCAGCTTTGTAATATCATTAATCTTCTGCAAAGAAAGAATGGCCTTGTTTTTCTTGCTTTCGGCTTTCGTTTTCCAAATTGGTTCAAACAATCCCATATGACCACCGCCTCCCAGTCAACTACCTTAATCTATCGAATATAAAGCTTATATCCGCACTTCTTACAGATACGGTATCTGTCTTTCCTGTATTCATGTGCCATGAGGTCATCATCGCCTTTGGCGCCCAAGTCAACAGTTTCGATTAATTCATCTCCAAATTCATGCGGCGTTCCGTCTGGACAGTACTCCTTCTCGCGACTATCTTTCACCTTGTTTTCCCGCTTGAGTAGTTCACCATTGGCCACATAAGAAAACTCGTCTATATCGCAAAGCTTCTTTAATAGTGCATCATCAGAGATTTCTGCAAGCGCCCATTTGCACTGACCCTTAATTCTTTTGTTTTTCACCAGTTCGATCACCTGGTTTTCCGTAAGACAAGTCATAATCGCCTTTGCCGTTCCTTTGCTATATGTCTTGGAGCCTTTTTTCTCAAGATATCTACAGAACAAATCCGGAATTTTATCCCTGATTTCGGGATTTTGAACTATAGAAATGATTTCTTTTCTTGAACGATCCAATAAATCCTTGCTTTCCGTAGTTTCTGTGCTTATTATGCGCTGCTTATAGGGTACGGCTTCCGTATGCCCACAGAATACGCACCGCTTCTCATGCTTGTCAGGCAGCAGCTCAAATTGGTGCCTGACCTTTGTCTTCCCGCATCTTGCGCAGCGAACTGTACAGGCGAATTCCGTCTTTTCCCACTGATGCCCGTTTTCCGAGCAGATTACACTGGCAGGCTTCTCGGGCACTTCTTTTTCACTGATCTTTGTTTGAATCCAAAGCGAAGGGAAAATAATGATCGACGAAAATACAGCCCAAACGACAAGTATTCCGATCCCTATGTTTAAATCCAATTTGATTGTGACAAAAGCAATTGCAAGCATTCCGCCTATCAAGCTAAAGACAGGTAATAAAACGGATATTGCTTTTAATTTCGTTTTCGTTCCAATCAATACGCATAGCACTGCCGACACAAAGCAACAAAGATACAGCAGAATATAATGTGCGTTCGTCAGTCCCGCTAAAAACTGTGTGATAGTATTCATAAAAACTCCTTCTTTCTTTGCCATCCACATATATAACAGAAGTATGTCGGCAAGTTATAAAACGCTGGAAGAGAAAAGTATGTCTTTACCTCTTACCACGTGGCTCTATGCCAGGGAATATGAATACCCAGCCTGTAGTATTCGGTTTTCCACTTGTTGGTATGCTGAAAATCCTCTTTTCCATCAAGCATATTGCATCTCGATAACGGCTTTATACGAACATCGATGCTGTTCGGTTTCATGCAGACGGGGCACAGCCTGAACTTGTCGCCTTCTATCGGATTTCCGGAGACAGCAATCTCCCACGCAGGCTCATTCGGGAATCCGGTCATTCTCGCCGGATGCTCTATGCACCCGCAGGTATAATCGCCCTTCTCCACCCACGAATCACGAAGCTCACTCTCAAAGTATCCGGCGTATCTGACTGTCTGCCCGCACTTCTTGCAGCGGAAAACCAGGAACTCGTCCTTGTCAAGACCATCAAACTGCAGCTCGAGCTTTCTGAGTCGTGCGCTTTCTGCGACGGCATCTTTGGAGTTGCGCCACAGTTTGCATGCTTCTACAAGCTTGTCGATCATCTCGGTATCGGTCATTTGTGAAATGATGGCGGGAACGACCTTTCCGGCATGAGTGTCATCTGTGAAATCAAAGCCCTCAATCAGTTCCCTCAGCGTGCCGTGTTCTACTCTCCGGTTGATATCGATGCCCGATGCCTCGGCAGCCTCATATAATAATGTCAAGAAATCAAGCTGCGTACCGGCTTGCTCTTTTGCTTCTTGACTTGCAGCCTTTTCGACAATTTCGGCGAGCAGATCCCTGTTCGATATCTTTTCCACCGCCTGTTTGCTGACATATTTGTCGCCGGAGATGGCCATTTCCCTTAACAGCGCCGGATCCTTCATCTGATAAACAGCAATCATCCTGACGTCGGGAAGCGGCGCTTCCAAAGCGATCCGCTTCAACTCTTTCTCATTCGTGACCTTGCGCACCGCCTCTACTGCATTGATCTGTTTGCTTCGGGCATTTGTTTTCCATTTTGGCGTGAACAATCCCATATCCATAACCTCCGTGATAACTCTTTAACGGGTTACTTCCTAATCCACAGTGCAGGACGCACACCGACGCCATGCATGTTGTTCTTGAACCCGTGACGGTCGTACATTCCATTCTTGTCCACTATCATCGTGTAGCGATTGTCGTCCTCGCTGATCGTCCTAATCCACCAAATGCAGGCATCGCCGTCATTATATTTGTGAGTTTTCGGCAAGCGCGACACTGCATAGGCTGTTGGCAGACATTTTCTTTCATGATTAGACGGAAGATATTGAAGCGTCTCATCCAACGACAACAGAAACACACGGTCATTCGTTTCTGCATGAGGGATGATTCTTTTCTTCTCGTCTTCCGAGAAATGATCGTTTAGGAAATCTCCGTCAAACTGTATTTCACCGTTGAGCCAGCCGCAAAGCGTGCTATTCGCCCATGTGACGTCAAAGGTATCCCAGTCGTTGAACTTCATGTACTCAAGAGCGTATTTGCTTAAAAGAAGCATTTTGTCTTCCTTTTCCACGAGCACAAGCCACTTTATGAGCTGTTGTTCAAGCGGGTTAAACTGCGGCTTTCCATCTACAATACTTATACGCTTCCCGTTTACATACGCTTTGGGGTCTTGTGGGTATCTTCCGAGCTCAACTTCTGTCATAGGTCATAAACTCCCTTCCTGTCTGATCGCTCTGCAATTGCAATGTCGGTGTCCGTTATTTCAAGATATTCCTCCGGATCTCCGCAGAAATCTCCCCGGCACTCCTTGTGCAGAGCACCACACAAGCGGCAGCGATACAGGGTGATGACGAAATGTTCTACGCCCCCGCCATAAGAGTTGTAATCCATTTCTCCGTAATCTGTTTCCTGCAGGGTTTCCCAGACGTGTTCATGATCCATATAACCCTTTTTTATCAGCAGCTTTTCAAACTCCTCAATGCAATGATTACAAAGCCTTTCGCTTTTTCCTTCGGCAAGGACGCTGTTTTCCTGCGGTATTCCCGAGAGCTTTATAACGAAACGGCCCTTTTTCCCAAGCGTTTGGGTCGCCTTCTCGATAAACCCTGCAACATTGGGATCTGATCCTACCGCAGCCGCATTATTGATTGGAATCTTTTTGATCACGCAGGCATTCTTCGGCCACATTCGCAAATCTTCCCCTTTCCTCGATCACCTTCCGGCAAAACTCCCGGATATCCTCTGCTGTCATTCCGGGCAGAATCCCGCAGTCGAATGTGCGATAACTGTAAGCGTCGCACTCGCTCGGAGGAAAACTGCATCCGATGAGCCGGCAGAACGCGAATGCCGCCATATCGTAATTTGAACTATGCAGTGCGGCCTCCCTTAGCATGTCTGCATCGTCTTCCCGGATGACCTGCTCCTGTAGAACAAAGTATTCTTCATAGTAAGGATCGTTCGGGTCGTCGATGTTCTTTTGTTGCTCAGGAAAGTCATACAAGCCGTATTTCTCCGCAGCGTACTTCATCATGGACTGGCGGCACGGCTCAGGAGCGTGGGCGATCAGGTATCCGATCAGCGCTCTGTCCTTCTCTCCGTCAAGGCGCACGATATCCTTACGGGAGATAGCTCCGCTTTTTATTCTGTTCCAGTTGTCGTCTCTGAAAATCTTTACACCCATATCAAATCTCAGTAACAGTACGGCGCTTCCGTAGCGTCATACCATTTGTATTCACAATAGTGTACTTCGTCCATCTGTTCGAGCGTAAAACCGGGATATTCCTTTTGAAAGATCGGAAGATACTCCATTTCCTCGTTGTACCACAGAAGTCTTGCCGACAATTTATAGCCGCCGCCTTCCACTGGTGCGCTGTCCACAAGGATATAATCGATCATCGGTCCGTTTTTATAGGAACAAAGGGCGGGCGCAAACGATCCGGCGCTCCAGTCCGTCTTCTCACAGAGTTTGGCATAATACGCGTTCCACTCTTCTTTTGTGTGAATGCCGATCGTCGTCGCCGGCATACGTAAAACGTGTTGTTCTCTCCAGCAGGACATTGTAATCAGAACCTCCCGATACTCGTTTTGATCTTCACTTCAAGTGTTGCTGAGCGAGGTCGATCTTGCTCATGTCGACCCGCTGTCCGACGATGCCCGAAAGGATGCTTTCCGCCTGACGCCTTTCGCTGCTATTGCCCTTCATGAAACGAACCATCTCATGCCTCATCATCCTTTTCTCTGCGGCACGGACTTTTTTCCCGAGTCTTTCATTCCCGGGGTCACGTTCGAGCAAGCGTCTGTACAACGCAAGGGAAATCTCCATGAAACGCGGATCCATCTTGCCCCATTCAAAATAGAGAAGAGCAAGCGAGTCTTCGACAGAATCCATGGCCATCCGAAAGCTTTCTCTCTCCGGATGCTTCTCCGTTATCCGGCTGAAGAGCTCATACGCCCGGATCAGTCTCAACGGTTCCCCCTCACGGCCGCATTTCCAGCAGTCGAACGCCGCCTGCTCCGCCATCCCGTCGCATACGCTGTCCCATTCCGTATTGTCCGGTTCGTCCTCCAGCAGGGCTTTATAGGCCTCGTAGGCACGAAGGAAAAGATCCGCTCTCACGCCGGCAGGCTCATCGGCAGCTTTTGACGCTTCCGCTGCATCCCGATAAAAAAGGGCAAGCTGCTCTCTTTCCTCATCGGTCCTTGTCAGGTAGCGGCTGCCTTCCGGATATCCAAGACGTGCCGCCAGGGCGTCGTCCATAACGAGAGCTCGTTCCAGCATTTCGATATCGCCACTCATTCCGCGGTCATAATATTCATCTGCCAGCAGCTCTTCAATACGGTTTCGTTCCGAAACATACCACTGATCTTCGGCATCCTGCTTCGCAAGCAGACAATAGCCGTCATACGCCTTCTGAAGGCTTTGGATATCTCCCTCTTCTCCCTCAGCGGCAAGATCATTCATCAACACAGGATCCGCCGGCAACTTTGCAGGATCCGAGGCGACCTGCTCCGAGCCGGAAAGCCCGGCGGTATTCAACAGGACCAGCATGGCATCATTCCGCGTTCGTTTGCTGAAGAGGGAACCTTCCTCTCTGTCTTTGGACGCAGCAAGCTCCAACGCTTTGCGGGCGTATTCGCCGGCAGCATCCTCGTCCCCTCCGGACCTGCTGATCTCTCCGAGACTGTGGTAGATCATCATACGGCCCTCATCCGTACCGGCAAATTTCCGATCCTCAACTTCATCATAGAGGGCTAGCGCCTGTTCGAAATACGATTCGATACCGGCACCGTCGACATCCGCACCCATCCTCAGGTAGGAGCTTCCCAGGAACTGGCAAAACTGCGCCTTGAGATGTTTGAAATAGACCAGCTCCGGATTATCCTCTTCCATATTCTCTGTCATTTCAAGGCCTTTATCATAATGACAGATGGCTTCGCCCCATTTGCCTGCCATGTATGCCAGAGACCCGGCCAGTTGCTCCGCTCTAATCCGGTAGATATCAAAAGCGGAACAATCGTTGCAAGCGGTGAAATATCTGTTGCAGAACTTTTTCGAGAGTTCGTGGTCACCCATCCGTTCGGCAAGCAGGGCGGCATTGTAGCATGCTTCCATCTGATAGACATAGGAGGCGATGTCACCGGCAGTCATCTTCCCTGACAGCGACTTCTCATATGCCCTGAGAGCTTTCTCATCTTCCATGACAAACTCCCAGTTTTCTCCCGCCTCAAGCCAGGCACTGACATAACGCGAATCAGCGGTCCCTTCCTGTGCATCCTGCCTCTGCTTCTCCAGGTGATCCGCATAACGCTGCGACCACTTTGCAGCTTCTGCGTAGTCCCTTTCAACGCCGGTCCCAGTCCGGTACATGTCCACAAGCTTTTTGTATGCCTCGTCCACGCCGTCAGCAGCTGCAGACGTTATGAGCGTAAAAGCTTTCTCCGTATCCGCCTCAAGATCCACTCCGCTCAGATAGGCCAGACCGATATGGTAGCGATGCTCCGGATCGTCATTGATCGTCAGGGAAAGTGCCGCTCCCACCTTTTCCGCGATACGATCCGCATATTCGTCGGAACAGCCCCAGCGTTCCGGTATCCCAGGGTAATGAGCTTCCAGCGCGGAATCATCCGTTTCGACCGCAACAACAGGCATGATCGGGCGGCCCGCCCCCATCGCCATGGGGTATTCCTGCTCCATGACGTAGTTCCCGTCCTCCAGGATATTTGGCGTGACGACAAGCGTGAAGAGGGAACTGCGGTCAAACGCCTCCCGGATGGAATCATTAAAGTCCTCTCCCGGAGTCAGAAATTCATCGTACCAGATCGCGACGTCGCGGCAGGAGGGATTCCTGTGTATCAGCCGCATCACCTCCCGGGCATGCGCGCGATCCTTTTTGCGGTAACTGAGGAAGATATAGCCTCCAAAGGCCTTTCGTATCTTCGCCAGGGTCTCATCTCTTAGGAGGACCGAATCGAGATAGGTCTTTAGTTTTGTCTCAAACGGGAGTGCGGTGGCATCGCTGTCTGCGGTGGAAAGACACTGGAGAGTCCCGCACACTTCGTTGAACAGTTCTTCAAGCCCCGGCTCCTCCAGGATCGGAAGGACCGGGATATGATTTCTTAACGCATAGGGGAGTTCCGTCTCTCTGGCGCGGTTCTCTTTTGTCAGGAAATCCCGCGTTACCGGAACGACAAAAAGGTTCATCTGCGACAAATCAAAAAGAATGTCCTCCGTCTCTTTGAAAGGATCATCCCGGTACCATAGCGAGATGTCGGAGTAACAGGTCGCAAGGCTGACTGCGATGCTTTCAAAGAACTTCTCGTGATCATCCGGCGAAGCACAGTAATACACCTTCTGCGATTCTTTGACAGAGCCGCGTCCCAGCTGTTTGTACTTCAACTCACTCATAATAAGACCTCCCTGTCATCCGATCGTTGTTTATAATCAGTCCGCCGCAACCGTATTCAAGTTCAGTAAACGGATGCTCCATCATGCTTCTCCTTCCTGTTTCCCGGCGTCGGTTTTGATCTCCCGGAATTCGGTAATGTGTTCGTTGAAACGCCAGTAATTGTCTTTTGTGTATCGTTCGGCTTCACTGCCTTTTTTCCCGTATATGATGACGGGACGTCCGAACGGGATCGGATCCAGCCACGCACGGAAACGATCCTCCCTGTATCCGATTGCCCAGGGGCCTATTGATGTAACGCTTTCGGGAATCGTAATACTTTGAAGGTTTTCACAGCCGGAAAAAGCCCATGTTTCAATAGTTGTAACGCTGTTTGGAATTTCAATCTCACTCAGGGTGCAGTCCAGAAATGCATTCGCTTCGATTGTAGTTACGCTGTCGGAAAGCACTACCTTCCCGACTACCGCTTCAAAAAACGCCTGACAGCCGATCTTCTTTACGCAATCCGGTATATACACCTCTTGGGCATAGTCGTCAGTTTCAAATTTTGTCAGCGTTCCGTCTTCAATGATGAATATTTGTTCCGCCATGCGATACCTTCCTTTTGTCGTTTATTGTCCGTCCGCCGTAATTTCCTCATACACCCGATAGCGGGGCAAGTCCTCCGGCTTAACCGACTCATATTCCTCCCGCGTCATGTACCGCAGCGCAATCAAACGCACATGCCCGTCCATCGCCGTCATGGAGGAAAACAGCGCTCCCGTCTGAAATACACGGAATTCTTTGAGAAGCTTGTACCGTCCGGTTGCTTCTTCCTTATAACCCACCAGAGCAATTTCAGGAGAAGCATGCGTAAGAGGAAGCGGCCGCTGCATAATGACCTTTGCCGCACGGATCGCGGCTTTGACCTGCTCGACCGTCGCATCTGTGTTTGAATACTCAAGATCTGTAATTTGCCGCTCCATATATGCGCTCCGTTAATCCAGTTTGTAGATTCGAAGCCCGTCAAATATCTTGATAAGCTTCAGCATACTGTTGAAAGGCTCGTAGTCCTTTTCCCGTTCTTCGAGTGGCAACGCCGCGTAGTGGGCAAAGATATCCGCTTCCTTCGGGTTTCCGTCCATTGCCAGCTTGTGCATACGGAATTGCTCCCGCAGGGCTTTGCGGGCGGTCTTTTGACCGCCGTACCGCTTCAGCAACTCCTCCGGAAGCGAAACCGTCTCATAAAGATCGCCACTGATCCAGCCCATAGAGATATGCTCCCTGATCCAGCGTTCATGCTCCATCGGCGCAAACACTTCCATTTGCTTTTTGGTGAAGGCGGCGACCATTTCATAATCTACCGGACGGTCGGTGTAGAAGCAGCCCAGCGCATCGAGATACCGAGCGAAGCTCTTCGCCTGATTGATGTTGGAAAGCTGATATTCCAAAGAGAGCGCTTCAAATTCCCTTTCGAGCGCCTCTGTCTCGATGTCTTTCTCTTCACCCTGATGGGAATAGCGCGCATTCAGCGCCACGGCAAAATCATACAAGTGCAGGAAATTACTTGTCGAAAGGTAGGTGTGTTTGCTCTTTCGATCTACTGCACGGGTGCCGGGAACGACCGTGAGGGGAATATCCGCAAGGTCCACGATCTTTTCGATATCCGAAGCAAACCGCTGCTCCTTCTCTGCCATATCGCTGTAAGCTTTCAGGCGGGGCGCTTTGCCCACTTCGCCGTCGTCTTCCCATTTGCGGTACCGGACCTTGAAAGCGTCGATTTTTTCCAGCTCGTCCTTGTCGAAATAATAAATTGCATGGATCGCATTGTTCTTAAAATCAAAATCCGCCGCCATCGGATGCAGCTCGGTACGGGAATTCCTGCCGTAAGCCGTGCGATCCCAGCACTGCAGCTCGTCGCAGAGCATGAGAAGGAATGCAAGCGGATGCTCGTCCATCCGCAACGGTCGTTTATAGTTTTTACCATTAAAGAAGGAAACGGCAAACTTGAAAAGACTGTTGTGCAGCAGGATCGCCGTCAGAGCGTCCACGTGCTTTTCGTTGATCTTTTCGATCCCGATCGAGTTTTCGATCTCACGGTAGAGCCGCGTTGCGCTGAAATACGCATGATCCATGAAATAGTTGAAAGTGTCCGGCGCGATGGGCTTGTCGTGAATCTTGCCGAGCATATATTCTTCCGTAAAGTCATACGCCGCGCCGAGCTTCTCGGTGACGCCGAAGGCAAAAAGCTCCTCCGTGGTTTCAAAAGGGCGTCCGTAAATCTTTATAAACTGCTCCTTTGCTTGCTCTCCCAGCTTTGTGATCGCGTCCACATCCCTATAGGCGAGAAACAGGCTGCCCTCGCCGCGCTTCCTGCCCGCTACCTCGTAGTAAGAGAGCACCTGCTCAAACGGAAGCTCAAATGGATAGCCGATATCATGGAACAGAGACGTCAGCCCCCAGTATTCCAGAAAACAGCATGCCGCCGCATGGTCAACATCTGTTTTTGCCCCGTCCGTATCAAAGCAATAGAAGCGTTTGAAGCCTGCGCGGAAGGCGTCATTGGATTCGTAGATCGCCAGTCCCAGCGCAAAAACGTAGACCGAATGGGAATAGTGATCGCGGTGCTTCATGAGCAGAGAACTGCCGTTGGACTCGAACTCGGAGAGCAGCTCCACCATCTTTTTCGATTTGCCGTAATGCCCGAAGAACATTTCCAGATAGCAGTAATAAACGGTGTAGGCGTCCTCCGCCGCGCCGGAATCGATAAATTTTTCGAGTTCGCGTTCCAGACACAGGCGATTTATGTCCATCTGCATATTGTATGGGATCTGACCCGGTAAAAGGCTCGTTCCGTGAAAAGCGCAGTCTTTCTCGTCTGCACCGAATCCGAGCTCTTCGCATCTTGCGTGGAGAAACCGCAGCGCCATCGCTTTCAACCCGTGATCTACGGAGTCGTAATGCCGCTCAGGCTGGATCGGGCCGACGCCTTTCCCAAACGCTTTCTCGTTCCTGTTTTTCATCTGCTGCAAAGCTGTATATGCCATATCTTTCTTCCTTTCTCTGTATAAGCCCCGTGAGGCGATTAGTGCCCGCCGCTGCGCAGACAGAGATATTTTTCCTCACAGGCGCAGCCTTCGAAGGCGTCCCGCGCCCAATTCGCCACGCGGGATAAGTCGCCCTCGATCACAAGGTTTTTCAGATTCGTACAGCAGCCGAAGGCCCACGACTGAACCTCTTTCACCGAAGCCGGGATCGTCACGGACTCAAGATCCGGATTGTCTGCGAGCATGCCGGGCTTTATGACCTCCAGCCCCGGCTCGAAACAGACACGGCGGATGCCGCAGCTGTAATAATCATATTCGTCATCCTCCTTTCGGATCATGACGGCGAACTCATCGGGCCAGTAATCCACGCGACTGGGAAACACCTCATTCCTGTATGGTGATTCCGCCTTGCTGGCAGGGATCCAGCAGCCTTCATCCGCATTCCGGACGAGAACAATATCCTCGTCGCAGAGATACGCATATACCGTTCCTTCCTGAAACAGGACCAGAATTCCGTCATCACGCATAAGGGCATCATACACAGGGATCCCTTCGATACGATCCGTTAGGTCGTCTCCGCCGTCCGGCAGAAAGCGTTTCTCCCGCTTGTCTTCACTCCAGATCCATATCCTGCCGTCCTTGAGCCAGACGATGCTTTTGCCGCTTGGAGACGCTGCTGCCGCCATAGGCCAAAATACTGAAGCCTGTGTACTCCAGCTTTCTTTGAACACCGTGTTTGTCCGCATCTCTCCGGACTTGTCAACGATCATCATTGTCGAAGCAGGTGAAAAGGCTTCGGACTTCGGCCAGACATACACGCCGAAATGACTGCCGCCCGGCAGATCGCCGTAACGGCGGTACACCGCATCATGCCAATCGTCCGGATCCGAGGATAGGTTATAACGAAAGTCGCATTCTTCCCAGTTGTCTTTCAGATATGAAAATTCGATGCCTGCGGTGGGGCGCAGTTTTTTTGTTACTCTCAGTCGTTCATGCTTTGCCAGATAGTACTTTATCGCCTCATACAGATCGCGGAACCGACGGACGCGGTCCGGATCGGGGTCTTCCAAAGCCTCTTCCCGTGACCTGCGTTCATCAACGAACCGCAGCAATCGATCCGAATCCGTGGTTTCGAACGATCTGCCGTCATCCAGGTACCGAACAAGCTCAAATTCCTCCTCCGGCTCCAGCCAAGTCAGGGATTCAAGATCCCTTTCGGGCACTTCTATCCTTTGGATATCTGACTTATAACCCCAGGCGTACACCTTCTCATAGGCGGCAAAGCATTCGTCCCTGAATACGCCGTATCGGATGAAAAAACCTTCACCGAACTCGGGAACATCCACATAAAGCACAGCCGAATCCCGGGACAGGATCCATTCCTTGTTTCCATGCGCGGTCACCCATGTGAACAGCTTCGTTTCGCCCTCTTTGAGCGCAAACACAAAGCGGACAAACCCCCTCAGAGTGTAGTCGTCGCTGACTGCAGCCGCCTTATTGACCGAGTATTCCAGTTCCGCGCGATCGTCCAGAACGATACGCAAGAACTCATATCCTCTGTCGGCATGGGGAATATACATCGAAAAACTGTGCCGGAGCAGAGCGAGCTTTTCTCGGCGGTCGGCGCGGCGATACCGCTCCCACGGTTCGACAACCATCATCTGCAACAATTCTTGGTCATCCATATAGAAGACCTCCTTTACTTGTGGCGTCCAATCATGACGCTTATAGGTCTTTTTTCACATACGTGATCTGGATATCGTAGCCCAGCTTTTCAAGCATCTCCACGAAAGTCTTGTTCACGATGCTGTTTTTCTTGTTTATAAGTCTGCTGATATACGAAGCGGAAGTACCCACCATCTCTGCAAGCTGCGCCTGAGTAATACGTTCTTCCAAACATTTGACCTTCACATCTATCTCAAAATCGTTCTTTACCATAACGCACCTCACTCAGTGAAATAAAATTGAACTGTTAGGATAATTCCATTTTGTTAGTCGTGTCAATTTTATCAAAAACGCAAAGAAAAAAGGTGGTCTGGCTGACCACCTTTTGAACTAATCTTCATTTTTCCGCCGCTGCGTCGAATACCCTGTCGGTATTTGCGAGGATCAGAGCCAACTCGCCCAGCGTAATATCTCCCGGACGATTTGCGCCTGTCGTAATGCCCGTTTCTTCCGCGAAAGCCACTGCTTTTTATTGTCCCAATTCGTTTAGGTAAAACTGCACCTGATTCATGCCCAAAACGTTGACCCCATTCTCTCCCTGCTTCAACTGTTGGCTGAAACTAACCTCGTCGATCAAAGCCCAGTCTTCCAGGCGAATCAGCGAGAGCGTAACATGCTGTACAAGAGCGTCGGAGACCGTCTTCCCCGTGGCTTCATCGACCCAGACGCCGTTTCTGCTGGTCGAGTCCGTATAGGTGACCACAACATTCACCTTGTCAGGGTCGTCCGTGCCTCGGGTAAACCGGCTCGAAGGGATCGAAAAGCTTCCGTTATGATAAAAAACGAACCATGGATCGTCCGGGAGTTCCGCCTCAACATCGGAGAATTCTTCCTTTACATAGGGCTTCAGAGCCTTATACATTTTGCCATCTTTTATCATTGATGGGAACACCAGCGCCATCTGCGAGACCAGAAGGACCGCGACGACACCCAGAAGGATCGGGACCGCTTTCCCCATTTTCTTTCCTCCTTCCCGTCTCGCACGATTCCAGCGCAGCAGGCCCCGGACACCGAGAAATAAAAACAGGATAGAGAATGCGATCAGCACAATGAAACGCCAGAGCGGCACATCCGTGCCCCTGGAGCCCAGGACGATGATGGTAGCCCCGGCCCAGACCACGCCGATCATCAGACTCACGATCGACAGTACCAATTTTATAAGAGAGCGATCCTTCTTCATTCAAGCAACCCCTTCAAATGCTTATATACTATACCAATTATACTGTACCAGAAAAAACGAAGGGAAAGGTGGTCTGGCTGACCACCTTTTGAACTAATCTTCATTTTTCCGCCGCTGTGTCAAATACCCTGTCGGTGTTTGCGAGGATCAGAGCCAACTCGCCCAGCATAATGTCTCCCGGACGATTTGCGCCTGTCGTAATGCCCGTTTCTTCCGCGAAGGCCACTGCCACGCGCACACCGGGATAATAGCCGTTGTCATCCTTTATGCTCGACCAATCCGCGACAATGGACGGGTCATGCGCCTTGACCGCCGCGTAGACCGCAATATCCCGGTCAACGGTCTGCCCATCGTCCCAACCCCACGGCATGAAGTACTCGTCGCTCTCCTGCGGCATTTCCGTGTTAATGCCGTACACATAATCGCGATCAAGCCCATACAGGTCGATCATCGCCGCGCGTAGATCGCCCACCGTAGAGACGTCGTCCGCCTCATCGAACATATTCGTGCCGTATTTGTCCTTCATGTAGGCTACGGCGTCAGCTACTCGTTCCTCGTCGGACAGATAAGCGGGGATTGCGTCAGCGGTGAACGGCGTATAGGTGACAGCCTGATAGATTTTAACTCCGGCGAAAATCAACAGCCCCGCTGCAAGCACGGCGCATAGGACGGTTACCGCAATGCGAAGACCCTGTGATTTCGGATTTGCCTGTAGGAGCGCCTTCTTTAACTGCGAAACATCGGCAAAGCGTTCTTGGGGGGCAAAGCCGGTACATTTACTGATGATTCTTGCGAGGGGGCGATAGACCCTGATGTTTTTATTTTCTTTTGTGCTGCCCGTTAAGAGCCAGCGCAGGAGAACTCCAAGGGAGTAAATATCCGTCCTTGCGTCAGTCTGGGAAAACCCGTACTGCTCCGGCGGCGCATAGGCCTGTGTCCCGAAAAACATGGTGTCGGTTTCGTTGCCGCTGCGGTAGATGCGGGCGATGTCAAAGTCAATTAGCACTACGCTCCCGTCCGGGCGGACAATGATGTTCTGCGGCTTGATGTCACGATGGATGATCGGAGCTTCCCTGTGATGCAGATAGCCGAGAATGTCACAGAGCCGGACACATATTTGCACGATTTCCTTCTCGGACAGATCGTTTTCCTTTGCATATCGGCTGAGGGGGATACCTTCGACATATTCGCGCACTGTCACAGTCATCGTGTCGCTTTCAAATGTGGCGATATGCTTCGGCAGGCCGTCATGGTCGAGGTTGTGTAAAATCGCACTATTATCCGATATACCCCATCTCAATTTATCATAACACTTTGCTATGCAGTTTTCTCCGTCCTTTTTCTGTACAAGAAAAGTGCAGATCCCATTTTGATCCGACAAGCATTCCATAATATCATATTCTGAAACGAACGCTTCCGGATAGTTTGAATCATCATATGACTCTAATATTGTTTGCAGCAAATCATCATTTTTCATTATGCTTACCTCCCATCAGCGGCAGATTGTTGTCATACAATAACTGCTGTGCTTCTATCACCGATTTTCGATGATGTAAACAGTAAGCGATGACAGCATCTCTTTTGACGCAGGGATGTAACGCTGTAACACGGGCAATCTTTAAGAGCTGCTGCGCGTCATCCGTATCCATTTCAAAGCCAAACGCAAGTTGAAGTACCGTGTCACGCGATGGATTTCGTGCTCCGGAAAACAGCCGGTGACCAAATGAAGATTCTAAGTCACTGCGTTTTATTATGTTTTCCGGCTTTTCTTGTTTTTCCTCACATAATTGTGAGATGTATTCAGAAAATGCAAGCATTTCGCAGACATCACCTGTTTTCTCCAGATAGTCCCCAACGGAAGGGGATTTGAAAAGCCGCGCCCACAACTCCTGTGTTGATATTTTCTCTGATTTCACTTCCATTGGATTTACCTCCGAGTTCTTATCCGGTCACGCATTTCTTCCGGCAAGCTTTGTGTTTGTTTTTTCCGGATTCGTCTGGGATCGCCCGGCTTTTCGGCGTCCGCCGGTATCGCCCATGAACGCCCGAACCGCTCCACACCGGGGATGCGCCCCTCAGTGACATACTGATTGACGCGGCGTTCGGATACGCCCCATTTATAGGATGTTTCCCGGATGGAAAGATAGCCCTTCATGGTTTTACCTCGCTGACAGGTTCATACAAAAATACACTCTACATTATATACGAATATCAGAAGGTTTTCAAGAGAGGGGAGCGGCGGTTTTCACCGCTCCCATCCACGATCTTTGTTTTTCTTGCGCTGGGGGAGTTCCTGCTTCTCGGTTCTTTGCTTTTCGTATTCTTTTCTTCGCAGGCGTTCCCGGATGGATCGGGGCTCCTCCTCGCCCAGCAGCTCCGCCACTTCCCGCTTTGCGCCAATCATCGTCCAGAAGTCATATTTGTCCCCGTAAGCAGCCTGCACTCGGCTTTC
>Ga0208297_1001854_pt1 | contig 15636 bp, 11 predicted proteins | sample LMS_cellobiose_e_FD_187367 | JGI IMG/M metagenome (GOLD analysis project Ga0208297, IMG submission 187367) | Rumen-fistulated moose microbial communities from Alaska, USA - LMS_cellobiose_enrichment (SPAdes) (version 2) | ecosystem: Host-associated > Mammals > Digestive system > Stomach > Rumen... | reverse complement strand
CCGTCCCCTCCGGGGGCCCCTTTTCTTTGTAGCGGACAAAGAAAAGGGGGAAAGAAAACCGCCAAAGGGAACCTATTTCGAGGCGGTTCCCTTTGGAAACCCTCCCCGACGACCAGGGGGGGCCTTGCCCCCACCGTGGACCCCCCTGCTGCTCAAAAGATCAGAGCCGAGAGCAAAGCAAGGGCTGCCAAAGGCGGTATTGCGCACAAAAGCCCATTTGTTTCAGGTAGAAACTTTCAGCGGCGCTGTAACTATCAATTGCAGGTAGAGAGCGGAAGGGAATCCAAAGGGAAACCCAAGGTTTCCCGTGACCGCCACGGAGGGGTCTGGGGGACCGTTGCGGAAGGTCCCCCAGCGATTCTTTGCCTTCTTTCTCATCGCGGAGAAAGAAGGTCGCGAGCCGCTGCGAGCGGAAACCTCCTCTTTTCTCATCTTCCCGGCGGGATTCTTCAAAACTTTCCGGGCGAAATCGTTGCATTAGCCCCCGGCGGGGTATATAATAACACGATAACACTTTTGAAAAACCCGGCACAGCGAGGACGCAACATGCGCGACTATATTTCTATCCGCGGGGCGCGGACGAACAACCTGAAAAACGTGGATTTGGACATCCCCCGGGACAAGCTGGTGGTCTTTACCGGCCTCTCCGGCAGCGGGAAGTCCAGCCTTGCCTTCGACACCATCTATGCCGAGGGCCAGCGCCGCTATGTGGAGAGCCTCAGCTCCTATGCCCGGCAGTTCCTGGGCCAGATGGAGAAGCCGGATGTGGATTCCATCGACGGCCTCAGCCCCGCCATCTCCATCGACCAGAAGACCACCTCCAAAAACCCCCGCTCCACCGTGGGCACGGTGACGGAGATCTATGACTATCTCCGCCTCCTCTGGGCCCGCATCGGCGTGCCTCACTGCCCCAAGTGCGGCAAGGAAATCCGCCAGCAGACGGTGGACCAGATCGTGGACCAGCTCATGCAGTACCCCGAGGGCACCCGCCTCCAAATTCTCGCCCCCATGATTCGGGGGCGGAAGGGGGAGTATGTCAAGCTCTTCGAGGACGCCCGCAAGGGGGGCTATGTCCGCGCCCGGGTGGACGGCATCATCTATGACCTCTCTGAAGAGATCAAGCTCAAGAAGAATAACAAGCACAGCATCGACATCGTGGTGGACCGCCTGGTGGTCCGCCCGGATGCCCTGCGGCGCATGACCGACAGCGTGGAGACCGCCGCCGCCATGGCGGGGGGCATCGTCACCGCGAATTTTGTCGCCGACGATACGGACGTCACCTTCTCCCAGAACTACGCCTGCGAGGACTGCGGCATCAGCATCGAGGAGCTGTCTCCCCGCTCCTTCTCCTTCAACAACCCCTTCGGGGCCTGCCCCGCCTGCGGCGGCCTGGGCTGCCAGCTGCGGGTGGACCCGGACCTCATCATTCCCAACCCCTCCCTCTCCATCGAGGAGGGGGGCATCTGCGCCTCCTCCTGGGGGAACGTCCGCAGCGACTCCATCTCCCGCATGTATTTTGAGGCCCTGGCAAAGAAGTATAAATTCAAGCTCACCACCCCCATTAAGGATTTGAGCGAGGAGGCGGTGAACGTCCTCCTCTACGGCACCGGGGGGGAAAAGCTCACCCTCCACTACGAGCGGGAGCGGGGCACCGGCACCTTCTCCCAGCCCTTCGAGGGCATCGTGAACAACTTAAAGCGCCGCTATCAGGAGACCCAGAGCCCCTCCATGCGCTCCGAGCTGGAGCAGTACATGTCCGAGTACCCCTGCCCGGACTGCGGCGGCAAGCGCCTCAAGGACACCGCCCGGGCCGTCACCGTGGGGGGCATAGGCATCACGGATTTCACCGACCTCAGCGTGAAGGAGGAGCTGCGCGTTCTGGATGGCCTCGCCCTCTCGGGGAAGGACGCCATGATTGCGGACCGCATTCTCAAGGAGATCAAGGCCCGCCTGGGCTTTTTGCAGAACGTGGGCCTGGAGTATCTGAGCCTCAGCCGCCAGGCGGGGACCCTCTCCGGGGGCGAGAGCCAGCGCATCCGCCTGGCCACCCAAATCGGCAGCTACCTCATGGGGGTACTGTACATCCTGGATGAGCCCAGCATCGGCCTCCACCAGCGGGACAACCAGAAGCTGCTGGACACCCTCAAGCGCCTGCGGGATTTGGGGAACACCCTCATCGTGGTGGAGCATGACGAGGACACCATGCGCGCCGCCGACTTTTTGGTGGACATCGGCCCCGGGGCGGGGGACAAGGGCGGAAACGTGGTCTGCGCCGGCACCCCGGCGGAGGTCATGGCCTGCGGGGATTCCGTCACCGGCGCCTACCTGCGGGGGGACCGGGTCATCCCCGTGCCCAAAGAGCGGCGGAAGGGGAACGGCAAGTTCCTGGAGGTCATCGGGGCGGCGGAAAACAACCTGAAGGACATCGACGTGAAGATCCCCCTGGGGGCCTTCACCTGTGTCACCGGCGTGTCCGGCAGCGGCAAATCCAGCCTGGTGAACCAGGTCATCAACCGGGCCCTCTCCGGGCAGCTCAACCGCAGCAAGGTGAAGCCCGGCAAGTTCAAGGCCATCCGGGGCGTGAAGAACCTGGACAAGGTCATCGACATCGACCAGAGCCCCATCGGGCGGACGCCCCGCTCCAACCCCGCCACCTACACCGGGGTCTTCAACGATATCCGGGAGGTCTTCGCCGCCACCCCCGACGCCCGGGCCAGGGGCTACGGCAGCGGCCGCTTCTCCTTCAATGTCCGGGGCGGGCGCTGCGAAGCATGCAGCGGCGACGGGCTGCTGAAGATTGAGATGCACTTCCTGCCGGACATCTACGTTCCCTGCGAGGTGTGCAAGGGCAAGCGCTACAACCGGGAGACCCTGGAGGTTCGCTACAAGGGCAGGAACATCTACGAGGTGCTGGACATGACGGTGTTCGAGGCCCTCAACTTCTTCGAAAACCTGCCCAAGCTCAAGACCAAGCTCCAGGCCCTCTACGACGTGGGGCTGGAATATGTGAAGCTGGGGCAGCCCAGCACCACCCTCTCCGGGGGCGAGGCCCAAAGGGTGAAGCTCGCCACCGAGCTGCTGCGCCCCGCCACGGGCAACACCCTCTACGTGCTGGACGAGCCCACCACCGGCCTCCACGCCGCCGACGTGCAGAAGCTGCTGGGGGTGCTGGACCGGCTGGCGGACGCGGGGAACACCATCATCGTCATCGAGCACAACCTGGATGTCATCAAGTGCGCGGACTACATCATCGACCTGGGCCCCGAGGGGGGCGACCGGGGGGGCGAGGTGGTCTGCTGCGGCACGCCGGAAAAGGTGGCAAAGTGCAAGGGCAGCTACACCGGCCAGTTCCTCCGGGAGAAGCTGAAATGAGGGAGCCGGGCTTCGGCGCTTCGGAGCGGGGGGAGACCGTGCTCTCCGGCAGCATCGCCTCCGTCATCTACGCAAACGATGAAAACGGTTACACCGTCCTCCGTCTGAACCTGGACGAGGGGGGCACCGTCACCCTGGTGGGCACCCTGCCCTATGCCGCCCCGGGGGAGAACATCACCGCCGAGGGGAGCTGGAACACTCACAGCGCCTATGGGGAGCAGTTCCAGGCGGAGACCATCGAGCGGAACATGCCCGCCTCCATCGCGGGCATCTATACCTACCTCTCCTCCGGCATCATCAAGGGCGTCGGCCCCGCCACGGCCCGGAACATCGTGGAGCATTTCGGGGCGGATGCCCTGCGCATCCTGGAGGAGGAGCCGGAGAAGCTGGCGACCCTCCGGGGCATCCCGGAGCGGAAGGCCCGGGAGATCGGGGAGGCCTATCGGAAGCAGTCGGCCCTCCGGCGGCTGCTGGAGTTTTTCGCCGGCAGCGACATCAAGCTGAGCTATGCCCTCCGCCTCTATCGCAGCTACGGCGAGGAGGCCATGGAGGTGCTTTGCGCGAATCCCTATATCCTTTGTGAGGAGCACTACGGCGCCTCCTTCGCCGACGCGGACCGGCTGGCCCTGAAGCTGGGCTTCGGGGGGGACAGCCCGGAGCGCACCGAGGCCGCCGTCCTCTTCGAGCTGAGCCACAACGCGGGGAACGGGCACTGCTTCATCCCGGCGGAGAAGCTCTCCGCAGCGGTGAGCCAGCTCATCGGCGTCACCCAGGAGCGGAGCGGCGAGGCCATCGAGAGCCTCCGGGAGAGCGGGGAGGTGGTGCGGGAGGCCATCGCCGGGCAGGACGCCGTCTATCTCCGGCGGCTCTACACCGCCGAGACCGCCGTGGCCCGCCGTCTGCTGGCCATGAGCGGGCGTCTCCCCGGGGCGGACACCGCCGCCCGGAACATCGACCTGGTGGAGCGGGAGATGGGGGTCGCCCTGGCCCCGGACCAGCGCAGCGCCGTCCTGGAGGCGGCGCAGTACGGGGTTTTCGCCCTCACCGGCGGCCCCGGCACCGGCAAGACCACCACCATCCGGGCCATCCTGCGCGTTTTTGAGCAGATGGGGCTCTCCATCGCCCTGGCAGCCCCCACGGGGCGGGCCGCCAAGCGGATGGCGAACCTCTGCCGCCGGGAGGCCTCCACCGTCCACCGCCTGCTGGAGACGGGCTTCGACAGCGAGCTGGGGACCCTGGTGTTCAAGCGGGGGGAGGCCGACCCCCTCAAGGCGGACGCGGTGATTCTGGACGAGGCCAGCATGGTGGACATCACCCTCATGCACGCCCTGCTCCTGGCCATGAAGCCCTCATCCCGGCTCATCCTCGTGGGGGACGCGGACCAGCTTCCCAGCGTGGGGCCGGGGAACCTGCTGAAGGATTTGCTGCGCAGCGGCGTCATCCCCACCGTGACCCTGCGGGAGGTGTTTCGCCAGGCCGAGGAGAGCCGCATCGTGGTGGCCGCCCACCTCATCAACGAGGGGGAGCTGCCGGACCTTCGGAAAAATACCGGGGATTTCTTCTTCCTCCGCCGCAAGCAGGGGGAGGAGGCGCTGAAAACCGTCATCGAGCTCTGCGCCCAGCGCCTGCCGAACAAAATGGGCATCTCCCCGGAGGAAATTCAGGTGCTGACTCCCACCCGCCTGGGGGTCACCGGCACGGTGAACCTGAACCGGGCGCTCCAGGCCGCCCTGAACCCCTCCGGTGCGGAAAAGCCGGAGAAGGCCTACGGCCCCTATGTCTTCCGCCCCGGGGACCGGGTGATGCAGATTCGCAACAACTATGACCTCACCTGGGTCCGGCCCGACGGAGAGGTGGGGGCGGGGGTCTATAACGGGGACGTGGGGTATATCCGCAGCCTGGACACGGCGGGGCAGACCCTCACCGTGGATTTTGAGGACCGCAGCGCCGAGTACTCCTTCGAGCTCCTGGGAGAGCTGGAGCCCGCCTGGGCCATGACGGTGCACAAATCCCAGGGCAGCGAGTACCGGGCAGTGGTGCTGGTCCTCTGCTCCGGCGCCCCGTCCCTTCTCAGCCGGGCGGTGCTCTACACGGCGGTGACCAGGGCGAAAAGCCTGCTGATTACCGTGGGGGACGAGGACATCATCGCGAGAATGGTGGAAAATAACCGCACCCAGCGCCGCTACTGCGGGCTGAAGACACGCCTCACCGCCGGGGCATGAGCGCCTCTCTGCTCTACCCGGACAAGTGCCCCTTCTGCCTCTCCCTCCTGCCGGAGGGACGGGACATCTGCGACAACTGCGTCCGCACCCTGCCATGGACCGGGCGGGAGGGGCGCAGCCACGGGGACTTTTTCAGCCTCTGCCTCTCGCCCCTGCGCTATACCGGAAAGGCGAGGCAGGGCCTGAGGCGCTATAAGTTTTCCGGGAACGCCGCCGCATACCGGGCCTTCGGGCGGCTCATGGCGGACGCGGTGCGCGCCGGCGACGCCGGGCACTATGACGTGGTCACCTATGTGCCCCTGAGCTTCTGGCGCTTCCGGCAGCGGGGCTATTCCCAGAGCCGCCTCCTGGCCCGGGCCCTGGCGGGGCACCTGGGCATCCCCTTCCGGCGGCTGCTGCGGAAGCGGCGGCACAGCCGTGCCCAGTCCGGCATCAAGGGGGCCGCGGCCAGAAAGGCCAATGTCTCCGGCACCTTTGCCGCCCTGGAGGACATTTCGGGGAAGACCGTCCTTCTGGTGGACGATGTGCTCACCAGCGGGGCCACCATGAGCGAGTGCAGCCGCATCCTGCTGCTGGCAGGGGCGGAGCGGGTGGTGGGCGTGACCCTTTGCAAAGCCGTGAAGGCGCAGTAAATGATTTCGGAGTGTTTTTATGAAGCTGTTTGGGACTGACGTGGGCGTGGATTTGGGCACGGCGACCCTGCGCATGAGCCTTCGGGACAAGGGCGTGGTGCTCCGGGCCCCCACGGTGCTGGCGGTGGACAAGACCACCGGCCGCGTACTCCAGGTGGGAGAGGCCGCCCAGCAGATGCTGGGGCGCACCCCCGCGAGCCTCACGGCCCTCCGCCCCGTGGTGCAGGGGGTCATCTCGGATTATGACATGACGGTGAAGCTCCTCCGGGAGCAGCTCCGGGCCATCCTTCCCTTCAGCGTGGTGAAGCCGCGGCTCCTCTTCTCCGTGCCCGGCGGCATCAGCTCCGTGGAGGAGCGGGCCGTGGTGCAGGCGGGGCTGCAGGCCGGGGCAAGGAAGGTCTACCTGATGGAGGCGCCCCTGGCCGCCGCCCTGGGCGCCCGGCTCCCCATCGAGGAGGCCATGGGCCGCCTGGTGGTGGACATCGGGGCGGGCACCGCCGACATGGCGGTGCTGAGCCTGGGGGGCGTCTGCCGCTCCCTCAGCCTCCGGGGGGCGGGGGACGCCATGCGGGACGCCATCATCCGCCATGTGCGCAACGAGCATGGGGTCATCATCGGCGAGAACATGGCCGAGGAGGCCAAGCGCCGCGTCGGCTGTCTCCGCACGGGCACGGACCGCAGCTGCGAGGTGCGGGGCAGGGACCTGCTCACCGGGCTCCCCCGGCTGGTCACCCTCACCGAGGCGGAGATGCCCGGAGCCCTGGAAAAGCCCTGCCGTGACATCATCGAGAGCATCCGTGTCCTGCTGGAGCAGACGCCCCCGGAGATGGTGGCGGACATCGCCAAGAGCGGCATCACCCTCACCGGCGGCGGGAGCCGCCTCCGGGGCATCGCCGTGGCCATCGAGGAGGCCACCCACATCCCCACCCTCCTGGCGGACGACGGGGAGGACTGCGTCATCGCCGGGATGGAGGAAGCCATGAAGCGGCTGGACGACATGCAGGACGGGCCGATGAATTTCCGGCGTCGGCGGCAGCTCACATGAGCGGCGTCCACGACGGGCGGAGGGAACGCCTGCGGGCGCGGTTTCTCTCCCAGGGGCTGGAGGCCTTCGCGGACCACGAGGCGATTGAGCTGCTGCTCACCTATGCCATCCCCCGCCGGGATGTCAACGACCTGGCCCACCGGCTGCTGGATTCCTTCGGCAGCCTGCACGCCCTGCTGGAGGCCACGGGGCCGGAGCTCATGGAGGTCAGCGGCGTGGGGGAGCGCACGGCGGCGCTTCTCCGCCTCGTGCTGGACCTGAACCGCCGCTATCTCATCGACCGGGAGCGGGCGGAGGAGCCCGCCCGGCTGGGGAGCGCCGCCGCCGGCGGACGGCTCTTCGTCCCCTATTTCTACGGCGTGCGGGTGGAGCGGGTCTACGCCGCCTTTCTGGACGATGACCTGCGTCTGCTCTCCTGCCGATTGCTCTTTGAGGGGGGCATCAACCAGGCCTCCGTCAACCTGCGCAAGCTGGTGGAGACCGCCCTGCGGGAGCGGGCCACCGGGGTCATTCTGGCCCACAACCATCCCGCGGGCCAGGCCATCCCCTCCGTGGAGGACAGGGAGTGCACCCTGGCCATCCGCGCCGCCCTGAACACGGTGCAAATCCGGCTGCTGGACCACTTCATCATCTCCGGCCGGGATTACTGCTCCATGGCCGAGGGCGGCTTTCTCCCATCCTCTGTGAAATACTAGGGAGGTTCTCAGATGCCGGAATTCAAGGTGGTCAGCGATTATGCCCCCTCCGGGGACCAGCCGGAGGCCATCGACGCCCTGGTGAGGGGCGTGGAGCTGGGTCTGGAGGAGCAGACGCTCCTGGGCGTCACCGGCTCGGGCAAGACCTACACCATGGCCAAGGTCATCGAGCGGCTTCAGCGCCCGACCCTGGTTCTGTCCCACAACAAAATCCTCGCGGCGCAGCTTTGCAGCGAGTTCAAGGAATTCTTCCCCGACAACGCGGTGGAGTATTTCGTCTCCTACTACGACTACTATCAGCCCGAGGCCTATATCCCCACCACCGACACCTTCATCGAGAAGGACGCGGGCATCAACGACGAAATTGAGCGGCTCCGCCACAGCGCCACCGCCTCTCTCTTCGAGCGGCGGGATGTCATCGTGGTGGCCTCCGTGAGCTGTATCTACGGCCTGGGGGACCCGGAGGACTACAAGGGCATGATCCTCTCCCTGCGGGAGGGGCAGACGAGGAAGCGGGAGGAGGTGCTCTCCACCCTGGTGGACATGCGCTATGAGCGCAACGACATGGGCTTTGACCGCAACATGTTCCGGGTCCGGGGGGACACGCTGGAAATCTTCCCCGTTTACAGCCGGGACAGCACCATCCGGGTGGAGTTTTTCGGGGATGAAATCGACCGCATCAGCGAGGTGCAGGCCGTCACCGGCCAGGTGCAGCGCCGCCTGAGCCATGTGGCCGTCTACCCCGCCTCCCACTACGTCACCTCCCGGGAGAAGCTGGAGGCGGCCATCAAGCGCATCGAGGCGGAGATGGAGGAGCGGGTCAGATTCTTTGAGGAGAACGGCCGGCTCATCGAGGCCCAGCGCATCCGCCAGCGCACCACCTACGACATGGAGATGATGAAGGAGCTGGGCTACTGCTCCGGCATCGAGAACTATTCCCGGGTCATCTCCAACCGGAAGCCCGGCAGCCCCCCCATGACCCTCATCGACTATTTCCCGGAGGACTTCGTCCTCATGATTGACGAGAGCCACGTTACCCTGCCCCAGGTTCACGCCATGTATGCCGGGGACCACGCCCGGAAGAAGAACCTGGTGGATTACGGCTTCCGCCTCCCCTCCGCCTTCGACAACCGGCCCCTGAGCTTCGATGAGTTCAAGGAGCGCACCCACCAGACGATTTATGTCAGCGCCACCCCGGGGGACTATGAGCTCAGCCGAAGCGCCCAGGTGGCGGAGCAGGTCATCCGCCCCACGGGGCTGGTGGACCCGAAGGTCATCGTCCGCCCCACGGAGGGGCAGATCGACGACCTCATCAGCGAAATCAACCTCCGGGCCGCGAAGAAGGAGCGGACCCTTGTCACCACCCTCACCAAGCGCATGGCGGAGGATTTGACGGAGTTCCTCAAAAAGGCGGGCATCCGGGTCCGGTATATGCACCACGACATCGGCTCCACGGAGCGCATGGAGATCATCCGGGACCTGCGCCTGGGGGAATTCGACGCCCTGGTGGGCATCAACCTCCTGCGGGAGGGGCTGGATTTGCCGGAGGTGAGCCTGGTGGCCATTCTGGACGCGGACAAGGAGGGCTTTCTCCGCAGCGGCACCTCCCTCATTCAGACCATCGGGCGGGCCGCCCGGAACGCGGAGGGCTGCGTCATCATGTACGCCGACAGCCGCACTCCCGCCATGGACTGGGCCATCACCGAGACGGAGCGGCGGCGGGAAAAGCAGATGGCCTACAACGCGGCCCACGGCATCGTGCCGAAGACCATCGTCAAGAGCGTGCGGGAGCTCATCGAAATCTCCAAGTCCGCCGAGGACGGGGAGACGAAGGAGGGCGTGCGCATGACGGCCCGGGAGCGGCAGGAGGCCATCGACAAGCTGGAGAAGGAGATGCGCCGCGCCTCCAAGATGCTGGAGTTCGAGTATGCCGCCGTCCTGCGGGACCGCATCATCAAGCTCCGGGGGGAGAAGTAGGCAAAATGGAGAACTGTGATTGGTGCAATCTCTCTGAAGAAGATAAACGGTTTCAGGTGTACGAGAGTACATTCTGGTCTGTTTTTCTTTCGGATGAACAGGATTATATCGGGCGATGCATCCTGGTTTTGAAGCGTCACTGCGGTTCAATGACAGAGCTGACAGACGATGAATGGGGAGATCTTCGCAAGCTGATTTGTAAAGCTGAGACCTGTTTGAAGACGGTATTAGGGGCAGCTCTATGTAATTGGAGCTGTCTGATGAATAGTTTTTATAAAGAATCGGAGCCTGATCCTCATCTTCATATTCATGTCAGGCCAAGATATGATAAACCCGTGACGGTGAATGGAAGCACTTATACGGATAGCGAGTTCGGCCATCATTATGCAGTGAATAAAAGCGGATTACTGTCTGTCAAAGATAGAGAAGAAGTGTTTGTTCGGCTGAAGGAATGGCTGAATCGCTGACAACGGGTGTGTCAGCGGGGACGGTTCTGATTGACACACCAAATCGCAAACCGGCGAAGCCGGAATCATCGAGCATTGGCGCTTGCGCCGATGCAGCCTTTCACCGGAGAACAAAGGGGCTTTCTGCTCGCAAACCCAAATCGAAGCAGATGCTTCGATTTGGAGAGGAGCTGCACGGGCTCCCTGTGTCAGAAAGCCATGGCGCTGCCGTCAGGCTCATAGCTGATATGCAGGCGTCCGGTGCGCTCGTTGCGGGTGATATGCGTATTGATGTGGAAAAGCGCCTGGATCCTTTCTTCCGTAAAGGCCTCCTCTGGCGTGCCTGTAGCGACGATGTGCCCCTTCTCCATCATGACGACCTTGTCGCAGTAATAGGCGGCGATATTGAGATCGTGCATGGCGGCGAAGATCGTGACCTTCTGCCGCTTCAGAATGGACATGATCAGGTACTGATAGCCGATATCCAGGTGATTCGTGGGCTCGTCCAGGATGATGAATTTAGTGTCCTGCGCCAGCGCACGGGCCACCAGAACCCGCTGCTTTTCGCCGCCGGAGAGGCTGCGGAAGCTCCGCTCCTCGAAATCCGGCAGGCCGACCTCCGCCAGATACCTTCTGGCGATGGCCAGGTCCTCCTTGGAGGTGTCCTGAAAATGCTTGCGGTGGACGTAACGCCCCAGCATCACCATTTCGATCACCGGCATATCAAATTCCACAGAGTTTTCCTGCACCATCACGGCCAGCTGCCTGGCCAGCGCCGTATTGGAAACGCGGAGCGCATCCAGGTCGCCCAGGCGGATCTCGCCGCAGTCCGGCTTGTAGACCTTGTAAATGTTCTTCAGCAGGGTGGACTTTCCGCAGCCGTTGGGGCCGATCAGCCCCACGAAATCCCCGTCCTGTACGTCCACCAGGATCTGATCCAGGATCTTTTTGCCGGAAATGGAATAGTCCAGGCCTGAAACCCTCAGTTCACTCATCGCCGTCACCCTCCGATCTTTCCGCCTCTTCGCAGCATGAAGAGGAAGAAGGGCGCGCCGATGCAGGCCGTGACCACGCCGATGGGGATCTCCTGAGGCGCAGCGATGATGCGGGAAATGAGATCGCACCAGAGCATGAATATGCCGCCCACAAGGACGACGCCGGGAATGGTATATTTGTGGGTGGAGCCCACAAACATCCGCGTCAGGTGAGGGATCACAAGACCGACAAAGCCGATCACGCCGCTCATGGACACGATGGAACCGGCCAGCAGGGTAGAGCCCACGATGATGAGCAGCTTGAGAACGCCGATGTTCACGCCCAGGGTCTTGGCCGCGTCGTCGCCCAGGAGCAGAACATCCAGCGATTTGCGGATGAGGAAGAAAATGACCAGGCAGGGAATAAAGACGATGGCCAGGATCTTCACGTCCGTCCAGTTGGAGCCCGCCAGGGACCCGATCATCCAGAACATGGCGGTTTTCTGCTTGCTGGATTCCGAAGAGGTGTAGATCAGCACGTTGACGACGGCGGAGAACAGCGATGACACTGCCACGCCCGCCAGCACGAGCTGGACAGCCGTCATGCGCTTACGTATCGTAGCGCAGCGCACGGCCAGAATAATGGCGATCACCGCTCCGACAAAGCCGCCCAGCATGACCCGGTAGCCGGGCAGAAAGGCCAGCGCGCCCGTCATGATCACGAAGACCGCCCCGGCGGAAGCGCCGGAGGAGATGCCCAGTACATAAGGATCCGCCAGAGAATTCTTCGTCAGGGCCTGCATGCCCAGCCCGGCCAGAGCCAGCCCGGAGCCGATCATGAAGGATTCAATGACCCTGGGCAGGCGGATATCCCAAACGATGGAGGCGATATTCTCCTGCCATTCCGGGGTGAACAGCTCCCGTCCCAGCAGCCGCCCCAGGGTCTTGTTCGCCAGGATCGCGCCGATCCAGTCCGGACGGATCTTCACCGCGCCGAACCAGATGGAGATCATCATGGTCAGCACAAAGAGGATCAGAGCGGCAATGAGGAAAAGCAGAAACTTCTGCGGTCTGCTTAGCTTTTTCATGGATTCCTTTCCCAGTATCGGAGAGGGGGGAGGGCACAGGGCCGGTCCCCCCCTTGTTCCGACTTAGCTCCCCGTATCAGTCAAACTTGTCCGGATGCAGGAATTTCGCCAGCTCGCGCACGGCGATGGCAGAGTCTGCGGAGCCCTCCATGGGATCCAGATTCACGCTGAAGATGCGGCCCTCTTTGATGGCGGTGGTGCTGGCCAGCGCGGCCTGCCCCAACAGGAAAGCGGTGGTCTTGTCGGCCTCCTCCTGGGTGCAGCTGTAGTTGTTCAGCACGATGGTGTCCGGGTTCCGGGCCACGATCTCCTCCCAGGAAACATGGGCCCACCCCTTCTCGATGTCGTCAAAGAGGGAGATGCCTCCGGCCAGCTTGAAGCAGTTGCCGGGCATGCCCTGGCAGCCGGTGAAGACGTCCTCTTCGCCGGAGTCATAGTTCAGGATGGTCACGGTTTCCGTTCCCGCGATCCGCGCCTGAACGTCGGCGATGATCTCCTTCATCTCGGCGATCTTTTCGGCAGCCACATCCTCCACGCCGAAGATGCGGCCCAGCACCTCATAATCCTTGTAGATATCCTCGAAGGTGGCGGCGTCATAGCAGCAGTAGGGGAAGTACATATGGATGCCGTACTGGTTGCAGAATTCCGGATTATAGTTTTTGTCGGAGAAAAGGGAATCCCAACCCATGAGGAAATCGCAGTTCAGAGCCACCAGCTCCTCCTTGGAGACCTCGCTGGATTTGCCCAGGCGGGGGATGCCGTCCGCGATGGGAATGAGCTCGGATTTATAGCAGGCCTTGCTTTCGGTCCCGGGGGCGGAGAGCATGCCGGCGATGCGATCCTGAAGCCCCAGATCCAGCAGGATATAGAGCATCTGGAAGCCGGAGCATACGATGTGTTCCGGCGCTTTTTCATAGACGTCCTCAAAGGTGGCCGCGTCCAGGGCGCGATTGGTGGTCATCACCACGGAATAGGGATAGCTGCCCGCCGAAGCAGACTGCTCCGTGGACACAGTGGCCTCCGTAGTTGCCGGGGCCTGGGTGGCTGCGGGTGCCGGGGTCTGCGCGGGCTGCGCAGACGTACCGGCGCAGCCTGCCAAAAGGCTGACGGTCATCACTGCGAGCAGAATGAGAGCGATCCATCTTTTCACTTGGGGTTCCTCCTTCTCCGGCATTGCCGGCGTAAAAAATCGCCTGCTTTCCGAAGGGAAAGCAGGCGTGTGCACAGCAACGCAGACCCGTATCCCCGGATAGACTTTCCGGGTATACAGCTCAATATAGCTGTACGCCGCTTTCTTCGGAAGCGTTGTACAACGTCTTTTCAGCTGGTTTCCTGACTTGCAGCATCCGCGCCGTGCCTTCTCATGCCCTCTTGGTGAGGGCACAATGACATTCTCCCGGAGCTTCTGCACGTTCTTCCAAGTTGGAAGGACCGTGCGCGCTGTTCACAGTGACCGGATCGTTCGGGATTTCCACCCGATTCCCAATTATCCCGCCTGCGGTAAAGCATCCGCGGTGAGCACTGAAAGACGAATTGGCGGGGCTTTTAGGCCCAAATAAGATACTAGCATCGCCGTAGAAATTCGTCAATTGTAGAGAACTTATGAAATGGAAGAAGAGATTTGTCAAAATATTGGAAAAAACTAACAAACATCGGAGGACTCGGAATGAGGTCTGTACAGGCGGCCGCCGCTTCGATCCTCCCTTGCCTTCCACAGCTTCAGAGCCGGTTCGATAGCATCCCGGAGGAGCTGTTCCGCGGCGGATTCGCGGGAATGGAGAACCTGAATCCCCGCAAAAGTCACGGGGGACGGCGAGAGCTTTTCGACAGTCTGTCAGTTGACATTTGGCCCGCAGGGCGGATACCCGCCATTCACCCGTGCCCCAAAACAGAGCCCAGCGGAGCGGTGACAATCGACATTCCGGCGAATAAGGACGTCGCTCGCTGCGGCTCGCGACCTCCTTTCTCGGCGATGGGAAAGGAGGCAAAGAATCGCCCGGGAACCTTCCGAATGGTTCCCGGGACCCTCCTTGCGGCCAAGAGGAACCCTGGGTTCCTCTTGGAACTCCTCCGCTCTCTGCCTGCACTTTCGGTCTTTGCGCCGGTGCAGCCCTTCACCGGAGAACAAAGGGGCTTTCTGCTCGCAAACCCAAATCGAAGCAGATGCTTCGATTTGGAGAGGAGCTGCCGGGGGAATCATGCGGATACTCGCCATTCACCCGAGCAGCGACGAAGGCATAGGATATTCCGGAGTGGATTATTCTATGTCTTTATTTCTGCAAATACCCCCCGGCCTGCTGGCTCTGCTGGGCGGGCTGGTCACCTGGTCCGTCACGGCCCTGGGCGCGGCGGCGGTGTTCTTCTTTCCCCAGGGGCGGGAGCGGCTGCTCACGGGCATGCTGGGCTTCGCCGCCGGGGTCATGCTGGCGGCCTCCTACTGGTCCCTGCTGGCCCCGGCCATTGAGCTGGCGGGGGAAACCTCCCCCCGGCCCTGGCTCCCCGCCGCCCTGGGCTTTCTCTCCGGCGGCGTTTTCCTCTGGGCCACTGACCGGCTGCTCCGGCGCCTGCGCCCCGGCAAGGGCCTCAGCCGCACGGGGCTCCTCATCTTTTCCATCACCCTGCACAACATCCCCGAGGGGCTGGCGGTGGGGGTGGCCTTCGGGGCCCTGGGGGCGGAGCCTGGCCCGGAGCGGCTGCTGGCCGCCGCCGCCGTGACCCTGGGCATCGCCATCCAGAACTATCCCGAGGGGGCGGCGGTGGCGCTGCCCCTTCTGAGGGAAGGGAAGGGCCGCTTCCGCAGCTTCTTCCTGGGGCAGGCCTCCGGCCTGGTGGAGCCCGCCGCGGCCCTCCTGGGGGCGCTGCTGGTCTCCCTGGTGCGCTCTCTGCTGCCCTGGGCCCTCTCCTTCGCCGCCGGTGCCATGGTGCTGGTGGCGGCGAGGGAGCTCATCCCCGAGAGCCGGGTGGAGGGCGGGGACGCCTATTTTTCCACCATGGCCCTCATGGCGGGCTTTGCACTCATGATGGTGCTGGACGTAGCCTTCGGATAAGGGCGTTCAGGTTAAGGCTGGGGGAGTTGAACCCCTGCCGCCTGTGAGTGGCCCTTTTTGGCGCTTTTTGCCCCAATTCGCTTGCCGGGCGCCAGCCCGGCTGCCCTCATCGGAACAAAAATCACTCAAAAATTGCTC
>Ga0208297_1001848_pt1 | contig 15717 bp, 12 predicted proteins | sample LMS_cellobiose_e_FD_187367 | JGI IMG/M metagenome (GOLD analysis project Ga0208297, IMG submission 187367) | Rumen-fistulated moose microbial communities from Alaska, USA - LMS_cellobiose_enrichment (SPAdes) (version 2) | ecosystem: Host-associated > Mammals > Digestive system > Stomach > Rumen... | reverse complement strand
GCACAACGGCTATTATATCGAGGTGGACGGCAAGGTCTATCCCCGCGAGGTACAGAAGTTTGAGATCAACGGCAAGCCCCCCCGTGATTTCGAAGAGATCAAGAAGGCCAACTGGGAGCACTGGGACTATGACGATTATGGAATCGTCTGGGTCTACGCGGATGGCGGCTTGAAGCCCGGCACCCACCACATTGGTCTGCAGCAGTCTGTTCTTGCGCAGTATGGCTACGGCGCACACGACCAGGAGTGGATTGACAATCCTCCTGTTCCGGGATCCGGCGCCGGTGCTGGCAAGACCCGCAACATCTGCTACTACGACATGGAAGTAAAGTAAGGGAGGGCACGAAAAATGGCAATTAAGAGAGGCGTATCGCTCTATAGCTATCAGCAGGAGCAGTTCTTCGGCCAGATGGACTGGAAGGCTCAGATCCGTGAGGTCCATGACAACCTGAAGACCGACGGCATCGAGATCATCAACGAGTCCGTCATCCCCCAGTATCCGTTCCCGTCCGAGGAGTTCATCGCTGACTGGAACGACTACATGGCCCGCTACAACATGAAGGCCGTGACCATGGACGTGTATCTGGACACCATGCGGTTCCGTGACCACGTCATGAACCATCGCGAGGCTGCTGAGCTCCTGAAGCTGGACATCAAGCTGGCCGCCGCTATGGGCTTCCAGAACATCCGTTGCCTGTGCATGATCCCCATCGACATCATCGACATGGCCCTGGATACCGCTGTGAAGTACAACGTGCGCATCGGCAAGGAAATCCACGCCCCCTACCCCATCAAGCGTGATCCCAACCGCGAAGGCGGCATCATGGTCACCGAGCTTCTGGAGTACGTGGACAAGAAGGGCACCAACATGGTCGGTCTGGTTCCTGACTTCGGCATCTTCCAGCACACCCAGAGCCGCGTCGCCGTGGAGCATACCCGCCGTCACACCGATCCCGCCGTTCTGGCCTGGGTCGAGGAGAACGCGCCCAAGTATCCCTATGACGAGCTGCAGAAGCTGTATCAGGAGCACTTCCATCTGGACGGCATGGCTGCTGCCTTTGGTCTGCGCGGTCTGGTCGGCAAGATGCGTCAGGCTGCTGAGCCTGAGGATCTGAAGGAGATCATCCCCTACATCCTGTCCTTCCATGGCAAATTCAACGAGATGACCGAGATCCCCGGCGAGCCCGGCCATTACGAGGATGTGGCCTTCGATTACGCAGGCCCGTTCAAGGTCCTCAACGAGTGCGGCTTCGACGGCTATGTCGATTCCGAGTACGAGGGCCAGCGCCATCAGCAGGATCAGGGCATCGAGGGTCTGCCCGATTCCGTCAAGGAAGTCCGTCGTCATCATGAGATGATGGCCAGACTGTCCGGCGAGGGCGAGAACATCGTTCAGAACCTGTACTAATTCCCGGCATGACAGAGGCCGCCCTTTCGGGCGGCCTCTTTTTTGCGCAGAAAGATTAAAGAAGGACGCGCCGCTTAAGGCATGTCCTTCTTTTGTCTTTCTGGAAGAATCATCTGATTCATTTCATAGCATTATCACAGAATCCTCTTGTCATTACTCCGTCCAAGTAAGTAGTCTGTCGAAACATGGTAGTAATCAGCCAATTTGACAAGATGCCGAATGGGCAGCTCGTTCGCACCTCGTTCATAGCGGGCATACATGGTTTGCGAGGTGCCAAGAATCTCCGCAATCTGCTGTTGGGTCTTATCATGGTCCTCCCGTAAATCGCGCATCCGCCGCCGGTAGTCCATCCTGCATTCCTCCCTATGCAGTATTCTACCAAGTAAAGTAATTTACTATTGACTTTAATACATATATTTACTAGAATCAAAGTATATTTCACAAGGGAGGTCGAAATAGCATGAAACGAAGGAATCAAGAAAAACTTGGTCTCTTTTGCTTGCTTGCAGCACTGATGCTCCTTACAAGCTGCAAGTCAGGCGGCCTGGGCAGTCCGGAAGCAAAATTTGAAAAGCAGATTCAGGGCGGCCAGTACCTGGATGCGATTGAAACCTATACATCCAGTATTATGGGAAATGCAAATCTGGAGGTAGAGGCTGGCGGTTTCCTGAAGCAGTATCTTGGCGACGCCTGGAATGGCTATTTGGAGGAGACTGTCGGGCAAAAGGAATTTGAAGCGATGCTCCAAACAGTCCAGAATGTTGATGAAAAAGCTAATATACTTGGTTGGGATCTGCGCGTAATTCAGGCAGACTACCCAGTCATTGCCGCTTCCAAGGAGGCATACCAGGAGGCCGTGCAGCAAATGACTGCTGGCGACTATGACGATGCAATGGACTCTTTCCTGGACGTCTCGCCATTGGATGAAAAGAACTTCCAAACGGCGCAGAATCAGTACCAGGAGGCAAAGAAGAAATACATTGAAACCGTTGTCCAGGCTGCAAAAGAGAGCTTAGACGCCAGGAACTATGACGCCGCTTGGGAGAATTTGTCCGTGGCAGAGCAAACCATTGGATGGCAGCAGGAGTTTGAAGATTTGAAAACTGTCATTGAAACCAGCCGTTTTGAGGAGGAAATGCGCAAGAGCGCGGAAAAGGATGATTTCAATGCAATGAGCCGCCTGTATCAGGCTGCGCTTGAAAATGAGCACTGCGAAATCTCCGGGGAAATGAGCACGCTTTTCGCACAGACGGCCCAGACCTTCCGGCAGGGGATTATTGACCGCTCGATCGCCGCATACAAGGAAAAAGGTTATGAGGCTGCCATCCCGGTCATCAGCGAGGGGCTTGCTGTGTTGCCAGAGGATGAGAAGCTGATGAAATATGAAGCATTGTACAAATCATGCATCCCTGTCAAATTGAATGAATTAAGCACGACCAGTCAAAGCCGCCGTTGGGATGAAGCTTCAATGCAAGTGTCCAACGCATATGGGGATGTTTTTTCTGGCGACATTGTGGAGTTTTTCAGTTATGATACGACAAACACAACTGAATATGTTCTGAATCGAAATTACACAAATCTTTCCACCGTGTGTTTTATGACCGGTTCTTATCATGAGTTCCAAATCAACATCTACTTAGACGATGTGAATGTGTTCAGTTCTGAAATCAAGGATGAAACAACCGATCCAATAGAGATCAATTTGAACGTTCAGAATGTTCGATTGTTAAAAATTGAAGTCACTCCGGACAGACAGAAATGGGATGGATATGGGTATCTGTATTTTTCCAACACGCAGATAGATCGTGTTTTGTCAGACGCTGAATTGAATAATCCGTAAATGCCCGTTTAAATTTCGGTTTTGCGCAGCAAACAGCCCTCTCCGTTTTACGGAGAGGGCTGTTTGTATGCATTTTCAAAATTCGCAGGTGCCCACGGTTCTGGGGAAGGGCAGCACGTCGCGGATGTTGCCCATGCCGGTCAGGTACATGACGCAGCGCTCGAAGCCCAGGCCGAAGCCCGCGTGGCGGGTGGAGCCATAGCGGCGCAGGTCCAGATAGAAGTCGTATCCGGCGGGATCCATGCCCAGCTCCTGGATGCGATTCTGCAGGATCTCCAGGCTGTCCTCACGCTGAGAGCCGCCGATGATCTCGCCGATGCCGGGCACCAGGCAGTCCATGGCCGCCACGGTCTTGCCGTCGGAATTCAGCTTCATGTAGAAGGCCTTGATCTCCTTGGGATAGTCGGTGACAAAGACGGGGCGCTGGAACACCTGCTCGGTGAGGAAGCGCTCGTGCTCGGTCTGCAGATCGGACCCCCAGTGGACGGGATACTTGAACTCCGCGTTGTGGGGCTCCAGGAGCTTGATGGCCTCGGTGTAGGTGATGCGGCCGAAGTCGGAGCTCTTCACATGGTTCAGCCGCTCGATGAGGCCCTTGTCCACGAACTTGTTCAGGAACTCCATCTCTGCCGGAGCGTGGTCCATGACATAATTGATGATGTACTTGAGCATATCCTCCGCCAGGCGCATGTCGTCCTGCAGGTCGGCAAAGGCGATCTCCGGCTCGATCATCCAGAACTCTGCCGCGTGCCGGGTGGTGTTGGAATTCTCGGCGCGGAAGGTGGGGCCGAAGGTATAGATGCTGCCGAAGGCCATGGCATAGGTCTCGCCGTCCAGCTGGCCGGAGACGGTCAGGCTGGTGGGCTTGCCGAAGAAGTCCTGGGTGAAGTCCACCTTGCCGTCCTCCGTCATGGGCGGGTTGTCGGCGGGAAGGGTGGTGACCCGGAACATCTCGCCGGCGCCCTCAGCGTCGGAGGCGGTGATCAGGGGCGTATGGACATAGACGAAGCCCCGCTCCTGGAAGAAGCAGTGGATGGCGTGGGCCGCCAGGGAACGGATGCGGAACACGGCCTGGAAGGTGTTGGTCCGGGGCCGCAGATGGGACACGGTGCGCAGATACTCCATGGTGTGGCGCTTGGGCTGGATGGGATAATCCGGCGTGGAGGGGCCCTCCACGGTGACCTCCTGGGCCTGGATCTCAAAGGGCTGAGCCGCATTGGGGGTTGCCACCAGGGTGCCCTTGACGATAACCGCCGCGCCCACGTTCAGATGGGAGATCTCGGCGAAATTGGGTAAGGATTCGGTGATGACGGCCTGCAGAGTCTGGAAGCAGGAGCCGTCAGAGAGGGTCAGAAAGCCGAAGGCCTTGCTGGACCGGACGCTGCGCAGCCAGCCGCAGACCGTGACCTGTGCGTCAAAAAACTGCTCCGGCGCCTCAAAGAGGGCCCGGATCTGGGTTCTTTCCATAAAAATGACCTCTTTATTCTAGGATCGCGGCCTCGCCGCACGATTCTGAGATATTGTAACACAGTTTTCCCTGTTTGAGAACCATTGATTTTCATTTTTCCTATGGTAAAATGAACAAAAAGCAATTTTTTAGGAGGCATTCCTATGATGCTGCAGGAAATCGCGCCCCATGTGCTGCGCAACGAGTTCTCCTTCCGCCCGCCGGAGCCGGAGGATCTGGCCTTTCTCTGGCAGGACGGAAAGGTGCTCCTCCGCTGGGAGGGGAATACCATCTCCCTGCCCCGGGTCGGGGAGCTTCCCGGACGTGACTGGCGCTATCTCTTTTCCCTGGACGGCGTAGGGGTCTATCTGCTTCTGGGTGAGGCACCGGAGCTGAGCGGCCTTGTCCCCCTGCTTCCCCGGGCGGCGGAGCCGCTGGAACCCAAAGAGCTGGCCTTTGCCGTCTGCGTGGGCGGCTCCCTTGCCCGCTGGTACGGAGCAAACCGCTTCTGCGGCGGCTGCGGCGCACCCATGGAGCCCTCCGGCACCGAGCGGGCCATGGTCTGCCCGGTCTGCGGCGGGACCGTCTATCCCAAGATCTGCCCCGCGGTGATTGTGGGGGTGTCCGACGGGGAGAAGCTGCTTCTCACCCGCTACGCCGGCCGGAGTTTCAAGCGCTGGGCCCTGGTGGCCGGTTTTGCGGAGATCGGCGAAACCATCGAGCAGACCGTCTGCCGGGAAGTCCGGGAGGAGACCGGTCTGGAGGTGGAGGGACTGCAGTATTACCGCTCCCAGCCCTGGGGCTTCACGGACACCCTGCTTCTGGGCTTTTTCTGCCGGGTCCGGGGCGGAAGGGCCATCACTCTCCAGCTGGACGAGCTTTCCGAGGCCCAGTGGTTCTCCCCTGCTGAGCTGCCCACGGACCACACCGGCGGCAGTCTCACCGGCGAGATGATCGAGCTCTGGCGGGAGAAGGGACCCGGCGTGTTTCAGGCGTGATGCTGCTGCTTCAGCCAGATTTTCATGACCAGGCTGTGGGGCAAAAGCTTCACAAGCCGCACCTGATTGCGGACCGGAAGCCCACAGATGGACAGGTCCTTTCTGGTCCGGTACAGATCCCGATAGGCCCGCGACACCACCTGCTCGGCAGTATAGAAGCGATTATAGTAGTTCACGGCGTCTGACTGCTCCCGGACCACAGCCCGGTCGAAGAACTCCGTTCTCACCCATCCGGGACACACCGCCATGACCCGGATGCCCCGGGGCCGCAGTTCCTGATTCAGCGCCCGGGAGAAGGCGAGCACATAGGCCTTGCTGGCCCCGTAGACCGCCATATAGGGCACGGGCTGGAAGGAGGACAGGCTCCCCAGCTGCACGATCCTGCCGCCCTGCCTCATATAAGGAAGGCAGGACAGGGTCACGGCGGTGAGAGCCCGGTCGTTTAAGTCCACAATGCCCAGTTGCTCCTCCGGGGAGAGCTCGTCCGCCCGGCCGAATTTGCCGTAGCCCGCGCAGTTGATGAGCAGGCCCACCTCCGGCTGTTCCCGGGCAAGCAGCGCTTCCAGTTCCTGCACACGCTCCGGCTTTGCAAGATCCAGCTCCAGGGGCCGGATGGGCAGCTCCGTCTCCCCGGCCAGAGCCTTGAGGCGCTCCTCCCGTCGGGCGATGACCCAGAGTTCATCGAAGCGCTCCCAGGCGCTGAGCTGCCGCACAAATTCCCGGCCCATGCCGGAGGATGCGCCGGTGATGATGGCAATGCGCATAGCAATGTCCTCCTGTTCTCTTGTTTTTCTTCATAGTATTCGCCGCTTTTCCCAAAGTCAATCGAATATCCGGCGAAAAAACGAAAAATTATCATTTACAAACGATTCACAAACGATTTAAAGTGTGCTAAAATAGTCGATGGCCTTTTCTGCTATGATAAGCACAGGCCATTCTGCCCGCGGGGCAGAGTTTAGGAACGCAACAAAGGGGGAAGAGATCTTGATTGAAGTCAAGCATCTGACCAAGCAGTACGGCGATCACATCGCCGTGGATGACCTCTCCTTCACCATTGAGAAGGGCCGGATCTACGGCTTCCTGGGCCCCAACGGCGCAGGAAAGAGCACCACCATGAACATCATCACCGGCTGCCTCGCCGCCACCAGCGGCTCCATCACCATCGACGGACATGATATCTATCAGGAGCCCGCCGCGGCCAAGCGCTGCATCGGCTTCCTGCCGGAGCTGCCGCCGGTGTATCAGGACATGACGCCCAAGGAATACCTGCGCTTTGTGGGTGAGGTAAAGGGCGTCTCCAAGGCGGATCTGCCCGCCGCGGTGCAGAAGGCCATGGAGCAGACGGGCATCGTGGAGATGCAGGACCGCCTGATCCGGCACCTGTCCAAGGGCTACCGCCAGAGAGTCGGCATCGCCCAGGCCATCATCGGCGATCCGGAGATCATCATTCTGGACGAGCCCACCGTGGGTCTGGATCCGCTGCAGATCATCGAGGTCCGGGATCTGATCCGGGACCTGGGCAAGGAGCACACCGTGATCCTCTCCAGCCACATCCTCTCCGAGGTCTCCGCGGTCTGCGATCACATCCTCATCATTGCCCACGGCAAGCTGGTGGCTGCCGACACGCCGGAGAACCTGTCCAAGATGCTCCAGGCCAGCAACGTGCTACACCTGAACGTCATGGGCACGGAGGAAGCCGTCCGCGCCGCCCTGGGCGCCATTGAAGGCGTCCAGTCCCTGGAGCTGAAGCCCGGCGAGCAGGGCTCCTTCGACGTGGAGCTGAGCTCCGACGAGTCCCTGGATCTGCGGGAGGCCGTCTTCGCGGCCTGCGCCAAGGCAAACCTGCCCCTGCTGAACATGCAGCTGGAGCAGATCAGCCTGGAGGACGTGTTCCGTCAGCTCACCTCTGACGATGCGCCCGAGACTGAGAAGAAGGAGGAGCACGCCGAATGAAAGCCATCTACAAGCGGGAGCTTCGCTCCTATTTCACCGGCATCATGGGCTGGCTCTTCATCGCCCTGGTGACCGTGGTCTTCGGCATCTGTGTCCGGGCCAAAAACTTCGTGGGTCAGTACCCCTATGTGGAGTACAACTTCTACACCACGGCCATGCTCATCACCCTGATCCTGGGCGTCGCCGTGCTGACCATGCGCTGCGTGGCTGAGGAACGGCGGCAGAAGACGGATCAGCTTCTCTATTCCCTGCCCGTCTCCACCACCCAGGTCATCCTGGGCAAGTATTTCGCCCTGATGACTGTTATGGCCCTGGCCGCAGTTCTCATGCTGCCCTACCCCTTCATCCTGAGCCTGTATGCCCAGGAGGCCGGCGCTGTGAACATCGCCTCCGCCATCTCCGGCATCATCGGCTTTGTGTTCCTGGGCGCCACCCTGATGGCCATCGGTGTGTTCACCTCCGCCGTCACGGACAACCAGGTGGTCTCGGCGGTTCTGAGCTTTGCCATCATGATCGGTTTCCTGCTCACCTCCACCATCGCCGGTTACATCCCCGACACCGCCTTTGCTTCCCTCTGCGCCCTGGAGGCTGTGCTGGTGATCTTCGCCGTGGTCCTGGGCCTCATGACCCACAACTACTGGTTCGGCCTGCTGGTGGGCGTCATCACCTGCGCCGGTACCATGGGCCTGTACACCATCAAGCAGACCTGGTTCGAGAGCCTCTTCCCCCGCATCCTTCGGGCCATCTCCATGTTTGATCGCTACAACAGCTTTGTTTACCGCACCTTTGATATTACTGCCATTGTCTTTGACATCAGCGTGGCTGCACTGTTCCTGTTCTTTGCCGTGCAGGCCATGGAGAAACGGAGGTGGAGCTGATGGAACCCAAGAAGCAGAATCAGGAGCCCTCTTTGAAGGAGCAGTTTACCTCCCGGGCCTTCCGGGCTGGTACCTACAGCGTAGTGATTTCCCTGCTGGCCATCGCCGTGGTGGTGGTCCTGAACCTGATCATGACCAAGCTCCCCGCTGCCGCGACCCGCATCGACCTGACGGATTCGGACCTACTGGCCCTGTCTGACCAGACCAAGCAGCTGGTCTCCGGCCTGGAGGAGGACGTGACCGTCTATCAGATCCTGGAGAACGACGGCGACGAGGACGAGTACATCACGGAGCTGCTGCACCGCTACTCCGATCTGTCCCGGAACTTCCACTACGAGACGGTGAACGTGATCCTCTATCCCAACTTCGTGGGCCAGTACACCTCGGAGAAACTCTATAAGAACTCCCTGGTGGTGGTCTCTGACAAGCGCACCGCCGTTATCGACTACTTTGACATCTACAAGTACACCTTTGCCGATGGCTCCACCCAGGAGAACCTGGACGTGCAGGACATCCAGTTCTGCGGCGAGGAGAAGCTGACCACCGCTGTGGACTACGTCACCACCGACGTGCTGCCCGTTGCCTACTATCTGAACGGCCACGGCGAGAACGAGCTGACAGAGATGCTCTCCACCCTGGTGACCAACGACAACATCACCCTGCGGAATCTGAACCTGGTACAGCAGGGCGCGGTCCCCGCGGACTGCGACTGCCTCATCATCAACGCCCCCACGCTGGACGTGTCCGACGCGGAGCGGGACCTGATCCTGGACTATCTGAACCAGGGCGGCAACCTGCTGCTCCTGTCCGATTATCAGCGTGCAAAGGGTGCTGCCACCCCCAACCTGGACCAGATCATGGACTACTATGGTCTCACCACCAAGCCCACTGTGGTCTTTGAGGGCAACAGCAATTACTATTACTCCTCCGGCATGTACATCCTGCCTCAGATCCAGGAGCACACCATCACCTCCGCCATCCGGGCGGGCGGCTACTTCATTCTGGATCCTGTGAGCCAACCCATCTATGAGAAACCCCAGCACCGCGACAGCCTCAATGTGGAGCCTCTGCTTCTGACCACCGCCGACGCCTATGTGAAGGCGGACTTCGACCACCGTTCCACCAATGAGAAGGAGTCCGGCGACGAGGCCGGTCCCTTCAGCCTGGCCTCTGCGGTCAGCGAGGAGCACGACGGCGTAGTGACCAAGCTGGTCTGGATCGGCAGCGGCATGCTTCTGGACGAGACCATCAACTCCGCAGTCTCCGGCACCAACAACGACTTCTTCCTGGGCGCCCTGGGCTGGATGACGGGCTCTGAGAGCTCCATCTCCATCCACTCCAAGAGCCTGACCTATGAGGATCTGAACGTCACCGCCGGCGCTGCCAATGTGTGGAGCCTGGTCTTTGTCATCGTGATTCCCGCCATCCTGCTGCTGTGCGGCGGCTTCATCCTCTATCGCCGGAGGAAACGCTAAATGAAAAAACGCACAGTCATCTGGCTCATTGTGGCCTTTGCCGTGCTGGTAGGCGCCTATGCCGTCATCGCCAACTGGAAGGCCATCCATGAGCACTTCTGGCCCACGGAGTACGGCCCCTATCAGGGCGACGGCACCACCATCCTCTACAACCTGGGCTCCATCGACGACGTGACCCGCATCGAGTGGCGCATCGAGGACAAGAACTACTTCGTCTACAAGGACGAGTCCGACAACTTCGTCACCGACGACAACGCCAGACTGGAATCCGACACGATTCGCTCGGAGCTTGCCTCCAACCTTTACACCATCAAGGCAAGCCACACCCTGGAGGATGTGAACAAGGCGGATTACGACCTGGACGAGCCCTGGATGGAGTACACCATCTACTCCGGCGGCACCAAGGACTCTGAGCCCAAGGTTGGCCAGGAGCCGGAGCACCACACCATCCGCTTCGGCACCTACAACCCGGTGACGGAGACCTACTACGCCACCATGGACGACGATCCCAACGTGTATCTCATGTACAACAAGCTCACCACCCACTTCGGTGAGTACGCGGTCTACGCCCCTGTGGAAGCCGCCCAGGAGAACGCGGAGCTGCAGAAGTTGACCATCACCTCAGGCGGCGAGACCTACGTCTTCTATCCCTCCTATTCTGAGGACGGCGTGTTCTATTCCACGGTCTTCTCCTGGTATACCCTGGACGAGAACGGCAAGCCCCAGGCAGTGAGCGTGGACGCCATCGACGCCCTCTACAAGATCTACATGAACCTGGCCTGGTCCGGCGTGGAGGCCACCGAGGTGGAGGACCTCTCCCAGTACGGGCTGGACGAGGAGCATGCAAAGCGCATCGATCTGGAGTACAGCTACCAGACCGCCGTTACCGACGACGAGGGCAACACCACTTATGAGCCCAGGAATGGTCAGTGGCATTTCCTCCTGGGCGCGGAGCGGGACAACAAGACCCACTATGCCATGATCGCGGACACCGGCGTGGTGCAGTACATCTCTGATGAGCTGACCGACGCACTGATCCATTTTGATCCTAAGACCATGCCCTACCATGTGGCTGTGGTGCCGGAGTGGCAGACTCTTAAGAGCATCGACATCACCCTTCCCGACGGCACCCAATGCCTGGTGGAGATGCGCGCCACCGATGAGGGCACACGCTACTTTATCCAGAATGTGGAGGTGGACAAGGAGGACGCCCGTGCGGTGTTCCTGAGCCTCTTCAATCCCCCGGTGGACGGCATCGTGGATGAGCCCGGTCTGAGCAAGTCCGACGCGGCCCTGAAGGTCCACTTCTCCCGGGATCGGGCCACCTTCGCGGAGATGGACCTGTATCTGATCCCCTACAACAGCTCCCTGTATGTGGTGGATTTCTTCGACGAGCAGAAGTACCTGGTCTCCGGCCGGGTCCTGGACGGCGTGATTTCCGCTGTGCAGGAAGCGCTGGAGAAGATCTCCTGAGAAAGAAGAAACCGCGCACAATCTAAAACCATCCCCCCATTTGTTCGGCAGAAAGCATGCCGAACAAATGGGGGGATTTTTTGCCCAAAGCGCCCCAGGCAATCCCTGTGCCGGCGTTTCTGCGCATCGGAATGAAGAGACATGCAGCAAGAAGATCGCGGCTTCAAGGCGCAGGTATGCCATTTGACGGGCCCCTGCACAGCGGCAAGCGACATAGCAAAAGGGCCTGACCTCTGCAATGCAGAGGTCAGGCCCTTTCGATTGCCTCAAATTCCTGAAAGGCTTTCAGCGTTCTCCTCGCGGGCGATCAGGCTTTTTTCTGTTCCAGCTCCTCTTTGTGGGTGCGGATGTACTTGGTCCACTTGATATAGCCATAGGTGGTGTTGGTCAGATAGCCCAGCTTCAGGACCAGCAGCACGTACTGGCCGGAGAGGATGTTGATGACGCCCTCCAGGATGGCGTCAATGAACCAGGCGATCCACTGTTCCCGATACCGGAAGAGGATAAACAGGCCGTTGGCGATGGCCACAGCGCTGACACAGGCATCCAGATAGATGACCACGGTTTCCAGGGTCCGGTTGCCGCCGAAGAGCTCGGTGCCGATGTCCAGCCAGGTGAGGAAGTATCCCACGCCCACGGTCCAGACCACGATGGCCGCGATGACCAGCACCTCCGCCTTGCCGGAGAGCTTGCGGACCTGGGTCAGCTCCTCCTGCTGGCGGTCCGGATGCCGGTGCCAGGAGATGAAGGAGATGATGTCGCAGGGGATCCAGAAGAACAGGGTGGACGCCATGGTGGCGAAGCGGTACTGCAGCACCACGCAGATGAGAATCTCCGTGATCTCCACGAAAAGAGAGACGATGAAGTTCCACTTGCTCTGCTTGGAAATGAGCAGCTCGCAGAGGATATTCAGGAAGGTATCCAGCAGATACAGGCCCATGATCAGGGCGCCGTTGACGCCGTTCACGTCCTCCTCCGGGAAGAGGAAGGCGAAGACAAAGGCCAGGATCAGGATGCTGAAAAACCAGATCTTTTCATACAGGGTGAAGAAGCGCCACAGGTCCTTGCAGCGCTGGGCAAAGGAAGGCTTGGCTTCGGTCAAAAGGGGTCCCTCATTTCTTAGCAGTATTACTGACATTTTATCGGCTCCGTTCCGGCTTGTCAAGTCCGGCTAGTGGACCACGAAGTCCACGTCGCTCTCTCCGGAGAGGATTTCAAAGACGATCCGGCTGGGGGCGCAGACCACCATCTGGCCGCTCTGATGGATCTTTCCCTGCTGCTCACAGAGCTTGTCCGGGCAGGAGGCGTCCTCCATCCAGGCCTGGCCGCCCGCGATGACCAGGGTCCCCTCCCCGTCCGGAGTGACGATGTGCAGGCGCTGATCCTGGGAAAGGCTGTAAGTGCCGTAGACCTCCCCCGCCGCGCTGACCCGTACGGCGCTGCCCTCCCGGGCATGCAGACGCAGAAGCAGCAGGCACAGAAGCGCCGCCGCGGCAAGTCCCAGGGCCAGGAGCAGATCGGCCAGGATTCGATTACGTTTGGTTCTCTCCCGCGGCATGGCAGCCTCCCTTCCCGCAGAAATAGCGTTGAAAGCAGAGGTATTATAGCAGGTTTTCCTCTGCAAGTCCAGGGAAAGATCCCGGCAGGCCCATAAGAAAAGCCCCGGGCCGAAGCCCGGGGCTTAGTGCTAGGGTTTAATCGACTTGGCTTTTTCCAGAGTCAGATAATCTGACTTAGTGGATCCACCAGACCCAAGGAGTCGTGCGGCTATCGAGCAGCTCGTGGAAGTTGACACCAGTGACAGGAGTCTGAGCCTTATGCAGGAGCCACAGGATCTCGATGGAGCCGTCAGCAGACTTATCAACATTGGCGTAGTAGATGGTATCGCCATTGGCGATGGTCTCAGCCTTGCCGTCGTTGAAGTGCCAAACCTGATCAACATCGAAGTTGTAAGCCTTGGCATCCCCTTCGAAACGGACATAGCCGTCGACATCAGTGCCAATTGCAGTTGCCTTGGTCAGCTCAATTGCCTTAATGGCAACAACCTTGTTGCTGGCATCCAGGGTCAGAGCATAGCACTCGGAACCATCCCACTTCAGGTAGTTCTTGAGCAGGGTCTCGCCATTGTCAGCATCGGTGAGAACGGTTGCAGTATTGTTCTTGTCAACGAACTTCACCTTCGCAGCAGCAAACAGAGCGTTCTTCGCACCTGCGCCGAGGAATGCCATGCCAGTGCCCTTGCCAACAAAGTAGCCAGCGGAGCCCTTGCACAGAGCATAACGGTAAGCACTGCCAGGATTGGAAACCGTGAACTCGTCGATGACAGGGATCGTCATAACTCTCGGATTGGTGTTCAGCGTGATCACGCCGCCGACCTTACCGGTGTAAGGAGCAACAAGGCTATCATCAACAGGATCCTTATCGGGATCGAAGTCGCCATGGACACCAGAAGCAATGTTCTTGTAACCAGTGACGGTGGTAACCTTAGCGGTCATGGTGGCAGTATCCATGCTGTAAACGTTGTCAGTGGTAGAGCTGGTCAGAACATAGCCGGGCTGAGCCTTGCCGCTGACCTGCAGGTCGGTGACATTGGGATCGCCCCTAACAGTGGTGACCTTGTCGTCATGGACGCGCTCCAGGGAGAACTTACCATCGGTGTACTTGGTGAAGATGTACCAACCATCGAAGGTCACATCAAACACGCGGACATTGCCAGCCTGGTAATGAGCATAGGATCTGTCAGGAGAGTCGCAGAAACCATTGGTGGTATCGTAACCCAGATCAATGCGGTCAGCCTTGACATTGGCATCAGTAATCGGATAACCGTTGTCAACAGTCTTCACACCAGTGTAGATCTTCTTGATATCAACATGGCCATAGCGAGCAGCTTCCCAATCCTCAACGATTCTCAGGTCGATAACCTCAGGAACGTTGTTGCCGGCAGCGGTGGGTCTGTAAACCAGAGCCTTCGCCTGAGCAGACAGGGTATCCTTCTGGGTCGCAATCAGGCTGGAGCGCTGAGTCGCGGTGACGGAGTACTCCAGAGAATCAACGTAGAAATAGCCGGTCTCAACAACATCAGACTTGGGAGGCACAGGAGCAAAGCCCTGAACATAACCAGCAGTGTTGTAAATGAGCATCATGTTCTTGCCGTAGTTCGCGCCATCCTCAATAAAGTCATGCGCGTACTTGGACAGCTTGTAGTTCTTAGTGCCGTCGGAAGCAGTCTTGCCCTGCTCAACGGTGTACTGGAAGTCCTTATAAGCGCCAGAGATGAACTTCACAGGAGCCTCGGTCTTGGCGACCTTGATGTTCAGCAGATCCTGATAATCCTCAACGACATCAATGTTAGCAGAGGGCTGCCAAACCTTGGACTCGTTGGGCTCAACCAGGTAGAAAGCTTCAGCGCTGTAAGCGTTGTCAGTAGCAGCGAAGACATAACGCTCGTCGTAGCCACCATTCGGTGCTTTCGTAGCATCATACTTGGCAGTGTCATAGGGGAACTTCCACCAGCAGTCGAAGGTGTACATGTACTGACCATAATGCACATCGTTACGGGCAGTAATCTTCTCGATGCTGGAAATCTGAGCAACGAGCTCATAGTAGTACAGCAGCTTGTAGCTGGTAGCAGCCTGAGAACGGGCAGCGTCCTTCACAACAACCAGACGGCAGTTGTCGGGCAGAGCATCTCTGGACTGGTACATCTCAACGAGATTGACAGGCAGAGCAATCTTGCCATTGTAGGTCACTTCGCGGGCAATAACATCAGTACCGCCAGCCAGAGCGCCGTTCACATAGACCTCAGTAGCCTTACGGACGGAGTTCGCTGCAACACCCAGATCCTTGGCAATCTTGCTGTAAGCAGTACCGCCATAGTAGGTTGCAATCACAGTATCATCCGCATAAACATCGGTCAGCTTCACAGTTGCGACATTCGCGCCACTCTTCAGATTGACGATCCACTGATGACCGGTGTAACCGTTGTTGTCAGTGGCCTCAATGCACTGAACGCCACGGAAGCAGTAGCTCATCAGATCACGGGAGCTCGGAACAGCCTTGGTGTTGTTCAGGTTGGAAACAACAACACGGCCCTGCAGGTCCAGGGTGAAGGTGACGTTGCCGTAGGTGACAACATTGCCCTTCAGGGCGTTGAACATCAGCTGAGCAGCCTGCTCACGAGTAGCAGCAGCCCAGAAGTTCATGGTGTCCAGACCCTCCAGCAGACCAGCGTTGCGAGCGGTCAGC
>Ga0208297_1001847_pt1 | contig 15727 bp, 15 predicted proteins | sample LMS_cellobiose_e_FD_187367 | JGI IMG/M metagenome (GOLD analysis project Ga0208297, IMG submission 187367) | Rumen-fistulated moose microbial communities from Alaska, USA - LMS_cellobiose_enrichment (SPAdes) (version 2) | ecosystem: Host-associated > Mammals > Digestive system > Stomach > Rumen... | reverse complement strand
CCTCCTCTTTCCACAAAGTCTTTCGACTTTGCGGAAGCCTTTTTTGGGGCCACCGTCTGCAACGCTTCGTCGCTCCTCCTCTTTCCACAAAGTCTTGCGACTTTGCGGAAGCCTTTTGTTTCAGCTCGCCAGCTCCCCCAAAGGGGGAGCCAAGGATTTTGCGAAAGAAAAGCGGCATGCAGATGTCTCCGCATACCGCTCATGCGCGAAGCGCATATCATCCCGCAAAGGATGCCACACCCCGAAGGGGGATATCATTGGCCGCCGCAGGCGGCCTACGCGTCGATCCGCACCTCGTCTCCGTTGGCGGAACGGACCTCGATCAGGGGTTCGCCGCGCAGGGTCTCGCGGCTGTGGAGGAGCGCCAGGCCGAGGGCGTGAAGCTGCTCCTCGGTGAAATGGGACAGGTCGAGGCGCAGGGCGGGACGGCGCTCATCGTCCCCGTCCGGCTCCCAGCCGTGGGAGCGGCTGAGGACCTTGGCGACGATCTTTGCGCTGAGACGGTTGGTCAGAAGCCGCGTCGGGAACCAAAGATTCATCCTATGCCCGCCCTTTTCCCGGATTCGGATGCGCATTTATTCCACCCACATTTCCACGTGGTCGCCCTCGTGGGAGTCGACCTCCACCAGCTTGCCGATGGCGCCCACGTCCACCAGCTTCATCACCTGGTCGATATCGATCTTCTGCAAGATCTCGGAGCTTTCCTTGGTGCCCACCTGCACGCCGATCTGCAGCGCCACGCGCACGAGCTCCATGGGAAGGTTCACCCGGACGCGGTCGCCGTCCGTGCTGTCCACGACGATGCGGAAGATCATGTCCTTCATGGGCTTGCGCGCCTCTTCCTCCACATAGCGGGTTTCGGGGAGGGTCTCACCCCGGAGCAAGGCGTCCACGGACACGCCGAGGAGATCCGCCAGGTCGGGCAGAAGGGTGATGTCCGGGCAGGACTGGTCGTTCTCCCACTTGGAGACCGCCTGGGCAGAGAGGCCGAATTTCTCCGCGAGATCTTCCTGGGTGAGGTTCTTTGCGCGGCGCAGCTCCGCGATGCGTTTGCCGATTGTCTGTGTCATGGGGATGTCTCCTTTCGATTTCTGGCTCCATCATAGCGCAAAAGGCCCTCCCGGGGAAGCAACCAGACGGGGAGTCAGCACAACCGTCGGTGGATAATTCGCTCAACCGTTGGTGGAATCCTGCCCGATTTGCCCTTGCCGTTTCGTCACGGTGGATTCCAAAGCGGAAAGCGCAGTAAAAGAGACGCCGCAAAGGGGAACGGGAAACGAGAAAAAACAACAGGCAGGTTTTTGCCCGACCGTGATAAGGATGTTTTTTAAGAAGAACCGGTGTAATCCCGTTTGAACGGGGTTACACCGTTCTTCTTTTCTGTACTTATGACACGTATTTCAGCGTCTTCGGGTTATTTTTCATTTCCTCCATCATTGCCTGAATCTCCTTCTCATCCGGAACGTTCATCATTCCGACCACGGTAAAGTAGATATCGACTTTGACGTGACAGTGACCGTCGTACTTGTCGTTGTTGTGGACTTCGATTCGCTCGATCAGCGAATTCACAAGAGCGGGGGTCAGTTCCTTGACGTCGGTCTGCTCTCTTACAGTTTTCAAAAGCAGGCGGAGGTCAACGGACCTCTGGTCGAAGGTTTCAAGTTCTTTCTTGCTCTTTTCCACCTGCGGCTCCAGATCGTACTGCTCCGATTCATATTCCTTTATCAAGCGTCGATACCGCTTTTCTTCGATTTCTCCGAGCTTGTAATCGGAATACGCTCCGGAGATCAGTTTGTCAAGATCTTTGATACGCTTTTCGCCGTATTCGATGAACTGCTTGAGCTTTCGGTATTCCATTTGATTAAGAATATCGTGCTTCTTCGCCAGCATATACAGAAATACGGGTTCGTAACAACGGATGAAATCAACGAAATCGCTGATCGCCTCAAGCACGATCCTTTCAAGAACGACGTTGCGGATATAATGGATCTTGCATTTCCCGCGTCCATCCTTGTAGTTCGCGCATCTGTAGAACTCCTGATCGGGACGCAGACTTTTGGCAGCGCAGAAGTGAAGCTTTGATCCGCAGTCTGCGCAGAAGATTTTTCCCGCAAACAGACTTGTGCGACCAGTCGAAGTCGGACGAATGCGGTTTTTCCGTATCTCCTGAACTTGGAGCCATTGTTCTTCCGAAATGATGGGCTCCTGCATATTCGGAATGATCTGCTGTTTTTCTTCCGGATTGTAAATGATCTTGTGAACCTTGTAACTGACGGTAGTCGTCATAAAGTTCACGGCGCATCCGGTGTACTGACGATTTTCGAGAATATGCACGATTGTCGATTCATCCCAGCCATAGATGTTATGCGGCGTTTTCGTCGAATGCCTGCGTCCGATGGTGTCGTAATACGCCGTGGGGACGAGCACCTTTTCTTTCTCAAGCTGACGGGCAATCTGCTGAGGTCCCTTTCCGCTCAGACACAGACCGTAGATTTTCTTTACGACAAGCGCCGCCGGTTCGTCGATCACCCATTTCTTCGGATCGTCTTCGCTTTTCTTGTAACCGTAGGCGACAGTCGATGAGATACGCTCGCCGTGCTCGGATTTGACCTTCCATACCTGTCTGATTTTCTGGCTCGTCTGCGACGCATACATCTCGTTGAAGATGTTGTAGAACGGCATGACCTCCATTCCTTCGCCGGTAAAGCTGTTTACGTGTTCCTGCAAGGAAATGAAAGTGACCCCGTAGGACGGATACACGATTTCCGCATAATGACCGGCGTAATTGTTTTCTCTCCCGAAACGGGACAGGTCTTTTACGACGACCGCGCCGATCTGTCCTGCTTCTACAAGGCGCTGCATTTCCATAAATCCGGGACGGTCGAACGTTGTTCCCGTAATACCGTCATCAGTAAAGAAACGGTAATTCGTTACGCCATTCTTAACACAGAAATCTTCAAGAATTAGCTTCTGATTTTTGATACTGTTGGATTCGGCTTCATCGCCCTCCTTTTCATCTTCGATATCATCAACGGAGAGTCGGCAGTACAAAGCCGTTATTCTTCCGTCGTTGGGCAGCCCTTTGATTTTGTTATCTGTTGTCATAATAAAATACTCCTTTCCGACAACCAAGGGCGCAGCAAGGCATATATACCTTACCGCGCCCGCTTTCTTTTTTCAAATGTGCAGGCTTAAACATATTGATTCGCCAGCAGCATCTCTTTGAACTGATTGAGAACCGTCCGTTTGCCATCAGTTTTAAAATGAGTCGTTACGTCATAAAAGGTGCCGCCGATTCGAAGCGAGAAATGATCTTGCTTTTCTTCGGCGGGGTTATCTTTGATGTCAGTAGGTTCAGCTTCAAACAAATACTTTTCTTCATTCATATACACGATTCCTCCTTATCTCGCGTTTTCTCTCTGCTTCTGCAGATAGCGGTGGTAGTGTTCGACCGCTTTGACGATGAAATCCTGCTTCTGCTGTTCGTTGAAGCTGCCGGGGATTTTACCCTTAAGTCGATCAGCGGGTATCTTCACGGTTTCGCGTTGGTTCGCTTTCTCCTCGCACATAATGGCGTCGATGCCGTCGTGGTCAAGCTCTCCCGCCGTGTACGCCTTGTGCATACGGACGGCTTGCGCGTAGGACGGCGTGTTGTCGTTGAGTTCACAGGCGTTCAGAACATCATATTGAAGCTGATCGCCGAGGAAAGACAGTTCGACGCCTACGGAGAAAGCGATCTTGCCTTCATCCATCATATCGAGCAGTTCGGGGATGAGGTTAGTGAGGCGGATATAGCGATAGACGGTATCGCGGCTCTCGCCCGACGCACTGCCGATTTCGGCGGCGGTATCTAACTTTGTCGCAACTTGCGACGAAGTGAGGTCCGAGCGTTTCCCTTGACGGTTGAGCGCTTCTGCTTTCAGCTTGTAAGCAAACGCCTTTTCGGACGGTAGAATACGTTCGCGGTGCAGATTGCTGTCCACGAGCATGATCGCCGCCTCATCGCGGCTGACGGCACGAATAAAGGCAGGGACTTCGGTGATCCCTGCCTTTTGTGCCGCTCTAAATCGGCGGTGTCCGGATATGATCTCATAATTGTCAGTGTTTTCGAGCGGTCGTACCGTCAGCGGTTCGAGAATACCGCTTTCCAGTACGCTCTCGGTCAGTTCGTTCATGCTGTCGTCGTCCAGCACCTTGTACGGATGCCCGTCAAAGGGGACGATATTATCCACCGGTATCATCACCGGCGCTTTGGGTTTGGTAGTTTTCATATACTATTCTTTTTCCTTTCTTTATCTTGCTCCGTAACCGGGAGCGTCTTTCATTACAACGCGACCGTCGCGGGTGAGTCTGCAGTACGGCGCTTCCATATCAAGCTCCTGTTCGAGCAGACTGTGGAGATGCGGGGACTTTTCACGTATCTTTTGCGCCCGTTTCAAGTCCTTCCGCAACGGCTCAATGTGTTTGTTCGTTATTTCAGAGCGAGCTGCTCTGTTATCCGCAAGGATCTCCGGATCGGTCTCCCGGCGTATCTTGTTACGGAGCAGACCGCGCTCATGTTCATAATCCTTTATTTGTGTCTGTGTGTCGGTAATATATCTGTCAAGCTGCGGGATCGTCCGCAAGCCGTTTGTTTGCAAAAATCTGTGATCTTCAATTAGTGTCGTCAGGTCTTTTACCTGGTGCCGCAGTTCCACGGACATAATGACGGCGTTTTTGACCTCTTTTACGGCGCGGAGTGCTTCAATAATGACAAGAAACAAAAGGTCGATATAGATCTCCGCAATGTCGTGGCTGTGTTCGATTTGATATCCGAGTTCGTGAGCGATAGAGGTGAGCAAAACGGATTTGTTCTTCTTGGGCAGATGCGTATTCCAGACTTGTCCGACGAAAGAATAGCCGTAAGAAAAATTACGGTTCAAACGTTGGTCAATGACTTCATCCGTATAGCCGAGACCGCAAAGCCGTACCGCACGATCCCATCCTTTGCCTTTCACGGACATTCGGGTTTCGTCTATTTGGTATCCGAGACCGAATAGCTGCTTGTAGAAAGAATCGCGGTTATACGAAACGGTGAGACAGTATTCGACGTCGCGTTTGAGCATATCCCGGTGCGTCGGGTGTCCTTTCTTTTCAGCCCAGTATGCCCCACGGCTTTTGCCGCCGTAGAAATTGCTGTTTTCCAAGACGGATTTCCCGCGTTCACGACATACTTCGTCTGAGATCTCGCGCAGGCGGCGGTGATTGTAGATTTTGTTTTGAAAGCGGGAGCCGTCTTTGAATGAAATTGGGTTTACGACGAAGTGGCAGTGCAGGTTGTCCGTGTTAAGGTGGACTGTAACGACGACCTGATATTTGTCTCCCCACATCCGGCGAGCAGTCTCCTTGCCGATCTCGAACGCCTCCTTGGGAGTAACTTCTCCCTCTGCGAAGCTCTGAAACCCGTGCCACGCGACCGTTCCGCCGGTTTTGCCGAATCGCCGTTTTACCGCCGCCATCGCTTCATACGCACGTTGCACCGGACAGTTGATCCCTGCTACGAATAACCGCCGATCCGTTTTCTCATCTTTTTCCGCGTACTTCAGTACGCTGGATAAGTCGTCATCGAGATACTCTTTTGCCGTCGTTTTGTCCGGATTCTCGGCGTATTCGATCACCTCCTTCAGCCTGTTTTTTATAGGCCAGAGTCCGACAGTTGCGATAAGCCATCATCTCCTATCTCTTTTAATATTTCTTCTGACATTTGTTTCCGGTTGTCGATAAGTTGCGCGTAGATCTCATCAAAAACACGAAGCGCCGCTTTCTCCACGTCTGGAGACGGCGGCGAATCGAGTACCTTGCAGAGCTTTTCGTGGAAAACAAAAAAGGCGTCCGGCAAAACCGTTTTCGGTTCGTAGCCGAGCGCCCGTTTCAGGATATATTCTCCTTGTCCGAGTCCGCATTTCGCGGCGATGCTTTTGATCTTCCGCTTTTGAACTTCGGTGCAGGGAAAGAATATCCCGGTCTGCGGTTTCTTCTTCTCTTTTTCCAAATAGTTTTCCTCCTCTCATTTGGATTTGGACAGCAAAAAAGCCGATGAACGGTTACGCTCATCGGCTCGGCTGCTGTATTGAGTTTGTTATCTTTCGTAATCTCTGTTGCGTTCCCTGGGGAGAACGTCTTTGATATACGCCTTGACTGTGCAATACACCTCGTCGAACGGCGGCTTGTTTACGTCCCCTGCGAAACGGAACTTTTCGTAAGAATGCCGTAATTCGTCCGAACGGCGCAAAAATCCGTTGAAGCTTTCCAGCTCCCGCCCGCTGTTTTTCAGCGTTTCACGAACGGCGGTACGGTCGAACGGAACGACGTGGGAGATATAGTAGAGATCGACCACGTCCTTGATCCTGCGGAATACCTTGTCGGTGGAGATGGCGGCGACCTTGTCGGAGATCATCTGGATTGGCGCCACGCCGCAGAAGCGAACGCCTGCGACCTCATAGATCTTTGTCGGTGGGACCGGGCGGTTCACGTCAACGTCCATTGTAAAAAGCACTTCACCGGAATCCTTGTCCGCCAACTCAAAGCCGGCAGACCGTCCTTCGCCGTACATTCTGTAAATTCCGACTTTAAGATTGATCCCGCTTTTGTCGATTGCCTTTTGCAAGGACTCGACCATCTGCTCCGCAGTCGGCGGAGTATCGGAATACCAGTTGGCGTCTATATCCACGGTGTGCCTTGTTTCTTCCGGATAACCCGCCTCCATAAGGCAGGCTTTCAAAACCATTGAACCTTTGAAGTTAACGGGAATACCGCTGTCGTATATCGCTTTCATTACGTCGTACATTAGTTTTTCTTCTGCCGTAATATTCATAAAACCATCCTTTCAGTTATCATAATATTCTTTAGCTTCGTTTGCCAGTCTTTCAAACCGTTCCTGATACTCGGGCGCGACGGACAGACCGCTGAAGCTCTCGTTGTTGGAATAATAATATCTGCTGACCGCTTCCGTAATGCCCTGCATATCTAAGATCGACTCGTTTGCCAGCGCGTCGGAGAGCGTCCGGTTGAAGTCTGTGAATCGCAGTCCGCTCTTTTCCTTGATACAGTATTGGCTGACCTTGTTTCCGAGCAGAACCACGCCGTTGAAGTTTGACACCTTGTCGTCGCCGTACACCCAAACGATATATTCGTCGCTCCTGCCGCCGAAGCTGCCCTGACACATCAGCGCCTCGTCCAAAGCGAACACGACTTCTTCTCCGAGCCGTTCACGCACCGCCTTTAACCATGAAAGCGCGCCGACATAATCGCTTCTCTTAGGAAGTTCCTTCTTGCGCGGATCGTACTTCGGAAGCGACGCCGTCTTTCTGTTTACAAGATCTTCACGTATGCGGCTTTCCAAAAGTGTCATAATATATTCCGGCGGCTTGCGAAGTCCGGTTTCCCAGTTCTGCACGGTGCGGAAAGGAATGTTGTATCTTGCCGCGAACTCGCTTTGCGTATCGCCGAGCCGCGTTCTCATTTCACGAATGTCCATAAAATCACCTCGTTCATATAATACACCCAATGAGTGTATTTGTCAAGAGCTGTCAGCAATAATATTTGCAATTTTTCTGTTCAAAGGGGTTTCAGGGGACGGGACGTCACCTGAGTGCGAGACGACCGTGCGGCTCGCGGCGGGGAAAATATATATTTTTTCCCTGCTTGTTACGGTGTGCGACACGCGTCGTCGCAAGCTCTGATTCCTTCACTTCCGCGCGAGCGCGAAAGTTCATCCATCCCGCTGCTCCTCCTTCTCCCCAAAAAGTCTTTCGACTTTCCGGGGACCCCAATAAAATGGCTATTCCAACCTTTTCTGTGTGGCGCATACCACGACAACGGCGGAGCCGCAGGATCATTGATATTTCTCGGCAGGGTGCATCGCTTTTAAGATAAATGTCATTGTTTCCATAATCGTCTGTGGGGGTCAAAAGTGGCAACCGCTCCTTTTGCAATCTATCAAAGTGGGGGTCAAAAGTGACCGTCACTTTATAAGCTGTCAAGAAATGCATCGGCGATATCCGCGCTTGCGGCATCGGCGTCCTTATCCGTGATTTCATCATTTGAAACTGACGCTGACGGCGAAACAAGCTGAACATTTGAAAGAGCGGAGCGCACAGCTGCGAGGATCGTTTCGACGAGTTGTTCGTTCTGCCGTTTTTCTTCATAGACGAGGATCGCGTTCTTGATGAAAACGTTCTGACCGTTTACCTTTTTCAGAATATCCATAACGGCACGGTCTCTCGGGTCGTTCGTGTTGAAACGCACCTTGATATACTTTACGCTCATTTCGCATCAGCCTTTTCGAGAAGCCGGTACGCCCACGATTCATATCCTTTCGCCGTTGCGCGGATGTCGCTGTTGATCGTTACACGGTTTTCATCGTATTCCGCGAAATTGCGGATCAGACAACCGCCTCCGCCGACAACGTACAGACGCATCAGAGACGGCTCGTAGTCGTACCGTCTGAGAACGGCAAACAGCTTTTTGACGTAATCCTTCGCCGTCTCTTTGATAACTTCCAGCCGGTCATCCGCGATATCCGCCGTTCCCGTCCTCAGCACGTCCTCGATGATCGACTCGTCGATGTTGACGTGATACTTGTCCTGGATCGCCGTCTTCGCCGCGATGACGCACTGCTGGGTTCCGAGCTTTTCGGTGTATGCCCTCAGCGGGTCGGGCTTTCCCTCTTTCATGAAAAGGACGTTCATCGTGCCATTTCCGACGTCACAGAGTACCGTCATTCCGTTCATCGTCGCCGTTTTATCGTGTATAGCGGCGAATCCCTGCGGGAATATGCTGACACCGGTTATGCGGACGTGATAGCTTTTCTTGTTGAACGCAAATCTGACGTCCGATGCCCTCAAAAGATAGTCCGAGAACGCTTTTTTCTGCTGCGATACCCATTTTAAGGGCAGTCCCACCGCAAGATACACGTTCGCTTCCGTCAGCCCGTAGCTGCTCAGTTCCATTGCGATACCGGCGAGCGTAAGGATGAAATACTCCTCGTCGGTGACCTTGTCCGCGTTGAACTCCTTATGCCCCTCGCCGATAAGATAATACCTGCCGTTGTAAAACAGGACGTTCGTCCCGAATACGGGTTCCGTGTCGCTTACCACGACTCCCGTTTTGAAAATGTGGTTAGCGGTCTTGATATTTCCGTAACCGTGGTCGATACCGATGATGACTTTGTTCTTGAAATCCTTCATTCTTCATTCCTCCTCTTGGATCTCAATTCGTTCTGTTCGATGATCTGCGCGTACAGTTTTCTCTCAGCCGGTAATACCGCATGAAGAAAGTATTTGCAATAGATACCGTAGTAAGAGATCGTCGTAACGCAGGGGTGGCTGTCTCCGTCATCGAGTAAGAGACAGTTTCCGTCAGTGCAGTTACAGCACTGGTCGCGCGCCAGACGGTGGACCGTCCGCGCCTGCTTCAGGGTGATTCTGAGCATGTTTTTCCCTCCTTTCGCTCAAGATTTGCAAAAAATGAATATTACACCCACCTTCGAGACAATTTGAGCCCGGGCAAAAGGTGGGTGCAATATTCATAAATGTATTGTTTATGTTTTTCTTTCGCTTTCTCTGATGAAAACCGGCTGAAAGTCACGTGGATCTTTGCATCTGCCATCAAAAAGGTGGGTGCAATATTCATAAATGTCGTTTTTCTGGTTTCGCCTTGAAAAATTCATAAAAATATGATATACTTCCCCTTGAATCGAGGTGAGCGCTACGAAAACCAAATACAAGATCTACGAACTCTCCGCCCGAGCGATCATCCGGAACGCGAAAAAGGATGACGACGGGGTTTATCAATACCATCTGAAGGAAGAAGCGACGCGCAAGTGCATCGCCTTTTCTGCTCCCGAAACGCAGGACGACTGCGCCCTCTTCTATCAAACGATGGCGGTACTCCATAAAGGAGAAGTCCGCACTGCCGGGATCGTGGAGGAGCTGAAGGACATCATCGTATATATCGACTTCTCCAATATCTTTGATCGCAGAAGCGGTCAGAAGAAATACGTCGAGCGTATCGAAAAAGCGAAAGCCATGTTCCGCCCCGAAGGGATCTTTCTCGATCTCGGCAACGGCGGCGACAGATATATAGCCTTTGAACGCTCGGCGAATATGAGCAGACACTCCCGGCTTTCTTTTATCCGCGAAGATTTCTATGAGCCGGTCAAAGAGCGTATCACACTTGGTATGAAGATCGGAAACTGCCAGCTTTCAAAATTCTACGCCTACAACGGACTGATCATGACGGACGGCTACCGGGTCAACGATATGACGATCTTGGACGAAAAGAAGATCGTCGTCATAGATAATCCGACGACGACCGTTCACGGCGCGAATTACATTACTGTAAAGGACGACGGCAGCGACAGACCGATGCGGCGTTACGACCGTGTAGAGAAAAACGGCGACCTCGACGTTACGGAGTTCGACGGCGAGGGACTGATCTCACCCGAATACGCGGACTTCATCGATTACCTTTACTGCAAGAAACATATCCATACGTCTTTCCAGATCCGTATGCCGTATATCAAGGGCGTGGTGCACGAAGTCGATTTCAAAGGCTTTCTCACAGAATTCGGCGTTGCCGAGATCACTGATATATGGGGCAACGTTCATAACACCGCAGACGTTGCGATCATACTCACGAAAAGTATGTTCAAGGGCTTCGGCTGGATGACAGAGAACGAATTGACGTGGGCGCAATATCTTGATAGGTGTAAGTATTACGATCACGCGCTGTATATTTCCGAGGTCGGACAGATCGACTCCGAGGCGTTCACGCATATGAACTATCAGTTCCTGACGACGGCGGCGATACAGAGCGAGGAGTTCCGCCCCGCCGATCTGCCGCTTGGATGGACGTACAGTCCGGAGCAGGACGAACGCGACTGGATCACAAAGCCAACCGAAATACGGTATTACCGCCTGGTCGCCGACGAAAATTTCCGCCTTTGGTATTTTATCAACAACGGCAAGCGTGAAAACGCAGGTGGTAAGGACAAAGCGTGGGCGGATATTCTCGGTAAGAATCCGAAATTCATAAACGAAAAAGCGTTTACCAAAGAGATGGAGGACCGCGCCGAGAGCGTTCTTAAGGATTACGCCATCGGCAGACTCACCTCAGCCGGTGATACAAGATATTTGTCCGGCGATCTTATTCGTTTCCTTCGTTATCTCGGCGGCGAAGCACTTGAAGGCCGCGCCGGGCGCGAGCTTGTTCCCGAATATCTCGGCGAGGGCGAGTTCTACGCGCCCGGTGCCGCGTACCGCACGACCGAATACTATACGCTTCTTCGCAATCCGCATATCGCCCGGAACGAAGAAGCCGTCGCCCGACCGATAGAAGAAGGATATTACCGCAAGAAGTATCTATCTCACCTCTATTACGTTATCATGATCGCGTCGGACACGCTGATCCCCGAACGGCTAGGCGGCGCGGACTTCGACGGCGACAAGATCAAGACGATCGCCGATCCGCTGATGAACAGCTGCGTCGCGCGCAATTACAGAGGACTGCACTTCGACTATACCTCCGCGCAGATCCCGGTTTTGCATATCCCGTCCGCCGCACCTCAAATCAGAGACGCGAACGACTGGAAAGCCCGTTTTGAAACAGTGCGCTCCACCTTTGACGAGCGGATCGGTCAGATCTGCAACGCGGCGTTCAACCGCAGTATCATCGCCTACGACGAAAACTCCGATTCCAAGCTGCGCAAGCAGATGACGGAGGAAACAGAAACGCTTGAAATACTGACCGGACTTGAGATTGATTCCGCGAAAAGCGGCGTCAAGCCGGATATTGAAGAATACGTCGGCTTTTTCTCGTTTGGCGTTCCGCGCAGTCCGTTTCTGACGTACAAAAACATCGTAAACAGCAAGGACGGGCGGGAATGGTACGAGCCGACCGTCAAGGAAAAGCTCGACGCTTTCTTTGAAAACACCGATTGGAATTCGGTCAGCTCCAACGTGGAAAAGCTGCCGTATTACGCCCGGATGCTTGAAAAGAATACGCCGAAGCTCAAGCCGAAGCCGGCAAGAGACGCGGAATTGTTTTCCTTCGCCAAAAAAAGAGGCTGGGCGGACAAGCTCGACCCGAAGGATCTGGAGCTTATGCGCGGTATCATCGCCGATTACAATGAGGCGCTTCGGCGCATTCGCGTCAGTCGTATCAAGATCAAACAGATGACGCGCTGCGGCGATATCGAGCGTATACTGTTCTCACGCGCACAGGAGGAAGAATACACGACCGACGAGCTGTACGGCGTGTTTCAGGAATCAAGCGCGGAGGAGATTCATAATATACGCGCGGCGCTCGACCGTGAGAACTGGCATCTTTTGGACGAGGACGGACGTGAAGAGTTCCTGTTGCACTATCTTCCGTACAATAGGCACGAATACATCGATCTTTTCGCAGATTTCAGAAGTTTCGGTTTCCGTATCCTCTCGGATATCATCGCCGATCTTGACGACATGTATTTCGCCGAGGAGAGAAAGAAAAACGCCGTCCGTACCGACACGGACAGCGAGCTTGTCAACGATATTATGAAGCACTATCTGAAAGGCAGAAGTAAAGATTACCGCGATCTTGCGGCAAGCCGGACGAGGCTTTATCTGAACGAGCACATCGATCCCGACACGGCGCTGAAATGCGCCGTTGCGCTCAAAAAACGCGATTTCGCTATGGACGTGTTGCTCGACCGCATAGCGGACAACGCGGTAAAGGGGTGATTGTATTATGCTGAATGAAACAGAAGAATTCAAAGCGTACACGACCTTCCCGGAATACGTGATTAAAAGTAAACGTGACACCGGCTATCTCGGGCGTTTTACCTACGATATGCTCAAAAACTTCGACGCGCTGACTCGTGTTTTCACGATCCTTGCGAGAGGATATATGTGGGAGACGGATACGCCCGATTTAGAACGCGCCGGGCGCGCGCTCAAAGCGTGGTGCAGTCTGCCGGACGGCGGCAAGCCGAAGAAGGATGAGCCGTGGAAGGACAAGACCTGCTTCCCTGAGTTACACACTGAATTCCCGGAGCTTGTGAACGAAGACGGCGAAGGCTGGTTTTACACGCACGTTCATAACGTCATCGAAGTCGTGCTCGACCATACCGACGGCGTTTATCCCACGTCCGTCGGCAGCGCGATCGTTCTCACAAAAGGCTTTGACGACGCATGGCGTGACAAGGTGATACAGTATCAGGCGTCGCTCTATTCCGTCAACACAAAAGGCTGGGTACGGCGCTTTGAAGATATCATCGCCGAAGCGAAGGAAGAAGGACCGCTGAAAAACAAAGACTTTGAACTGCCCGCCGAAACGGTACAGAAGCTGAAGGAAGCGTTGAACAACAAAAAACGGGAGAACGTGATCATAGAGCTTGCAAAGTATTACCTTGCAAACAAACAGGAAGATACCGACTGGGTGATCCTTCCCGTCGACAGCTTCAACGCCTATTTCGGCACGACCAGCTTTGACCGCAAGTGGCTGCCTGAGTTCCCGGAAGAGATCATCAAGCGTGATGATTACGCTGGTCTGTGCAGATTCAGAATGAGCATTTGTCTTTCAAATGAAAACACACAAGGAGCAAAACCATGTTAGAAAACGTTGTTAAAATACTGCAGAACAATCTGACGGCGATCGTTCCGCTGTTTCTGGAGTTATTCTGCCTTTTGTTCGTCGTTTTGTTCGATCCGTATATCAAACGGTCACACAGACGCATCATGCTTCTTTGCATCGTACTTGTCGCGCTGTCTGTCGTTCAAAATCTCCTCAACGACTTTTTCGTGTTCTACTATGACAGCCCGGCGCTGCGGACGTTCAATTCCATTTTCGGTTACTCTATTTCGCCTTTCATCATCATATTGTTCTGTGCGCTTGTTGATAGCAAAACAAAGCTTTTTCCGCTTTGGATCATTGCCGCGGCGAACGCTCTCATTCACTCGACCGCGCTTTTCAGCCATATCTGTTTTTGGATCAGCAAAGACAATCATTTTCTGCGCGGACCGCTCACATACACCAGCCACATTGTCTGTGCGGGACTGCTTTTCTATTTGCTGTATCTGACGCTGAAAAGAAAAAGCGACCGGAAGAGCAGCAGGCTGTTCATACCGGTGTTCAATTTTCTTTCTGTTATCGCCGCGTTTTTGCTGGACACCTTCGTCACACATACGAGTAAGGGCATCACTTTTACGACGATCGCCACGGTAACGAGCTGCCTGTTCTATTATATATGGCTGCACCTTCAGTTCGTTCACGATCACGAAAAAGCGCTGATGGCGGAGCAGCGCATCAGGATCATGATGTCGCAGATTCAGCCGCATTTTCTGTATAATACGCTATCTTCGATCCAGGCGCTCTGCCTGTCCGACCCGGAAAAGGCGTTTGACGTGACCGAAAAATTCGGGACATATCTGCGCCAGAACATTGACTCGCTCGATCAGCCGCAGCTGATCCCGTTTGAAAAAGAGCTGGAGCACACCCGCGTGTATTCTGAGATCGAGATGATCCGGTTCCCGTCGATAAAAATCGAATACGACACGCAGGATACGGGCTTTTCACTCCCTGCGCTCACCGTTCAGCCGCTGGTGGAAAACGCAATCCGCCACGGGATACGCGGCGTCGAGAACGGCGTCGTATGTGTTTCCTCGAAAAGGGCTGGTGATTGCTATGAGATCACTATTGCCGACAACGGAAAAGGCTTTGACACGGAAGCCGCCGAAACCGCAAGCGGCACGCACATCGGGATCCGCAACGTGAAGGAAAGGATCGAGGAAATGTGCGGCGGGACCTTGACTGTCGAAAGCATAACGGGAGGCGGCACGACGGTCACGATCCGGATTCCCGCGAAAAAAGATTGAAAACTTATAAAAAGCGCCATTGCCGCCCCGGATTTGTTGGACATTTGTTGGACAACGTGTGATATAGTATAATGGAATCTTTTAAATGTAAGGAGAATCATTATGTCATTCAAAGGGATCGGTTTCAAGTATTTTGCGCTTGTGTTGGCGCTTATCGCCATCGTCGCAGGCGTGTACCTCACGTTCTTTCAGTCAAGCGGCTATGAAAAGACCACGGCGACTATCGTTTCGGTCACCGAGCTGCCCAAGGATTTTGAGGATGAGGATACACAACACGAAGTGACCGTCGAATACACGGTGAACGGGCAGAAATACACCGAAATACTGGATTATTACAGCCCTTCTTTCGCAGTGGGCAAAACGGTCGAAGTAAAATATAATCCTGATAATCCCTCCGAGGTCCACGGCGGCAGCGGCCTCAGGATCTACGTTCTTATAATCGGCGTCGTGATCGCGGCGATCGTCATATTCTCGATCGTTCGCGAAAAAGTCTCGCTCAAAAAGATCAAAGAGAACGGGAACGTCGGCAAAGAGGCGTTCTATGCGCCGACAGAACTCGGCGAGGAACGCAAGCTTTATTTCCTCACCGATCTCGGCACGCCGAAATACGGTCACAGAATAGAGAACGCGTCCCGCAACGTGCTTTATGAAGCCAAAATGACGAAGTTCACGATGACCTCGCCCTTCGGCTTTGACTTTATCGATCACGAACACAATAAAACGACAGAGCATCTTGTCGGACACGAGGAAGAGACCGACTGGAATTCGCTGATACTTGACAACCACTACACCCTGACGTTCGACGGCGAAGATATCTGGAAGCACCTGAAACG
>Ga0208297_1001842_pt1 | contig 15799 bp, 12 predicted proteins | sample LMS_cellobiose_e_FD_187367 | JGI IMG/M metagenome (GOLD analysis project Ga0208297, IMG submission 187367) | Rumen-fistulated moose microbial communities from Alaska, USA - LMS_cellobiose_enrichment (SPAdes) (version 2) | ecosystem: Host-associated > Mammals > Digestive system > Stomach > Rumen... | reverse complement strand
ATACCATGTTTGCGACCAGACGATTCGGGACTGGATGAAAGCCAATACCAATGTCGTCGGACGAACATCTCTCAAAAAGCCGCCGATAAGAGTATCGTCACATATTCAGTCGTCCCGAGAAAACGGGCGCTTTTCAGATGAGGAGCGGCGGGAAGTCGTTAAGCTGTATCAAGCGGGGCATTCCATCGCAGATATCTGCAAGTCAGTGCAAATCGGAAGAAGTACTCTGTATCGCTGGATCAGTCTCCATACCGAATTCCGTCGATACGGCGGCGAAGTCTTCACTTCAAAAGAAGTTTTTACCCTGCGTGAAGAAAATCGCATGTTGCGGGAGGAAAACCTAATTTTGCATCGATGCGAATGCCATCCATGCGATACATTGTCTGTGAAGATGGCGGAAATGGCAAAACTGCGAGATGAATTCAGTATTCATGCATTATGCCGTGCACTTGAGGTAAAGCGGGGAACCTTTTACAATTATCTTTTTCGCGGAAAACCTGCAAAGAGCTATGAAAGGGACGACGAAATATTGCGTCCGCAAATCCGGGAATTGTTCGAGGCGAGCAAAGAGCGTTTCGGGGCCAATAAGATCCGGATCAAACTCATGGAGCGGGGATTTCAGGTTTCTTACAAGCATATCAGTCGTTTGATGGAGGAGATGGGGCTGGAATGCAAACAGCGGAAGCTTCGCTGCTTCAACTCGACCAACCGCAGTTATCGCTTCCGGAGAAACCGTGTCAGGCAGAATTTTGATCAGACCGCGCCCAATGTCGTTTGGGTCAGCGATGTGACCTATGCCCGCGTCAACGAGGACTTTTATGCAATCTGCGTCATCATCGATTTATTTTCTCGGAAAGTCATCGCTCACAAGATTTCCAAGGAAAACAATACCGAATTGGTTCTTGGGACATTTAAGCTCGCTTATGAGTGCAGAGGAGAACCGAAGGGACTGTTGTTTCACAGTGATCAGGGAGTTCAATATTCTGCCTATAAGTTCCGAAAACATCTTCGGGATTTAGGTGTCAAGCAGTCTTTTTCCAATCCGGGAACCCCATATGACAATGCGGTCGCCGAATCATTTTTCAGTATGATGAAGCAGGAAGAACTCTCCCACAACTACTACCACAGTCAGGAAGAGTTGGAGGCGACGGTCGCGGACTACATCAAATTTTTCAATACGATGCGCCCGCACAGAAAATTAGCGGGACAGTCTCCCGAAAACTTCGAAAAGCGCTTTTACGCGGGACACCTGTCCGCGGTTTAGCTTCTGAAATCATTCTGACGCGCCAGAACCCGCTGGGGCGTTGGGATTTTTTTGAATAAGGCACGGGTAACCCTCAGACAATCAAAGAACAATAAAAAAACGACTTTATGGGACATTCTCTCGAAAATGCTCTATAAAGTCGTACTAACCTCAGGTGGGGTGGCTGACGAAATTCGAACCCCCCGACTCTGGGGTCACAGTTAAAATCTCCTCTCATATCGGTTTTTATGAGCCGATTTTCTCCATTTTTGCGACCTCCTGCCTCAAAATCCATTGCAGAGAACTTTATCCACACTCTGCATTACGTTAATATGAACCATGTGCTCGCTGTTGCGTTTTTTTGGGCGACACGATCCGGGAAAACTGCGGAATTTCAAAGAATGATTTTGAATTTCTGCACTTTTTAATACCGCCCTTCGCATATATTTACCAACGGTTTCCATAAATTTCTTTGCCGGACTTCGGAATGCGCATATAAACGTCACGATGCAGGCTTGGATCATAGTGCGGGGTGTATCCCAGACTGTTCGGCTTGCCGTTGTTGTATTCAAGGATCTTGTAACCTCGCTGCACCAGCGACCGTGTCTCGGCAAAGCGGATGGGGGCTCTTGTGTTCTGATAGGTTCGCGGATCAATAACTCGCACAGGAAGCGTTGTCGCAATCCTTCTATTTTCTGCCATAATCGAGGATGCTTGATTCTTTGGCTGGGCACCGTGTGCAAAGCATGTAATCCCGGCGATGATGAAAGCAACAGCAAAAATCTTTTTCATGATAACCTCCATTTTGTGTGGTCTTTCCATATTTTTGCTTCTGCCTGTAATATATGTCATCACCTATGTCATAAGATGTCATACGGGCGGGGTTTTACAATTTCCTTATGACGCGATTAAAATAATCGTTCTGCTCGCAATAATAGAAGACCCGCTGGAAGCACGGAACATAGTCGGGTGCCTTTGTCTCCCCGTCGAAGGAAAGCATTTTCCAGAATTCTTTACCAAAAGATGTGATCGGATTGCTGAGTATGGAACCAGGTTCCCGGGCATAATCCCTTTCAAAATCATCGCCACGAGAGCTTGCAAAATGCCAAAAGATAGATTTTCCCCCACATGTTTTCGGCAAGAAAAATCCATCAGACAAATGATATATTATGTCTTCTGCATCAAATTTGAATAATCTTGCAAGCAGCATGGTGTCAACTCGTGCGATCTGCTCGTAATTGAATCCCAGTTCTTTTACCCAATTGGTGTTCAGCGTTAGAGAGAAATCCGGGCTCGGAGTTATATCGGAGATCTTCAGGATTTCATCGACCATGTTAATGATTTCCACCTGCATTTCAAATTTTTTCTTTTCCGCAGGTGTGGCATTGTCGCCAGGATTGATCGATTTCACCAAATCGGCAATTAATTTTCCTTTGGAAGGAGGCGTATTATTTGCAGAAGAAAGCGGGTCTGTTTGCGATTTTACTACTTGCGAAGGAGCTGAACTCTTACAATCAGCCGTAACTTGCTCTTGCATTCGTTTCAAATCACAAATCTTTTCTTCCAAGGAAATGACTCGGTTCATGATCTGACCGCAAAATCCCTCAATACGCTCTGTCGTATAATTCGGCTTTATTGCCTCAATTTCCTTCTTTATGTCTTGGAGTAACTGCATCTGTTGCGTGATTTCACGTAACATCTCATTCGTTGTCTCGCTGTCTTTTTTGACGAATTCAAGGATTGATTCATTCCCCTGAAAGATACGAGAAATTTGTTCTTTCTGTTCATCCAGAATTGCATTGTTGCTTTTAATCACCTCCTCGTTGCGGAGATCACTCTTTTTTTGTCTCAGCATAATACATATTACAACAACGAGAATAACAAGCAGTAAAAGGGAGTTTACCGATAAAAAAATGATTGCTGATATACTCATAAAACCTGTCTCCATTATTTTTCAAGAGTCTTTTGGATGTTTTCGATCTGGCGGGACAATGCGTTCATTTGTTCTTTCAAATCCCGGATTTCATCAATTTCCCGTTTCTCAGTTGACTTCTTTTTCAGGCTGATATCGTGCATGGATGTCACAATGATACCAATAACCAAGTTCAGGAAAATGTATGATGTCAAAACCATGAAAGGAATAAACACCAGCCATGAATATGGATATTTTTCCAAGATCGGGGCGAGCAATTCCGGCCATGATTCCAGTGTCATGAGCTGGAAAAGGGAAAAAAGCGATTTCTCCAAAGACTGAAAGGCGGCAAAGTCATGACCAAAAAGATTCGTAGTCAAAACGGCAAACACATAGTACACTATGAAAAGCAAGACAGACACCCAGCCGATATTTGGCAGAGCATCCATCAGAGACCGCATGATGGACTTAAGCTGACTCAGTCGGTTTAACAAAAGCATCGCCCGAAAAACTCGCAAGGCGGATGCCCAGCGACACACAGGAGACGGAATCCATGATACAGCGACAACAATAAAGTCGAATATATTTTGAGATTCTCGAAAAAAATCCTTACGGAACGCAAAAATCCGGCAAAGAATTTCAATGGTAAAGAGACAAATAAAAGCAAAATCCAGCCGATAAAACCATTTCCCCTTGTATGGATCAAACCACGGACAGGTCATCAGCCCCAATTGGAGTGCGTTCAAAATAATGAGAATTGTGATCAGCGCAGATACCCAGGGGCGTTCAAAAAAAAGAATCGCCCGATACCGAAGCATGGAGAGTCTTGTCCGCAGCATCCCTGACACTTGGGCCTTGCTCAGGTTAAGATGGCTTCCTATCAGATAAATCAACTTATATTCATAGGGCTCGATTTTTTTGTCTTTCAGACAAATTGCCACAAAATCATCTATAAAGGAATCAATGCCCTGTTCACGAATAGTGTCTTTCGCATCCCATCTGGCAATTCGAACTTTTTGCTGTAACTCCCTTTGCCGAAGTTCTGATATACACGAACTTTCTGCGAATTCTTTTAGTTCTGCATATGCCTCATTACGGGCGCGGTCCTTTATGTCGCTATATTCAACGATAGAGAACAGTGTAGCATAAAGAGCTTCTGTATCGTTAGAAAAATCAGCGAGCAAATCATTCGTTCCAGTTGATCTTTCAAGAGATTTTTCTCTTACTGCCTTCAGGAATTTATTCATGATTCCAATGAGGCCTCCCAGGCCTTTTTGAGAGGATAGACACGACTGTTCCTGGGCGCATGCGAAACATTAATGGTAAGATCAGGCGTAATTTTAACAATGTTAAGCATGTTCGAATCGAAGTCTTCCGATTGCCTGACAGTATCTGCAACGATTTTGTAGAATCGATCCAAGGACGCAATGTCCAGAATCCCTTTTTCCGCCAAATCATTTGACTGCCCATAACTATCGCCGACAGATGCATAAAACACAACCTCTGCTGACGTATTCGTGATCAATGCCAGCAAGTTGATGTTTTTAATTTTCATGTTTGCGATTTCAGTAAGAATTTGCTGCATTATTCGCTCCTGCATTTGGTGTAAATTGAATATAAGATTTCCGCCCTGTTGTTTCATTTCTGTAACCAACGGTAACCGAAGTCAGCTTACCATTCGAGTCATATTCTTTGACAACAGAAGTTACGCTGACTTCGTTACCGTCAGCCTGCATATCCGAAATTTCTTCGGATAAACTGTCATAGTCCTCGGAGGAGATATCGTCCTTTATGTCACTCAGAAGCTCAGTTGATCCTTCCTTGTTGTCATATTTTGCTTCAACCGTTTTTTCTCCATCCGTATATGTCTTTTCAATAATGGATGGACGCATTGAATCTCCTTCATAGGAAACTGTTCCAGATTCATGAACAGTTTTCCCCTCCTTCAGCATATTATTCTCTTCGATTTCTCCTTTTTTGTAATCGCCTTGATTGAGATGTCCTCGCATTGGAACAAGATTTTCATTCCCCGAACTGCCTCCATTCATGTTTGCCACCAAGTGACCACCATGATCATCGGCTAACCGATCATCTCCGCCGACCTCACTTTGTGCATCATTGTCTCGTTCTTCCGTTGATGCCGTTAAATCCCCGTCCCAAGACGATATTCTGGCATGGTCATCCGTTTTGTATTTAATGCCATTGATTTCATATTCAACATTTGGCAATAAATTACCCTCAGGGTCCTTGAATACTTTGCCGTTATCATCAACAAAACGGTCTTCGCTTTCCGTTTTATCACCGGCACCGTCCGCTTCTTGTGACGCGGCAGTGTCATTTCCAGCATCAGAGTTTTTCTCGGCTTCGGAGTTCTCATTGTTGTCCTGTTCAACTCCGTCAGATTGATTATCTTCTTCGGCATCCATCGGCACGGGATCACTAACTTCGCTTGCCCCGCCGAACTGTTTGGGGACGATCAAGGAACCATCGAACTGAGGTTCTCCGAAATCTGGAATGTTCTCTCCCAGATCATCAAAGCCTGCCCCCTCCGATTTCTCGAAAGGATCCCTTTGAGTTTCCCAATTTTTGAAATCCGGAATATCGTCTCCCAGATCATCGAGGCCAGACTGTGCAGACTCCTTAAAAGAATCCCCCTGAGATTCCCAATTTTTGAAATCCGGGATATCGCTCCCCTGTGCTTCAGAAGCAGCCCCGACAATTTCTTTCATCGTGAACGGATCCATTGGGTCACCTCACCATATGCGCCATTTTTCAAAATGTTCCACTTCCCGATGCCAAAGCTCTTTCTTCTTGGAATCCTGTAATTCAAGAAGACGGAAAACGGCTTTAAGCAGATGATCCTTTTCTGCCTGTTTTCGCGTTGCCAAAGCGGGAATTGCAAAGATTTGCCGAATCAGACGGTCAGTCCATTTCTCAAAATCGCCAACAGACTTTATGGCCTTGATTTGTTCGGACAGACCGATAAAGTTTCCGTAATGCTTCAAAATAGAGGAATGAGACATTGTTCCATTGGCATATTCCTTGGTGAAATCAGGGAAATACATCATCAGTTGTTGTTGCTCTGCCGGAGTCAGTGTTAATTTTTCTGTCGCCAAAAACTCGGCAATCTTACCCAAGAAGCATTCTGAAGCCAACTGGCGAGAATCGGGAACAAGTTCTTTCGGCCGAGAAAATTCGAATGGGCCTTCGTTTTTATCAAACTTACGGATTTGGCAAAGGACAGCTTCCTGCCAATTGTTCTGGTAGACGGAGGCACACCCTGTTTTGAGTCTCGCCAGTTCATCAATCTGTTCATCGGAAAGGTTTTCCGCTTTCCCGACCAGCAGCCGATCATCAAAATCGGGAAGACGCAAGACAATTTTCGTATTGGTATTTCGTATCACCGACTCGTCCAAAAGTCCGGGCGCTTGGTCGGCAATGATAAAACCTTCTCCGTAGGTCCTCATTTCAGCGATGGCGTTGGTGATCATTTCCACCGCTTTCCCCTGCAGATTTGCCGATTCCTGCCCCTGTGTGGTGTCGGTTCTACGCAGAAGGTTGTGCGCCTCCTCCAACACGGTGATGTGGCGTAAGCCCGCATTCTGTTGATCCGCATTGCTCATCCGGTATTCCTGGAGTTTCAGGAAAATCACGCCCATCAGCATGGACTTCGTTTCGGAAGAGCCAACTCTTGACAAGTCAACGATACAGGTTTGGTCAAACAAGATTTCAGGAGAAAGCTCATCTTTCTGAAAGATATTACGATAATACCCGTTTGTCAGAGATTTCACCCGTGTAAGCAGAGATCCTGCATAGTTGCTTTTGACTTCCTCGGAATATTGCGAGGCATCTATTACAGTCGGAAGTGTTTCCAGAAGATCGACAAAATCCGGGAATATCACTGACCTGTCTTTCCCGGAATATCTGTTGCATGAGGTCAGCAAGTCCCACCCGTACTTCCGATAAGTCAGTTCAACAGCTTCTTTCAATACTGCAGGCATCGCGGCATACATCGGCCACACTGCATTCAAAATCTCAATCAGCCGGTCGATGTGTTCCGTAATATGAATTTGTTCCGGAAACGAGAACGGATTTATTTTCAACAAATCCGTCTGGTAGGGATTCGTTCCAAAAACATTTGCTTTCGGGAAAACGTGTTTATATTCCCCCTTTGCCGGTTCAACTACAAGGAATGGAGTGTAGTATTTCTCTTGAAGTTCGGACAGGAGAGAGTAAACGGCGTTGGATTTTCCAGCTCCAGTACTTCCCGTAATAAATGTGTGGGCGGTAAGCGAATTTACATCAAGTTTAACCGCATTACTCTCTTCGGTTCCGAAATGAGAAACCTGGCCCAATTCAATCTGCTTTTCACTGGAAGCGTCATATGTCGTGACGGAACGGCCGAACTCCACAGATTCAAAGACGGGCAGTCCCGGTGTGGATTTTTGCGGTAACGCCATACCCACCGCCATTTCCTGTGTACTGAGCATTGCCGTTGGGGAAACAATAATCTGAGTAGAGGAACGGCCAATATCAAAAAGAGGATGCCGAAAACAGGAGATATCCTTTATCGCTGATTCAAAGCCATCCATGTCTTCAGTCCAGTAAGAGACTGCGCAATGTTCCACTCCCGTCTTCTCCCCGCGGAGAATTCCCGAATATGCTTCGGCACCGACTTTTACAGTGTCAATATCGGGGGCACTGAAATATGCTGCCCAATTCCACGCCCCATAGCTTTTTGCAATTCGGATGCGTTCCAACTGTTCTTCTATTATTTCAAGGGCATCGGAGATTCGGCGATTTTTGATTTCATACTGTATCGTCCGCCCCTGAGTATCGGTCAACGTCTGTGTGGTTGTAGTGTTTGTTGTTGTCGTCGTCGTCGAACCATTAGTCTCCGTAGTACTTTCCGACTTTGATTCGGAAGTCCCCGTTGTCTTTGAATGGGACTTTGAGCCTAAAAAACCTCCCGCGACGGCGCCAATTCCACCTCCTATGGCCGCACCCGCAATAGTCCCTACGCCGGGAAACACCCAAGTCCCCAGAGCCGCACCTGCGGCCGCCCCCGCTCCAGCCGCTGCCGAGGCAAGGCTTGTTGTCTTTCCATCGGTCGTTGATGTGGATGTACCTGTGGTTTGCGTTGTCGCCAGCGCTATACTGCGAGAGAGAGAGTTGGAAATCCCCTCACTTATTGATTTTCCAAATGAGATGCTTTCCTGTTCCGAGAAAGACAGTTGAGAAACATTCAGCATCGAAAGGTCTGAATAGAGGTTCTGATAATGAAATTCCAGTTCTCCAAGCTGATTCCGAGTAATTGGTGTAGCCAGGAACAGGGCGGAAAAGGGCTTCGCACCAATGGAATCGATAAGTTTTTCCAACCCTTGCGAAAAATTGTCTTCCGTGTTCTCTTTCAATGACGGAACGCCAGTTACTGTGGCAAACGCACAGTGTTTCCGAATGGCATCAGAGATTCCTGCAAGTGTATGGATTTTTTCATCTTCATCTTGAGATTCCAATTCGACTATTCGCTGGTCAACGCCGGGGAAATTGCCTGTAAACGAATTCTGCAGGACTTCCATAGCGCTTGCGGCCAAATTTTCATTGTCTGCCCGAACGCCGATGTAAAATTCAGTATTCCCTCCAGCGTTATGCAGAAGAATATAAACAGATGCCCCACTCATATTGAGTGCGGAATATAAACTGCTCAGTTTTGCCAGAGTGCTCTCGTTCTTATCATACACGATCCGAACGATGTGGTTCATTTTGATTTGATCAAAGGCTTTATCAAATTCAAAATCGGACTGAATAGGGACAGCCTCGTTAAGAACATCGAGATAATTTTTCCCGATCATATTTTCGAACTGAGCCCAAGCGGTAGCAAATGCGGTGGAATCCTCCCGAGCTGTTACCAATGTATTGTCATTCACTTGAGTTTCCCCTGGAGTTACCAATGTTTCTTTCTCTGGTTCATAATCCCGCCTGCGATCCCCCCGATCACAATTCCGCTCACTGTCGCTTTCAGGGCGCACCCCGCAATCAGACCGATGATCAGCCCCGCTCCCCCCAAAGCAACGCCCCCCACTATCGCTCCTGCAAGGAACTCCGACTGTGGATTTCTGCGCGGCCTCCGTATCGAAGTTGTTCGATCCCCACCTTGAGGATGAGCCGTAGGGTGGTAGGGTTGTGTATTTTTTTTTTCGGAGAAATGCGGCTGCATCGGTTTTGCGCTCGAATGCACGCCCGTACTTTGCTGTTTTACCTGAAACTCACGAACCCCGTTCGCCCTCAAACATGAAATGACCTGCTCTGCCAATTCCAGTTTTTCCTTGGAGAAATTGGTCTGAAGCGCAGCTTTGATCTTTCTGAGCAATGAGGAATCCCATTCCGTCTTTGGCGGAATTTCCAAAATGTGGTTTTCCTGATCAAAAAAGGGATCTTCCGGGTCGGTAAATTTGTCAGCAATTTCCACCGCGATACGGAGAGCCTGAGGCATTGCCATCGTGGCATCACTGTCCAAATAGGAAAGAATCGCCGTGCGCGCATGAATCACATTCTGTTCCTGAATGGCAGTACGAAGTTTATCTGAATAACTCATGTTGTCCTCCTGGTGATCAGATGGCCAGAATTTTCTGCAGTTTGCCGTGAAACTCCTGGAACCAAGCAATTTTCTTTTCGGCTTCCCGCTTTCTGGCCTCTTTTTCCGCTTTATTTTGGCTCGCGGCAGAGATCGCTTCACCCAACTTATCCATTTCTTCCCGCTTTGCATCCATGATAGCAATAAGTTGCTCCTTGGCTGCATCCAAGCCTGCATTAGCCTGCTTTTTGAAATTACGCATGTTGGTCATGGTGAAATCTCGCACGGCATCCGCAACTTCCTTGTAGATGGGAGACATGTCGATGACTTCTCTTTCTCTTGTCTCAGTCCTGTATTTGGAGCCGAACCAACGCATCGGGTTCCAACGACTTCTTTCGACCTTAACCTCATAATACTGGGTGTGGGTGTTTTCGCTGATCATTTCTTCGGTATTCGGCATATCAAGGACGGAAATTTCCAATTCACGGACTTTATCGTTCTTCGGAAATGCTGTCTTCAACACATTAGTGATGTAAGCCTGATATCTCTCCCGGAGCTGATCCATTTGAGTGTAGCACTCTTCCTTCAGTGTCTTCTTAAGGGTCAGTTGGACATCAATCTCAAATTCCTTGCAGTCATTTTCGGCGCGTTCACACGATTGTTGCGCCTCGTAGTAAGACGTTGTGTCACCTCTGTCCAGTCTGCGTTTCAGTTTTTCCAGGACGAGCTCTTTCTCCTCATTGATGTCATTCAATTTCTGCTCTGTGTCGGGAGAAAGGGTGAACACAATATTGCGAATCTCCTTTTTGAATTTTTCGGTCTGTGCCAGAGCATCTTTGCTGGAGGAAAAACCCTTGATTGCTTCAGCAGCGGCTGCAATTTCCTTGTCAGACTCCTGCAAAATACTGCTAAGGTTCTGTTCCCGTTCATAATCCCTCAGGACTCGATCAAAGGAATCCACGGCATCTTTCATTTTTGCAGGAAGAGCATGGCGGAAAAGGAAATCTTTAAGCAATTCTTCCAAAACAGGAAGCCCGCTGTAAATCAGAACTTTCTCATCTTCGGATGCATTGGCCAGTTTCGCTTCAAGACGGCGAATAATTTCCTGATTGACATTGCCTTTGCAATGCTCAAAAAGGTTCAATTCGTGATCATTCCGCAAGAACTTTCTTTTCAACGTGTACAATTGGTCTTCGTCATCAGGACTCAGATCCTTCGGGGAATGCTTTTGAAGGCGCAACAATTTCGCCAAGATGGCAGAAACCGGAATGATTAACGGATTCGCGATACCGTGTTTCCCGAGATACTCTTTTGCCCCGCTCAGTAATTTCCCTACAGAATCTTCCCCAGGGCGGAAATCATCCACCTTGTTCAGAACAAAAATGAAACGATCTTGAGCTTGTCTGCCGCCTTCGCTCATTGTTTTTGCAACTTCACGTAACAGGGAATCATCATCATTAACACCGAAGTTCCCGGCATTCAAAACATAAATGACCATAGAGAGCGGTTTGCTTTTGATGGCATCAAAGGTGGTTCGCTTATGATCCTCATTTCGTGAATTGTTCGGCCCAGGGGTGTCGATAAAGACATATTTGGAATCCTTGGTCTCATCGACGGTCGGGATGTCTCCTTTAATCTCAATTCTGGAAGTCCTGACATCATCATTCCAGTCCGTCAGAAGTTTTCTGGTTACAAGTTCCGGTTTTTGCGTCATCAGTTTTCCATCAGCATCGTATCTGACAGCTGTAAACTGCGGTTGGTCATCGCAGTCTTCAATGCATGCAATCGTAGCAGTGCACGCCTCCTGTTTCGATGGCATAATATTTTTACCCAACAGCGCGTTGATTAGAGTGGACTTCCCTGATGACATGGTCGCAACAACATTTACTTCAAATTCCGGAGCGGTGGCGCGCTTAAATGCAGCCTGCATTTTTTCGGACTGGAATATTTCTGCGAAAGGCCCCTTTTTACCTTCTTCATAGAGTTTTTTCAGAGATTCCAGGGGATTACTTCCGATTTCCGTAACATGAACATTATCGACGTGGAATTTGTGTCCTGACTGATTAAACCGATCCACGGCGGTTCTCAAGTCTTCAGCGTCCTGGGCCGTTCCATAGAACTCGAAGGTGACATCATTGTTCCTGTATTTTTGAAAAATTCTATTCAGAAAGGCGTCGATCCAGTTCAGCAAACGACTTCCCTTTGTGATTTGGACAAAGTCAGTCCCTGCAGGAGGTACTTGACCATCGACCTTGATTTCAGTGGTTACAAAGTAAGGATTGTACGAAATTGAAACAGCTTTCATTGTTCTTCTCCTGTTGTTATTATTTTGCTGCTTTTTTCAGCTTGTTTTCGAGATACTTCTCCACAACGGGTATTCCGCTTAGAAGCAGTGCATATTTCAAATCTTCAATGCGATAGAACCGATTTGAAATCAAAATATTTTTGTTTTCCTTTCTTGCTTCCTTTAGCTTTGCATTCAAACGGATAAAAATGCGCTTCATCGGAGGCGAGAATTTAAGCACACTCGCAAAGGTTCTTTTGCGGCGGAAAATCTTCCTCAACAGAAGGGAAAGTTCATCTTGCTCATCCTCCGACAAAGACGATTTGAAATATTTCATTTTAGGCGAGGCTTTTCCCCCTGTGAACTCCAAAATTTCAGCGGTATTCATTTCTGTTGTTGAATTGAGCAACAGCCGAATCAGCAAGGCCAGTTGACTGCTGACCGGGAGAATTGTGATGTCTGAAAAGCCGACAGTATCTCTCAAATGCTTTTTGCAAATCGTCAGAGACTCCCTGATGGAATCCCCTCCTGCAACAGAAAAATTATCTATCTTGTTCAAGACAAAAAGGACATCGGAAGTCGTGTCCTTCTTTTCGATCTCTTTGCGGATAAAGGTGAGCAATTCAAATTCATCATCAGTTCCAAGCTGGGTGGCGTTCAGTATGCATATCAGGGAACAAAAACTCGAATTCTGAATGATTTCCTTCGTTATCTCGGAATGGCTCAAGTCTCTCGAATTATTGGGACCGGGAGTGTCATACAACAACACAGCGTGACCGGAATTCATGTTTCTGATTTGCTTGATATTTCCGCATATCTCAATTTTGTCCGCGGCGGATTCATTCAAATCCTGAAGCAACTGGTGTGTCGCGTGCTGCCAATTCCCGGTTTTTCCGTTTTCAATCTTCCTTGCCATGAATTCCGCGGCGTCATCGTCATCTTCAATGGAGTATACTTTCGCAGTGCATGCTTCTTGTTTTGATGGCAGGATTTTTTCACCCAGCATCGCGTTTAACAATGTTGATTTTCCTGCGCTCATCGTTGCAACCACGGCAACAGAATACTTTTTTGCCGAGATATCCTGATTTACGTCATACTTTGTCTTGTGAAGTGTCATCGAGTTCTCCTCGTTTATTTCATTTTTGTGATTCGCGTTGTTTAAAACGGTGTTAAGATCGTGTAATGCGGAAGAAAGTGTCGACCTTATACATCCGGACAGTTGACTCACCAGCAAGTCCTTTTCCGTAACATGCCTGACGCTGTTGAGCCCAAATGGACACGGAGCGGTTTCCTCGCTCAACGGATCCAAGACATATTCTCCATCTACCATAAACTTGTATTGGTAGGTTCCGGGAACAAGATCAGCAACAAAAGTGTAACGACCAGCATGTTCTTCATCGCTCATGCGTACCGGTTCCCATGATGTGAAATCGGCAATCAACTTCACATCCCGACCGGGGAACGTATTATATGAGAATACAATTTTCATCGTCATTCACTTATTCCCTGCTACAAAACGACACTGAACGCTGTTCCATTAAGAGAAAAAGAATTCCTATTTCCCGTTAATGCCCATGTAGTTGAATTCCTGAGCAAGCTCAAGATTATTTTCGATATTGAAGAACACATACGCTTCCGAGTAATGTGCAATATCGGTATTAAATTTGTGGACAGCCTTTTTTACGCAATCTTCCATACTGCTGGCTGTAATTTCAAAACATCCCTTTTGCTTCACCGGGAAAGGCCATTTCCGGTAGGAAAACTGGACATATACAGTTTTTTGCATTTTATTTAAATCCTTTCTCTTGTAATTTTGTGAGCATTAAAAAGAGGCGACACCCTGAAACATTCCAATCAGAGGCACGCCAGCGCCCGAAAAAAGCATGCTCACAGGATGCGCCTCACATACGTCGAGGTGCATCAATGCAGCACGGCTTTTTTCTTTCAGAGCTGGCGTTTTCTGATCGGAAGCCTGCATGAAATGTTGTCTCAAAAAGTTACAGCGATGTAGTTCTTCTCCTTCGCCCTGGAATGAATGGACACCATGTCCACTTACTCCGTTAGGAAAAATAGCACACATCTGCTGTTTTTTCAAGCCAAATTTATGCCTTGCATGCATTTTTTCTGCTCTTTTCTCTTTTCGGACCTGACGGCCCCCGATTGGAACAAGTTCAAAGTCTGTTTCCGGCATAACATAGCCACGGACCTATGCCATGAAATGTCATACTTCCCGTTATCCCGGAGAAAATTTTACGTTTTATTGCCTGACCATGCTCAGAATCCGGATTTCCGTTCCCGGATGCCGGACAGACAGCTGATTTCGCGCCATTGATTCCGTAAGGGCATTGGTGAGAGTCGCATCTGCCGTCCCCCAGGAGCTCTGTCCGCTGCGAAGCTGATAACGGACATTTACACGCTCGACACGCCACGATATCGCCGCTGACAGAATCCGAATCTCAGATCCCGGATGCCGGACAGACAAGGTATTGATCATCATGGACTCCGATGTCGCCCCTTTCAGTGTGGCTGTCGAAGTGGACCACGAACTCGATCTCGCACTTCTGATCTGATATTGTACCCGAACTTGCTCGTTTCCCGGCACCACGGGACGTTCATCAGCACCGTAAAGTGCCGTTCCGGAGACCATCAATCCGGCCATTAAAAATTTCATTAACCCATTTTTCATACTTTTCTCCATTTTAGAGTTGTGCAATAACCAGCAGGCTTCCGGCAATCCCGCCGAGCAGAAAGCCGAGGAGCTGAAGCGCCACCAGGTGTTCTCCCGATACCCTGTTGACCAGCGCGTGGATATCCTCCGGTTTCTGATCGAGAATTGCTTTTTCGATTCGACCGGGCAGATCCAGACCCGCCGCAAGATTCTCCTGGTTGCGCTTGATCTGGTGGAGCAAAAAGCTATGCACAGCGGGGATGAGTTCCCCCTGAACCACCTGCCAGACCTCGTCTTGCGCCAAAGCAGTTTCCAACCAGCCGGGGAGATTCTCCGTCAGAATCGCCTTGGAAACGGAAGCCGCCTCCGCTGCATAAACATTCTTCAGCCGAGCGAGGTCGGTCTCCATTTCTTCCGATAGGACATATGCCTTCAGCCGTTCCTCCAGAGCAGAAAGTTCGCCCCTAACCATCCCTCGTGCCGAGGGCTCCGTCAGAGATTCGCCGATTTTGCTTTGGATAAGTTCCCAATTCAGCCGCATGACCATCTGAGAGGCGAAACGATCCGCGTGAACCCAGCGGGAGAGCTGCGGATATTCGTTCTGAACATAATCTTCCGCACCGCATCGAACAAAGCGTCTGACTGCCACCGTAATGTCCGGGACTCGATTTTTCAGTTCCGCAATAATCGTTTCTGTCAGACCGGAATTCCCGATTTGCTTCTGGATCAGCCCTGAACCATATTCTCCGTAAAATGTCCGGACTCTTTCTGGCGTGAGGAATGTATCAACACCAGCTCCGACTGCGCCCAGGATATGTGGAGTCAGCTGTGCGGCGATCTGCTCTTTCCGGTGCTTCACATAAAAACACACCTTCTGCCGGACAGAATCCGTAAGAGTGGGATCGTGCAGATAATCGCTTACCATGCGGCTGACCTGAGCAGCAAGTTCCTCCGGAGGCAGGAGACTTGCCGGTATTTCCTCGCCCAGCCGTTTCGCCAGTGCCTCCTGCTCACGAGGGACAATGCCCTGCAGTCCGTGAAGCCACTTTACGGGGCGGTAGGGGCGAAACAACAGCGTGATGGCAAGATAGTTGGTCAGATACCCGACTGCGGCCGCT
>Ga0208297_1001840_pt1 | contig 15814 bp, 16 predicted proteins | sample LMS_cellobiose_e_FD_187367 | JGI IMG/M metagenome (GOLD analysis project Ga0208297, IMG submission 187367) | Rumen-fistulated moose microbial communities from Alaska, USA - LMS_cellobiose_enrichment (SPAdes) (version 2) | ecosystem: Host-associated > Mammals > Digestive system > Stomach > Rumen... | reverse complement strand
TGAGCAGATCAGCTCTCCGCCGACCTTGTTCTCTGTAGCTTTCTTTCCTGTGGTGACACCAGCGGAAGTGGAAACTACAATTGTTCCGTAGCCATTTTTAATCCGAGGCATTTACCTGTACGACCTGCCGAAATCGGAAGGTCGTTTAGGGGAATTTTACTTGTCCGTCATCTGCCATTTCATGCTCCTTGACATTGTTTATAATGTCCTGTTATATTTTAAACGAGGTTGATAAATGGGAATTTTTATAATCCTGTTGATATTCATTTTCTCACTCGGTCCACTTGTTGCATTTTTAGTGTGGGGCTATAAATGCTGGTCAAAAGAGTATGATAAAATAATTAGTTATATAAAAAAATAAATGTATCATTAACCCTTTCCACCGTTCAGCCAGTTCTCAAATTCCGCCAGTGCCTCATCATCTCCAGAATCATCGGCAGGCAGTTCCCACGCCGCACGCAGTTTCTCCATATGCCGTGTGTACCTGTCAGGTTTCCTGCCGTCACTTTCCCATAGCCTGTACGACCTGCCGAAATCGGAAGGTCGTTTAGGCTATGAGATTATCTGCAATCTTCTTATACTGTTCATTGATTTTGTGTGAATCCATATCTGTACTCCTTACAGATATAGTCATTTGAGGAAATTTGAGGGATAAAAAAACCGCCAGACGGCGGTTCTTGATTCTATTTTAAAAGCGATTTTTCGTTATCAGTTTATTGTATGCTGCCTGTTACATACATAGTGGACAAAGCCCCGGTGGAATCCGAAACCCAAGACTCCTGTATATTGAATAAATCAATCTCAAGGTTTTCATTTATACTTCGCTTAATAGTCCTAATCTGGAGATCGGTATCATTCAGAAGTTTTTCATAGAACTTCACACAGCGATTCCAACCCAGAGCTTTACACCCCTCAAAACCATCCCGATACCTCTTATATTGTTTTCCCAGCTTGACCAACTTTTTATGAAGCATAGGGATTCTTTGAATCAGATAAGGAAAATCTGATTTCTTTATATTTGCATATACGCTGTTTGAATATATGCTTACGAATTTATATGAGTCCATTATGGTATATCTGCCATCGCCATCAATATCAACAGGGCTGGAGAACCACTTAAACACACCCAGAAGAAAAAAATTTGCTATCCAGGAAGGTTTCTTTCCGCCTGCCACTTGTTCAGTTGCTCTTGATGCAATGCTGGAATAGAACTTCGTGCTCCCTACAAAAATAATTTTCTGTTGCCCAGAAATCTCTAGATAGTTAAATATCCCTGAGAAACAGGGTCCCAGGTAGATTACTGCTTTCTCGATATTTGCACTCTTCTGAATCTCTGACAGCAGTACATGGGGAGTAATGATTTTATACGAGGACAGCCCCAGCTCATGCCCATGGCCAAAGACAAACAAGACAAGATTGGAACAGAAGGTCGCATCCGAACGCAATGTCTCAATCTCATCAGTCGAATAAATTCTATGCTTAGAACCAGTGAACTGCTCAATAACCTCGGAGATTTTTTCATAATCAGCCCCATCAATGGCAATAAATATATTGTCACGGGATATTCCTGCAGACTCCAGCTTATACACACCGAAAGCCAGATCCATTACATGGCGGTTTTCTGGGTTCTGTCCCTTATTATAGACAGGCAGCAGGAATAGCCAAGCAGTTTCTTTCATATATCAGATTACTGCCAGATCAAAAAGTGATTTAGGACGGGGAAGATCAGAGAAATATACCAAGTCTTCTGTCTGGAGATCCTCATTCTGCACGATTTTGGCAACTCTCCCCTTCTTGTCAAGAAGATAGGCTTTTTGATCGATGACAACAGCATAAGGATATTTACCTGCCAATTCATACATATAAAATGATCCTGAGTTGATACTGTTCTTGACATCTTTGGACAATTTAGGAAGCAGCCCAGACTGTATTTCCTTAATTCCCATTTTTTTCTCCTGTACCATAAATTTACTCTCTTATGCGTCAAATTGTCAAGTTATTTATTTTGTTTTACGACCTGCCGAAATCGGAAGGTCGTACAACTCAATTTAGAATAACGTTCTTTTTTCGGAAGGCTGTTATTCATCATCCTTGCATGTGATTTTCATAATCTGAATTGTTTCGTCAAGAGTGGACAGCCGTATTTTCTCGTATTTTTCAAGTGCATATTGCGGATAACCCGTAAGACTATTTTCAAATGCTTTCATCCAAACTAAATAAACTTTATATCCATTCCATTCTGGGCGTTTTTCATAAGAATCAAAGCTATCCTTGTTTTCTTTAATAAATTCTTGAATCGTCATTTTTCGGCCTTTTTCAAAATTTTATGTTTTACGACCTTCCGAAATCGGAAGGTCGTTTAGGTCAAAAAATAGAGGATATCCGGATTTTGACTGATTATTATCATTGCACAAATAAAGATGAGAACCTCAATGAGATGTTTGTCCAAGATTATGCTATAGTTCTAGTGCTTGAAAACAAGCAAATATGCTTTGAACATTTTAGTATTTTTGATGAATGCATATATATTACTTATTTTGAGTTTTACGACCTTCCGAAATCGGAAGGTCGTTTAGGTGTAGATGCTGATAGACAGAAAGCTCATACTGTTTGTATTAAAATACCTGATATAGCTACTTACAATGAGCATGAAGCCATTAAGTTCATTAGAGATATTTTCTCAGGCACTCACATAACAACAAAAGGTAAAACAATACTTTATGCTGTTAAAAATATTAATGAGGCATTAGTGATAGATAAAAATAATAGAATCTGGACTATAAAAAAATAACCACCACGGGGGCTTGCGGCCTCGGCCTTAAGTTATCCCACGCTGATGGTCAATTAAATAATAACATATTTTAAAAGGAAGTCAATATGGAAAATATAAAAATATATAACATGGATTGCCTAGATGGAATAAAACAGATACCGGATCACAGCATCAACTGTGTTGTCACTGATCCACCATACTTCCAGGGGTTAACCCATAATGGCAGCAGCTATGAACTGGCAGACCTGAATATAAGCGCCTACTTCTTCAAGGCTCTGATGGCTGAAATCAGAAGAGTCCTGGTAAAAGATTATTCCTTTTATTTCTTCGCAGACTGGCGTGGTTATGCTTTTTATTATCCCATCATCAAGTTTTACGACCTTCCGAAATCGGAAGGTCGTTTAGGAATAGCAGTAAATACAGGAAACCCAGATAAACAGGGGCTTCCTAACTTGCTGGTAACTTGCAGAGATGTGAATTAGAATTATTTTTTATTGAGTTAAATTTTATTTTATAACAGCTTTTGCAGTCTATGGAATACAGGCGAGATTAAGAATTGATTAAGAATTGATTAAGACATTAAAAAGCGGCTTTTTATCGCCGTTTAAACTTATAAACCTAAATCTTTGCTTTACGACCTTCCGGAATCAGCAGGTCGTACAACTCAATTTAGAATAACGTTCTTTTTTCGGAAGGCTGTTATTCATCCTCTCTGCATGTGATTTTCATAATCTGAATTGTTTCTTCAAGAGTTGCTTCTCTGATTTTACCGTCTTTTTCAAGAGCGTGGAGTGGATACCCTACACAGGCACCCTCGTCAGCCTTTGCCCATATCTCATAAACTTTATAGCCGTTCCAATCTTGACATGGACGCAAACTGTCTGCGTATTCGTGATTTTTTACAAATTCTTCAATTGTCATTTTTTTCGCCCCAGCAAAATCTTATTTGCTACATTCATATTTATATCACAATTTTGAATATCAAGCAACTTGATTGTTGATGGTTTTACCTGTTTTAAGTATTGGAATACATCATAATTTCCTTTGGTGTTTATTCCGTTTTGCGGGTCATAAATCGATAATATATTTTTTTATTAGACAATCCGCAAAAACACTTTCATAACTAAAAATAATTGCAAGTTCATTATCCTCTTCCCTTAATATTGAAACATATTCATCAAAATCTGTTATTGTTGGCAGAACTTTGAAAAGTTTTTCTGCCATTTCCTTTTCAAACCCTGCAAAAAAGAATGGAGGTGGATATTTATCAATATTTCCAGCGATTGAGTTTCTAATAGGAATATATATATTGTCCAGTTTTTCAATTTCCTTTTCAAGTACTGTTCCTTTTAGGCTTTCTTGCAAGCGGCGTCTGGCTTTATTATATTCTGCCCAATTATGGAAAAACTTATATAAATCTGTGCCTTTCCATTGCGAATCTATCAGTTTTTTCTTTTCTTCTGTCATTTCTTTACTCCACAATTTCACATTCTAAAATAACCCTTTGCGGCCAAGAAGTTACATTTTCAACCCTTGAATCAAGTATTTTGTTTTACGACCTTCCGAAATCGGAAGGTCGTTTAGGATAATATGGAGACAGATCAATGCGCCGGAGAAGTTGCCCCCAATGTAGCCGCAAAAGCACAGAAATCATGGATCAGCTTTGCAAAGACAGGAGACCCGACCGTCCAGGGGGTGGACTGGAAGAAATACAACACAGCCGAAAGAGATATAATGGTCATAGAAAAGGATAAGTGGGATTGTATTCCCGATCCTTCAAACACAGCGCGCGAGCTTCTATGGAAGGCGTTTAAAGACGAGCCATACCATGTATGGTGATATATATCCTGACCCTCAGCTGGAAAAAATAATATATTTTATAAAATATATTGCTGTCTCTATTTATTTTTGTATTATTATATGATAATTTTTATAATTGGAGGCAAAATTATTCCAATCGATATGACAAAAATTACAAAGGAAATGGCTGCTAAAGCACTGAAGTGCGAAACTGCCGACGAACTGATTGCCTTGGCCAAAGTCAGCGGTGTCACACTGACAAAGGAAGAAGCCGAGGCCTACTTGGCTGACCTTGAGGATGTTGAACTTGACGAGAAAGCACTTGATAAAGTAGCAGGAGGATCCTGTTACACTCAAACGTCTTGCAATGATAATGAATGTAATCCCGCCCACCCCAAGTGCTTTACAGGCGATTCAGAGGTGGCTGTGCCTGGCGGTGTAAAGTGTATCAAGGATCTTAAGGTAGGCGACAAGGTTATTACTCTGGATGCATCTGGAAAGGAGATTGTAGGCGTGGTGACCGAAGTGGTTCCGCCGACAGAAGAGGAAATTGTGGAGGTCACTTTCTCCAATGGCACACTTTGGCGGACAACCGAAAGCCAGACCTTATATCTGGGTCATGAACAGAATTACTTGGTAAAGGATGCAAAAGGAAAGAAAGCCCTTTTACGTGATGGCGGAACTGCCACTGTGACATATGTCAAGTTCACAGGAAAGCGGGAGACTGTTTATGACGTCCTGATTGGCGAGGAGGAGGATGAGGATGTCATCTTCGTCTCTGGAATTGCTGCCGAAGGATATTTTACCAAGGGTGAGCGCGGACTGTAATAAAAAAGAGGAGGAAAAAATGCCTATCGATAAGAAAAAGTTAACAAAAGAGATGCTTGCGAAAGCAGCTATGTGCGAGACTGCCGATGAACTGGTAGCACTTGCAAGGACAGAAGGAATGGAGCTCACAAATGCCGAGGCCGAGGCTTATCTTGATGAATTGCAGAATATTGAACTGAAAGACGGTGAACTCAAGCATATTGCGGGGGGAAAGGCACCGGGTGGTGGGGATAAAAGTATCCCTACAGAGTCCCGCTATTGATGTAATAAAGGAGGCTAAAATGCCTATCGATAAGACAAAAATTTCAAAGGCAATACTTGATAAAGCAAAGGAGTGCGAAACTGCTGATGACCTGATGGCTATGGCTAAGGCTGAGGGGTATGAAATCACCAAGGACGAGGCAGAGGCATACATGGCCGAGATGGACAACATGGAACTGGACAATGCTGCTCTGGATAAAGTGGCTGGTGGCTATAATCTATGCGAGAATTATGGTCAGGCATGCCCGGGTTATATAAATGTAGGATGATTATATGCCGATCGATAAGTCAAAAATTACAGCGGTATTGATTATTTCAATGGCCGCACCAGTGGTGCACCGCTTCCCAACAACCGATAATAAGTAGAAAGGGGTATGGCAAAGAAAAAGCTCTCGGAACGGGACATAATAACCAAATATATTATTCCTGCATTGGCTAAATCTGGTTGGGATACCCAAAGACAAGTACGTGAAGAAGTTTCATTCACTGATGGCCGTATTATTGTAAAAGGTAAGAGTGCAAAGCGTGGAGAACGCAAAAGAGCTGATATCATCCTCTATTATCATAATAATATTCCTGTTGCAGTTATTGAGGCAAAGGATAATACTCACACGCCAGGAAGCGGCATACAGCAGGCTCTTGATTATGCAGATATCCTGGATATACCCGTAGCAATAAGCAGCAACGGAGACAGTTTTATTGTACAGTACCGAAAGAACTGTGGCAGGCTGGAACAAGACGGAAACCCAGTTGTCACCGAAGAACTGGGTTTAAATGTCTTTCCTTCGCCAGATGAACTTTGGGCTTGTTATAAAAGGTTCAACAAAATCGAAGATAGCAATATAGAACAGACAGCACTATCTGATTACTTTTTTGATAAAGAAGGAAGAAATCATCGGTATTATCAGCGTATTGCCATAAACAGAACTGTTGAGGCTGTTGCAAAAGGACAGAACCGAATTCTTCTTGTAATGGCCACTGGAACGGGAAAAACGTATACAGCATTCCAGATTATATGGCGGCTTTGGAAAAGTAGAGCCAAAAAACGCATTCTATACCTTGCGGACCGTAATAACCTTATCATCCAGACTAAAAAAGGTGATTTCAAGCACTTTGGTGACAAGATGACATTTGTCAAGAACAAGAAGATTGACAAGTCCTATGAAATCTACCTTGCTCTGTACCAAGGACTTACCAACTATGATGACGAAGCAGATGCCTATAAGGAATTCAGCCCTACATTCTTTGATTTAATCATTGTAGACGAATGTCATAGGGGTTCTGTTGATGCAGACAAGGCATGGCATAAGATTCTGACTTATTTTGATAGTGCCACACAGATAGGTATGACTGCGACTCCTAAAGAGACTGAAACTCTGTCAAACATAGAATATTTTGGAGACCCGATTTACACCTATTCTCTCAGGCAGGGAATTGAAGATGGTTTCCTTGCCCCATACAAAGTGCTTAAAGTCGGATTGAATGTAGATCTTGAAGGATACCGCCCCGAGTCTGGGAAGAAAGATATTTATGGAGAACTTGTCGAAGACAGAAACTATAATTCCAGGGATTTTGACCGTAACATCATTATAGATGAGCGTACTGATATGGTGGCCAGAAAAACTATGGAATACCTGTTGAACACCGATCCAATGGCTAAAACGATTGTATTCTGCATAGATATTGAACATGCTGAGCGGATGCGGCAGGCACTTCTGAAGCATGCACCAAAAGAAATGACAGCTAAATCTGACCAGTATGTTGTCAGAATTACCGGTGACAGTCCTGTTGCCCGTGGATATCTTGAATACTTCATCAATCCTGAGGAACCATATCCTGTCATAGCTACAACCTCGAAACTCCTGACTACAGGTACAGATGCCCAGACTTGCAAAGTTATTGTCCTTGATACCAATATAGGTTCAAAAACTGAATTCAAGCAGATAATCGGCCGTGGAACACGTATAAAAGAGGAATATGGGAAACAGTATTTCACCATCATCGATTTCAGGAATGTTACCAATCTATTTGCAGAAAAAGACTTTGACGGAGACCCGGTCAAAGTAAAGCAGATAGGGCAGGATGACCCCTTGGGAGAGATTGATAGTGATGACACTATGCCCGAGGAATCAGAAGAATACCCAGATACCAGTAATAGCGGTATTCAACCAGCTTTGCAGCCAGAACCTATATATAATGGACCAAAGGAAAAAGTCAGAATAGCAGGAGTTGATGTCCATGTTCTTAGTGAGCGTGTCCAATTCCTTGATACTCAAGGAAAACTTATCACCACCAGTGTCAAAGATTATATTAAGAAAGGTGTCATAAGTACATATAGGACTTTAGACAGTTTCCTCCAGTCATGGAAAGAGGCAGACAAAAAACAGGCCATTATTGCTGAGCTGGAGAAACAGGGTATTATCTTTGATAATCTTAAGGAAGAAGTTAAAACTGATCTGGATATCTTTGACCTGATATGTCATATTGCATGGGATGCTCCGGCACTTACCAGAAAAGAGCGGGCTAATAATGTCAGAAAGCGGAACTACTGGACAAAGTATGGAGAAAAAGCCCGAAAGGTACTTGATGCGCTGTTGACTCAATATGCAGAGAATGGGATTGCTGATATAGAAGATATGAAAACGCTTACTATAGAAAGATTTAAGAGTTTTGGAACACCTCAGGAGATTGTTAATATATTTGGTGGCAGACCTGCTTATTTGGCAGCTGTGCGTGAACTTGAGGCAGAGATTTACAGCGTAGCGTAAAGTGGTCGAATTCGACCACTTTGAATGATATAATAGGTTTAATAATGAGCGAATGGAAAAAAGTAAAGATAGGAGACATCTGCCGCATTGTAAAAGGTACGACAGGAATTGCAAACGCAGAGCCGGGTAAATATCCTCTTGTAGTTACTGCCGAAGAAAGAAAAACTTGTTCAACATATCAGTTTGATTGCGAAGCCGTATGCATTCCGCTTGTAAGTTCCAGCGGACACGGCAAAAAGTCACTCAAAAATGTTCATTATCAAAGCGGAAAGTTTGCGCTCGGAACAATTCTCTGTGCCGTAATTCCAAACAATCCGCAGGAACTCGATGCCCACTATCTCCATCAGTATCTTCAATTTTACAAAGACATAATTCTCGTCCCCCTGATGAAAGGCGCTGCAAATGTTTCTCTTTCAATGAAAGATATCGCAACCGTAGAATTTCCCCTGCCACCGATTGAACGCCAGAGAGAACTTTCAAATCTTTTTGTCTCGCTCCAGGAAAAACAAAAAGAACTCTCAGCCGAATATGAAAAGCAGACCGAATACGCAAAGCAACTTCGCCAAAACATTCTGCAAGATGCCATAGAAGGAAAACTTACCGCCGACTGGCTCAAACAGAATCCAGTACAAAAAGGCAATCCCGACTACGATGCAGAAGCGTTGTTTGAGAAGATTCAGAAAGAACGAAGCAACGAAAAGAAACAGAAAGAATTATCTCTAATTCCAGATGAAGAAAAATCCTTTGAAATTCCAAAGGGATGGAAATGGGTAAGATTGGGCGAAATTTGTGATGACTTCATGTATGGAACAAGCCATAAATCTTTGCCTTCTGGAAAATGTCCTGTTTTAAGAATGGGAAATATTCAAGATGGAAAGATTGATTGGGAGAAACTGGTTTATACGAATGATTCTGAAGAAATAGAAAAATATAAGCTTAGAAAATTTGACCTTTTATTCAATCGAACAAATAGCAGAGAAATGGTTGGAAAAACTGCGATTTTTGATTCAGAAGAAACTGCAATTTATGCAGGTTATCTTGTTAGATTTCATCCTATAATTTCTAATTCATATTTTATTAATATTATCTTAAATTCTAAAACTCATAGAGAATGGTGCAACTCTGTAAAAACAGATGCTTTAGGACAATCAAATATCAATGCAGAAAAATTAAAAAATTTTGTAGTTCCTCTTCCCCCATTAAAAGAACAAGAAGAAATAGTAAACAAAGTAGAAACTCTACTCGCAAAAGTAACAACCCTAGAAAATCAAATCCAAACTCGTAAATCACTGTCTGATAAACTTATCTTTGGTATAATAAAAGAAAATCTGGAGGGGTAAGAAATGGCAAAATTGCAATATACTGATTGGCTAATAAAACTCCCTGATAATCTTATTACTAAAGATGGAAAAGAAATAGAACAATGGGAATTTAATTACCTAAAAAATGAAACTATCATGTCTGAGTGGGCTACCCATTTTAGAAACATGTATTGCAATGACAATGAAATAGATAGTTTAAAAACTCCTACACAATCAAGAAAAGATTTTTTGTTAAATATAAAATTTCCTGATTCTGGACAGGATGGTGGTAAAATTCGTGCTGGAGATTTTGCTGAACTTTTAGTTGCTGATTTATTAGAATATCTTGAAAACTATTGGGTGCCGAGAACTAGATATGACAGAAAAATAAGAAGAAATACATCAACATTTGGCTGTGATGTTATAGCCTTTAAGCAGAAAGATTTATCAACACCTTCTTCTGAAGATGAAATATTGGTTGTTGAAGTAAAAGCTCAACTTAATCAGAGATCAAATGTTGAAATACTTCCACGTTTACAAGACGCAATAGAGGATTCGAAAGAAGATCCAATTAGAAGAGCAGAATCTTTACAAGGGATGAAAACTCGCCTGAAAGACATGGGACAAGATAACCTTGCAAAGAGAATCGAACGATTTCAATTAATTCCAAATATACCTTGCAAAGAATTTTATGGTGCTGCAGCATGTTTTACAGATAACAAATATGATATTAATAAAATTTCCGAAACTGATTGTACATCATATGAAAACAAAGATATTTTACGTTTATTAGTAATAAAGGGAAAAGATATGATGGATTTAGTAAATTCTTTATATGAGAGGGCAGCAAATGAAGCCTGAATATCCATCTTTCCAAGCATTACATTTTACTCAATCTATTGCAAAGATGATAGAATTTGATGTCCCCGAACAAGATAGAAAAATAAACATCAAAAATGAACCAGAACGATTGTTTCCGCTTACAATAGGCCTTCTAGGTGATTATTGTTATGAATTATTATCGGAAAACCCAAACGAGACAATCTTATTGGAAATTGGTGAAAATTTAAGATTTTGTGCAACATTTTTTGATTCCTATAAAAATTCAAATCGAATAAAAGAAGCAGAAGCGTATTTATTATTAATAGGTGCCATTACATTTTTTTTGGCTGATTTACCTGGTAGTTGTAATGTATTAATTAATAAACTCAATAATGATTTTTTAGATTTGGATGCTTCAGGGTTAGAAATATTATTATTACATATTTTGAAAGAAAAGAACTCTTTTGAAAATATTCGAGAAGATTCTATTTATTATTCAAAAATAAAAGAAATAATATGTTTGTATTTTAACTATCGTGCAGAAGGAATAAATGAAAGTACACTTTTACAGTGTATAAAAGAACTCGTAAGAGATAGTAAAGAAAATGGAAATGATAGGGAATTATTATTCGCAAGTTTAATATATGCAATATGTAAAAAGAAGATTGAATATTCATGTTGGAAGAATTTACCATTATTTACTAACATAAAAATAAATAAATGGAAAAATATAATTCAAAAAAAATCTTTTATAAAGGAATTATGGCCATCACAACTATTATTGGGACAAAATGAAGTATTTAATGGGAGTTCCGCCGTTATACAAATGCCGACAAGTGCTGGAAAAACTAAATCGACAGAAATAATAATTCGAAGCGCATTCATGCAAGGCAGAACAAATATTGCGGTAATAGTAGCACCTTTTAGAGCTTTATGTAATGAAATAAAATTGGATTATTTAAGGGCATTTTATGGTGAAAATGAAATAGAAATCAATTCCATAAACGACGCTTTTGATGAAGAAGATATAGATTCTTTTCAAGATACAAAAATAAAACATATTATTATTCTTACTCCAGAAAAATTGTATTATTTATTTGCGCATAATAAAGAAATATCTGAGCAAGTAAAACTAATAATATATGATGAAGGACATCAATTTGATACGGGAACTAGAGGAGTAACATATGAATTATTGCTTACAGAATTAAATAATTTTTTACCTCCAGATTGCCAGAAAGTTTTAATATCTGCTGTAATCCATAATGCTATTGATATTTCAAACTGGTTATTATCTGAGAACAAAGTAGTTAGTGGTATGAATATGTCACCAACGTTAAGAAATATAGGATTTGTCACAGATTCATATAAAATTGATTTTGTTAATAACATTAATCCTGAAAATATAGAGTTTTTTGTTCCAAGAACAATAATACCAATTAGAAATCAAGATGGTTCTGTTTTCCCTTTAATTAATAAACCAAATGAGGTAGCGAGTTATTATGCTCTTAAATTATGTCATAAAAATATGGTTGCAATTTATATACATAGGAAAGATTGGATTACAAGTTTATTAAATACAATAATACAACACATTGATGCGATATCTACTTTTTCAAAACCAGCTATTAATTGTAATCAAGAAGAATTATCTAAAATACTAATGCTTGTGGAAAAGAATGAAGGAAATACATCAATTTTATATAAAGCTGTTAGCTATGGTCTTTTTCCACATCATACAAATATCCCTGAAGGTATAAGAAATAGTATAGAATATGCTGCTCACGAATCGTTAATTAATTTCTTGATATGTACATCAACTTTAGCTCAAGGTGTAAATCTGCCAATAAGGTATCTGTTTATAACAACAAGTAAGCAGGGGGAAAGTTATTTTAAAATTCGTGATTTTCAGAATTTTATAGGAAGAGTTGGACGAGCTGGTATTCTAACTGAAGGAAGTATTGTTTTTACTGATACAAAACTAAGAAAAGATGACAACGTATGGTATCATATAAAAAGATTATTAAACTCTGATAATTCCGAAAACTGTCAAAGTTCTTTAGCAGAAATATTCGAACCATTCAAAAATGAAAACAATAAGTTTTCTAAATGGAATTTTAAGGATATCAAAGTATTAGTTGATTTTTATTATGATGAAAAATATACGGCTAGAGATTTTGCACATTATTTTGTTCAGAAAAACGAAGGATTTGATGAGGAATTATTAACAGCTCAAATAGAAAAGAAATTTAGATATATTGAACAAGTTGAAAACTTTTTGATGATATTAAACGAGGAGCTTTCACAAGAAGTAATTACAAAATTAGCAGAATCTACTTTTGCTTACTATTTGGCAAATAATAATGAACAAAAGGAACAAATAAAGCAACTGTTCATTCTTATAGGAAATAAATTTCTTGAAAGAGAGATAGAAACTTCTAAATTGAATAAATATTCTAAAACAATGCATGGATTAGATTACTCTATAGAGTTGGAATCAAGAATAAATGAAAAAAATAATGAAATAAAGAAATGTGAAACTACAGATGAATTATTTAATGTTTTTTGGGATATTTTTGATAAAAACATCGATAACAAATATTACTTATTTATTTCTAATCGAGAAAAAATTCGAAATACTGTATATAAATGGATAAGCGGGAAGTCATATATAGAAATCTTAGATGAATTAAAGAATGAAAAAGTAAGTTCAAATCGAAAAATAAATATGGAATACTGTGTAGACATTTTTGAAAATGGGTTATCATATAGTGGTTCTATATTGATCAGTGCTATAAAAGAATTATTGCCAGATGAAATTCTGACAATAGATTTAGATTCATTATTACTATTATTCCAAAAGCAAATCAAATATGGTTTACCAAATATAACATCAATAAATCTATATGAGATGGGATTCTGTGACCGTTTCCTCTCACAAGAAATTGCAAGATTTTGTAATAATGAAAAAGACAAAGAGGTAATAGAGCAACAATTATGTTTGCATGAAACAGAAATTTCAAATTTACTAAGGATTTATCCAAGTTATTTTACAATTGTATTTCAAAGATTAGTAAATAAACATAGATAATCCGGGGCGTTGCGGGGTGTCCCCGCAGAAGGGGTAGCGGAAAACGCCGCAGGTGGTTGGAGCGAGGGGAAGGCTTTCCCCTCCTCAATATAAAAACAAAAGGAGCGTACAATGTCAGAGAGTCAGAACATCGAATACAAGGAATCCTGGCGGGATGAGTATCTCAAGTGGATCTGCGGATTTGCTAATGCGCAGGGCGGGACTATTTTTATTGGCATTGATGACTCTGGAAAAGTTGTGGGCGTAAAGGATTGCAAAAAGCTGATGGAAGATATTCCGAACAAGATTCAGGCAGGGCTTGGGATTGTTGCGGATGTTAATAAGAAATCTAAGGGCGGATTGGATTATATTGAGATTGTTGTTCAGCCGAGTAATTTTCCTGTGAGCTATCATGGGGAGTTTCATTACAGGAGCGGTTCTACTAAGCAGCAGCTTACGGGGATTGCGCTTACGGAATTTCTTACTCGGAAAACTGGCCTGCGCTGGGAAGATGTTACGGTTGATAATATTGGCGTTGATGACCTGGATGCTGAAAGTTTTAAGATTTTCCGTCGTGAGGCTTTGCGCAGTAACAGGATGAGGCCGGAAGATCTGGATATTTCCAACGAAGAGCTTTTGAAGAAGCTTCATCTGATGTCGGACGGCAAATTAAAGCGTTCTGCGATTCTGCTTTTTTATAATGACCCGAGTATTCTTCAGAACGGCAGTTATGTTAAAATCGGTAAGTTTGGTGTTGGCGCGGACTTGCAGTATCAGGATACTATTGAGCAGTCTCTTATTCAGATTGCGGACAAGGTGATTGATTTGATTTACCTTAAGTATCTTAAAGCTAAGATTACTTATGTGCATGACAGGCGTGTGGAAACATATCCTTTTGCGCGCGATGCGATTCGTGAGGCTGTGTATAATGCGCTTGTTCATAATGTTTATATGCTTGGTGTTCCGATTCAGATTCGCATTGAGGATGATGCGATTATTATAACAAATCAGTGTGTTTTACCGGAAGGCTGGACGGCTGAAACTTTCTTGAAGACGCATGAATCTAATCCATACAATCCTGATATTGCGAATGTATTTTATCGTGCCGGTTATATTGAAAACTGGGGCCGTGGCATTGAAAAAATATGTGATGCCTGTAAGGAGCTTGGTTCTGAGCTCCCAGCTTATGAAGTTCGGGGAAATACGATTCGCGTGCATTTTAAGGCATTGAAAGAGGCTCTGGTGGATTCCAATGCGACAAATAATCAGTATGAGGGATTGAATGTCGGTGTAAATGTCGGTGTAAATGTCGGTGTAAATGTCGGTGTAAATGTCTCAAAGAATGCAAAAAAGCTGCTTAAGTTGATTTCGGAAAATCCAAATATTTCTGCGGTAATTGCAGGTGAAAAGCTGCTTGTTAGTAAACGTCAGGCAGAAAGACTTTTTGCCCAATTAAAAGAGAATAATATGATTAAACGAGTAGGAACAGATAAAAATGGTTATTGGGAAATTATAAAATCAACAAAATCAGAAAAATAAGGAGCACAATATGTCAAATATATCAGGAATCATAAAGACAATACAGAATATAATGCGGAAAGACAAAGGTGTTTCTGGCGATGCTCAGCGTATAGAGCAGCTGGGATGGATGATAACACTCAAGATTCTTGATGACAAAGATGCTGAATTGGAGCTGCTTACTGATAATTATGTTTCTGTGATTCCAAAGGAACTTCAGTGGCGTTCCTGGGCTGCCGACAGCGAGGGACTGACTGGAGATGCTCTTAAGGATTTTGTGGATAACAGCCTTTTTCCGGGCTTGCAGAATCTTGATGTCTCTGGTCTGGATGGTGGTGTGAATACCCGGGCTGTGCTTATCAGGGATATCTTTTCCGGCACCAACAACTATATGAAGAACGGCACAACCATCCGGCAAGTGGTGAATAAACTGAATGAGATTGACTTCAATGCCAGCGAGGACAGACACCTGTTCGGCGATATTTATGAAAATCTTCTGCGTAATCTCCAAAGTGCAGGAAACTATGGTGAGTTCTATACCCCTCGGGCAATAACCGAGATCATGACCGAGATTGTTAATCCGCGTCTAGGAGAGAAAGTTCTGGATCCAGCCTGTGGTACTGGAGGGTTCTTGACCAGTGCTATCGAGAATATACGTAAGCAGGATGTCCAT
>Ga0208297_1001836_pt1 | contig 15850 bp, 16 predicted proteins | sample LMS_cellobiose_e_FD_187367 | JGI IMG/M metagenome (GOLD analysis project Ga0208297, IMG submission 187367) | Rumen-fistulated moose microbial communities from Alaska, USA - LMS_cellobiose_enrichment (SPAdes) (version 2) | ecosystem: Host-associated > Mammals > Digestive system > Stomach > Rumen... | reverse complement strand
AGGCAGCCAACTGGAAGACTGCCGAGGCCATGTCCACCACCGAGAACTGGCTCCAGTCCGCCACACTGAACGCGGTTGTCTGCGAGAACGATGAGATGGCGGTCGGCGCCGTTGAGGCGGTCAAGGGCCAGGGCCAGAGCTGTGATGACGTGCTGGTGTTTGGTATTGATGGCATCCCCAGCGCTTACGAGTCCATTGCCAACGGCGAAATGAAGGCCACGCTGCTGCAGGACGCTGTTGCCATCGCTGAGAAGACCGTGGAGGTGATGCAGCTTTACTTTGCCGGCGGTTCCGTCGACAGCGAGTACATTATTCCCTGGACAGTGGTCGATAACAGCAACATCGCGGATTTCTATCAGGGCTGAACGAAACACCTGTGAACGGGTCAAGGCTTTGACCCGTTCACAGCCCAAAAGGAGTACATGATGAAAGCATTGGTTGTAGAAACCCCCGGCGTTCTGAAGGTCATGGACCTGACAGAGCCGAAAATGGGCGAGTATGAAGCCCGTTGTGAAATGCTCTATGGTGCGACCTGCACAGCTACGGACTTGGCCGTAATTGATGATCGGGTAGGATGGACCAAATTGAAATATCCCGTGATCTTGGGTCATGAGACGATCGGTCGGGTAATCGAAGTAGGGAGCAAAGTCAGAAATTATAAAGTCGGCGATCTGGTAGCACGTGTGTACACCCGTGAGACTGACGGGATCAATCTGGCCTGGGGCGGCATGGCCGAGTACGGCCTGGCTCTGGACTGGAAAGCCATGTGGGCAGACGGTGTCCCCAAAGAAGAGTGGGATTACTACCGGGTCAATCAAGTCATTCCTGAAGGCGTTATTGACCCCATAGACGCTACGATGATCATCACCTGGCGGGAAAACCTTTCCTGGAACAATCGTATGGGCATTGCGGCCGGGCATAAGGTGCTGGTAGTCGGCTCCGGTGGGAACGGCATGTCCATTGCAGCTTGTGCGGCGGCCAAGGGCTCAGATGTGACCGTGATTGGAAACGAGTCTCGTCGTCAATGCACGTTGAATACCGGCGTCAAGCGGTTTATTGATTACAAGGATACGGAATCGCTTGCCGCTTTCGTGGAACAAGAGCATCGAGCTCTGGACTATATCATTGACGCGACCGGGAAGAAAGAGACATTGACCCCGTATATGCCCGCTTTGAAAGAGGGTGGCACCGCAGCGCTGTATGGTCTGAGTGACTTTACCAGTTATACCATTGGCCCCACAACAGGCCCCAAGTACTTCCGCTTCTATAATTCCTATGCAGGAATCTACGACGAAGCGGAAGCGCATGAAGAAGTCATTGACCTGATTCGCGCCGGGAAACTGGATGCCGGCAACTGGCTTGACAAAGAAAACATCTTTACCTGGGATAATGCACCGGCAGCCTATGACCATGTGCGCGCCAAGAAAGCGGTAAAGGCCGTGATTAAGCTGTCCGGCAAGTAAAGCTTCAGGAGGAAAGTATATGGAAATCAGAAAATGCGGTCGTACGGATCTGGAACTAACGCGCCTGTCCCTTGGCTGCCTGTACCTGTCTTCCCTGGGGACTGGTGAGCTGGAAGACGCGAAAGAGGCCACATATTATGCCTTAGACAAAGGCATCAACTTTATTGATACCGCGCCCTCTTACAAGAACAGCGAAGAGGTCCTCGGCAAGGTCCTGAAGGGATATGGTGGGAAGATGCCTATGATCTCCACAAAGATCGGCATGCCTCCTCCTTTCAATCCCCAGTCCCGGGAAGATATTCTTCATTCTGTGGAGAAAAGCATGGCGGACATCGGCTGTGATGTGATCGATCTGCTGTACATCCACGAACCAGAGCGCAAGGATCAGATGGCCTGGTTCAACGATTACAACACCTATGAGGGGCCGGTTATGGAAGCCCTGGAGGAAATGAAGCAAAAGGGCTGGGTCAAATGGATCGGCGTGGGAGGCACCACCGCCCACGAAATGGCAAAGGTTATTGATACGGGTGTGTTTGATGTAGTTCAGACCGCATTCAATTACAGCCTGCTGTGGCAGGAGGCCCGCTATGAGATCTTCCCCAATGCGAAGAAGCACAAGATGGGTATTATCTGTTCTGCGCCCTTGCAGCAGGGATCTCTGGCCGTCCGCCATGACGATCTGATTGCCAATGGCGCCCCGTGGATCTCCAAGCCCAGAAAAGAGCAGTTTCAGGCGTTGTATCGTTTCTTGGACGAGCTCGACATGAGCATTGTGGAGCTTTCTCTCCGATTTGTGCTGTCCAACCAGGACATTGACTGCGTGCTGGTCGGGGCCAAGAACAAACAGGAGATCTCAGAAACGATCGCCTATTCTGAAAAAGGTCCTCTGCCCGAGGATATCCTCAAGCGGGTCGAGGAGATTTACATGATGGTCCCCTTCCGGCCGACGCTGGAGCCGATCCTCCTCCCCTGGGGAGAAGATCGTCCGCCCATCGGCTGGATCGTATAAAACCAATGCCCCCGCTGCACAGCGGGGGCTGTTTTTTAAGGAGATGCCATGGATAACAAGGAAAGACGGCAAGCAGGTCTGCCGTACATTTGTGACGCAGAGATGCTCAGAGAGCAAAGTGAATGCAGGAAAAAGCTGAAAGCATTCAACGAATGTCCCTTTGACGCCAAAGCGGAGATGGAAGATCTGATCCGGTCTATTTTTGGAAAGGTCGGATCGAATCCTTGGATCAACGCGCCGTTCCGCTGCGATTACGGATATAATATCGAGATCGGGGACAACTTCATCTGCAATTATAACTGCGTCATACTGGACGTAGCACCGATTCTCATCGGAAACAATGTCCAAATTGCTCCCAATGTCACGATTTCTGCCGCTGGCCATCCGGTACACCCAGAAACACGGTCCACACAATATGAATACGGTAAAGCGATCTCCATTGAGGACGATGTCTGGCTCGGCGCGGGTGTGATCATAAATCCCGGTGTGACCATCGGCACAGGCGCGGTCATCGGCGCCGGAAGCGTAGTTACAAAAAACATCCCTCCTATGGTGGTCGCAGTTGGGAATCCTTGTCGGGTCCTTCGCCGTATCACGGAGGAAGACCGTTATATCTATTACAAAAACCAGAGAATGGTGCTATAAGCAAGAATTCACTTCAGCAGGCCCAAGCTCTCTACCGCAAGATGTTTGTAATGCGCTTGGAGGCTGGATGCACACAAACACACAATTTATCGTGTGACAGTTTCGTTCGTATGATAGTTTGCCCCAGAGAAAGGCGGCGCCGGAGTGATCAGTTCCGACACCGCCTTTTTTGCTTTTAGCTGTTTTGCTGCCGGCATTCCCGGCCGATCGCCTTGGCTCGGTTGACCAGCTGATAGACGCGAGGTTCCGACACGCCGAGGTCTGCTGCAATCTCTCTGACGGAGAAGCCGAGCAGTTCCTTCATCTCGAATGTCTTTGCAATGCGGATTTCTTCGCCATCCATCACGGCTTTCATGCTTCCGTAACGAGGCTTCGGAGCACTTCAATATTGGGCAAAAGAATATGCGGCGCATTGCGGAAGACCATCTTGATTCGTTCGCCATTATTCATGGCAATCGGTTTCTGATTATCCGCAGCAAGTGCGAGGAATATATCATCAGCTGTTTGAAAACAGAGGAAGGCGGTAAGTCGCTGTGAAGAAACCGGCACTGGGAGATAAGGATGTTTTTAATCCATCCGAGGCGGCAGAGTTCTACGGGTTGAGCAGACGGAGATTCTTCCGGTTGCTGAACGAGACGGACGGCCTTCCGTTCGTGGCAATGTACAAAACCAGGAAGCTCATCATACGCTCGGAGTTTGAAGCTTATCTCAGACACCACCCGGAGACAAAGGAGGAATTGAAAAATGGCAGGCCACCCATACCCCAAGAGGCGTGACTCAAAGCACCGTGTGCTCAGGAACGGCGAATCGGTCAGAGCCGACGGCAAATACCAGTTCAAATACTATGTGGGCGGCAAGATCAAGTTCGTCTACAGTTGGCGCTTGGAGCCTACCGACACCACCCCACAGGGGAAGAAGCCCGGACCCTCGCTGAGAGAGCTCGAGAAGCAGATCGGCAGGGATCTGGACTCCCTGCTTGATCCCACTCAGAAGAATATGACGGTACTGGAATTGGTGGAGCGCTACCTCGCCACCAAAACCGGCGTCAGGCCAAACACACTCATGAATTACAACTTCGTGGTGAACCTACTGCAGAAAGAGGAATTTGCTCTTAAGAAGATCGGTGAGGTGAAGACCTCGGACGCGAAGCTCTTTCTGATCAAGCTCCAACAGGACGGGAAAGGCTACTCGACTGTCAAGACCGTGCGCGGGGTCCTTCGACCGGCTTTCAAGATGGCCGTCGATGATGACCTGCTCAACAAGAACCCCTTCGGTTTTGAGCTTGCCGGTGTGGTGGTAAACGACAGCGTGACAAGAGAGGCCATCACCAGGGATCAGATGAAGAAATTCCTGAAGTTTGTCCATGATGATAACTGCTACTGCAAATACTATGAGGTCGTGTATATCCTGTTCCATACCGGCATGCGCATATCGGAGTTCTGCGGACTGACGATCAGCGATATCGACTTTGAGCATCACCTGATCAACATCGATCATCAGCTTCAGCGGAGCGCGGATATGACGCTTGTGATTCAGGAGACCAAGACCCGCGCCGGAACAAGGAAGCTGCCCATGACGGAGGCTGTTGAGCAATGCTTCCGCGCTATCATCGAGGACCGGCCCACCCCCAGGATCGAGCACATGGTCGATGGGCGCAGCGGCTTTCTGTTTCTGGATAAGGACTGCCTGCCGGAAGTGGCCCTGCACTGGGAGCACCGCTTCACCCATATGGTGAAACGCTACAATGATATCTACCGGGTCCAAATGCCCAACATCACCCCGCACGTCTGCCGCCATACCTACTGCAGCAATCAGGCCAAGGCGGGCATGAATCCGAAAACGCTGCAGTACCTGATGGGCCATAGCGATATCGGCGTCACGCTCAACACCTACACCCACCTGGGACTGGAAGATGCCGCCGAGGAGCTTCGCCGCATGGAGGAAGCTGAGGCCGCCCGCAGGGAGCAGGAGAAGCTCGCGGGCGATATTCTCAGGCGGTCTGAAACGGCATAGAACAGCAAGAAGTGTCGGCACAGTAGCTGCACAACAGTCAGCTCCCGTGATCATAGATGCGCTATGCTTTTGACGCTTATTACAGCGACGAGGGCAAATACGCCGAAATTGACACGGTGCTCAGGGAGAATCCCCGGCTGATTCTCACCGGGGACGTCACTGAAATCGCCCCGAACATACACCTGTACAGCTGCAACTGGCGAGAGAGAAGGCATGTCTTCGGCAGCTTCAGGTTGACCATACTCCGTGACGGCGGGCTCTAACTCGACGATTTCCGGCACGAACAGTAGGCTCGCTGTTGTTGAACAAGTGTCGAACTTGTGTACTTGTCAAGTACACTTGCAGGAGCGTACAGTTTTTTAAATAGTGTATAAATCTACAAGAAATTCTAAACAATCGCTCTGTGTATGTCCACATTTGCCACGCTGTTGAGCAGAATCTGCAGGAGCTATGATAAAGTTCTGCCAGAGTCTTCGATGAGACAAAAAAACAAAAGGAGTGACAAATATTATGGAGAAGTGCGGAATTGTCAGTTACGGCATTTCAGTACCTTACCGCAGACTGTCTGTAAAAGAGACCTTAGATGTCTGGCTTACTTCTTCTCCCGATTTGATTATTAAGAGTATGGGAGTCAGCGAGAGGGCGGTTCTTGGTTTTGACGAGGATGGAACGACTCTGGCTATCGATGCTGTAAAAGCGGCAGGGGTCAAAAATAATGCCATCTATGATTCAGACTGCCTTCTGCTGGGAACAGCAACAAACCCCTATGATTCCAGGCCTTCGTCCACGATCGTTTCTGAGGCCACCAGGATCAGGTATTCCGCGTTGTCTTCAGACATTCAGTTCGGTGGGAAATCCGGAACAACGGCGATGATTCTTGCAACCGGAATGGTTGGCGCTGGCCTGTCCAAGTCCGCGATCGCCATTGGCGTTGACACGATAAACCGTCATACCGCCCCCGGTGACATGGCAGAGCCCTATGCGGGTGCCGGTGCGGGTGCCGTTGTTATCGGGACAGAAGATGTCATTGCAACCATTGACGCTTATGAATCCTACGCCACTGATCTGTCTGACAGCTTTCGCGTGGAAGGCGAGCGTTATATTAAGTCCGGTATGCTTTACGGCCAGGCCAGGAACGATATAGGCGTTTATGACCACACGGTCAAGGCTGGTCAGGCGCTGCTTCAGAAATTGGGCCTTACTGCTGCCGACTATACATATTGCGTTGCCCAGCAGACTGCCCCCAGTGTAGCCAGAAAGATTGCCGGCAAGCTTGGCTTCAGCAAAGAACAGGTGGAAAGCTGCCTGTTTGCCGAAACGATCGGCGATACCGGCAGCGCCTCCGTCATGATCGGCCTTGCGAAGGTTCTTGATCATGCAAAACCAGGTGACCGTATTTTCGTTGTTTCCTACGGCTACGGTGCCGGCGCGGATGCCATTTCTCTCACTGTGACCGACAACATTTTGAATGTACAGAGCAAGGGTAAAAAGGTTGACGAAATCGTCAATCGTAAGCAGCTCATTTCTTATGGTATGGCCGCGAAGTATGAGTACAAATACATTCGTCACAGCTTCCCGACCAATGCATATCTTTAAGGAAGAGAGGAGAACAATCATGGCTGATAAGAAAAGAAGAGTTTGCGTTGTCGGCGTTGGCAACACAGCTAGTCCCGGTACACACCATCCTTGGCAGACCTGGAAAGAGATGGCAGCCGATGCGGCCTATGAGGCATTTGAAGATGCGCATATGTCGGCACGTGAGCTTGACGCTTGCGTCTGCGCCTATCATGGTGAAGGCGTGAGCGAACAGGGCGGCTATGGTGCGGCAATGTCGGATGCTCTGGGTATCTCCCCCATTCCCGTTTTCGCACTGTCGGCCAACTGCTGCGGCGGTACAACAGCGTTTATCAATGCCTATTATCTGATTGCTTCCGGTCAGTTTGACAAGGTGCTGGTAATCGGCGGCGACAAAGATGGCGACAACTTAGGATATACCGAATACATCAACATCTCCTACGATGTGGAATATGACTACACCTTTGGCTTCCGGCACCGGGATGGCGGCAGCCTCATATCCAACTACTACCGGAAAAAACACGGCTATGAGGGCTTTGAAGAAATGGCGGCCATGTCCCATCAGACCCACTGGTTCGCGCGTCGCAACCCGAAGGCCTCTGCCTACGGCACACCTCAGCCCAGCCTGGAGAGTCTGAACAATGCCAGTTCTCTCTTCAGCATGATGGGCGAGGGCCAGGCAGCCTGCGTCTTGATGGACGAGGAGACCGCCCTGAAATTTACTGACAACCCGATATATGTGGACGGCGTTGCCTATTCTACCGACTCCCATTACTGCGGCCACAAGGTAAAGGTGGAGACCGTTGGCCCTCTTATGCCGGAGGAACTGAAGCGGGAAGACAATGACTATTTCGACATTGACATCGCTGGTTTTGTTGCCGCGGATAAAGCCTATAAGATGGCGGGCATCTCTCCTGAGGAGGTCGATGTAGCACAGGTATACGATCTTCTTCTGACCTGCCCGTTCTTAGTAGAGGCTCTCCGCCTAGCACCTGTCGGTGAAGCCCTGCGCTATTTCAAAGAAGGGAGATTTGCCATTGACGGCCAGTGCGCTGTCAATACAGACGGCGGAAACATTGCCCGTGGACATGCCTCCGGCGCCGACGGATTAAACCAGATCGTTGAGAATGTCCATCAACTGAGAGGGGAAGCCGGCGAGCGCCAGGTGAAGGACGCCAAATGCGCAGCGACCCTGAACATCGGCAGTGTGAATGCGCAGCTCGGCTGTGTCATTATGACAAATAAGAACTTTGTTCATAAAGCGTAAGTGGAAAGGAGCAAAAAATGTCTGAACAATTTACCGAGCAGATCTACCGGCACACAACAGCTTCTGTCGTAAGGGGATGGAGAGAGCGACGCGGCAGATATCTTCTGGAAGGCACCCGCTGCAAGGAGTGTGGCGAGGTACACTTTCCCAGGCGTACTGTCTGCCCGAGGTGCAACGGCCGCAATCTTGAGCCCTTTAAGCACAGCGACACCGGTGTGATCCATACTTGTGACATTTCTTATGTTGCCACCGGCGTCCATATCGGCTACGGAGAGAATCTTCCCAGAATATGCGCCATTATCAATTTGGACAGCGGCGCCTCTGTTCTTGCGGAAGTCACCGAAACGCCCCTTGAAAAAATTGTTCCCGGCGCCCGGGTTCGCATGGTCGTGCGCAAACTGCACAGAGAGTCCAACTCTTCCTGGATGTACGGCTATAAATTCGTAGTCGAAGACTGAGAAGCTGATAACTCACAGAAAGGGGATATAACATGTCTACCGGTATGACAAAGAAAAAATACCTCGGTGCTCTGATAGCTTTTCTCCTGATCCTTGTTTTTGCGTTCCTCCCCGGAAGTGCCACGGAGGGCGGGATGTCTCATGAGGCGTTTACCGCATTGGGAATCTTCCTAGCGGCATTGGTCCTCTGGATGTTGGACGTAATGCCCATGGGCATCGTGGGATGTCTTTGCATGATCCTTCTTCCACTGTTGAAAGCACAGTCTCTTCCTGAAACCATCGGCTCGTTTTCTACCGCATCCGTTCTGTTCATTGTCGGCACCTTTGGTATTACTGCCGCAATGAAAAACTCGACGATCCCTCAGCGCATTACCAACTTTGTTGTACGAGTCGCAAAAGGCAAAACCAAAACGATCATCATGCTTCTGACCATTGCGACGGGCCTGATTTCCTCCTTTATGTCCTCGTCCGCCACCATGATCATGTTCTGGTCTTTCTCCAGCGCGCTGCTTGTCGCCCTTGGTGTATCCGCAGATCAGAACAGTGAGCTGAAGAGTTTTGGAAAGGCTCTCGCGATCTCGGCTCCTGTGGCGGCCGGAACAGGCGGGTTTATTACCCCTGCCGGAACTCCGGGCAACATCATCATCATGGGTTTGCTGGAACAGATGGGTTACCCCATCACCTTTGCCCAGTGGACGATCATCGCGGCACCCCTTGGTATCGTTGCTCTGATTATTATTGGCTTCTTCCTTGGCAGGGTCTTCAAAAGCCCGAATCTGACCCGGGAACAGATGGACAAGCTGGAAAAAGAAACCGGCAATCTCCCTCCTCTGACCCGCAACGAAATCCTCACTATCGTAATCATAGCCGCTATGATCGTTATGTGGTTCCTTGGTTCCTGGATCACCATTCTGAATGTCGCTGTAGTCGCGATCCTTGGGCTCTCCCTGTTCTTCCTGTGTGATGTCCTTGACATGAAGAAGTTTGCCCCGGAATGCAACCTGAACACAGTTCTCCTGATGGGAACCGCACCCGCGATCGCAGCCACCCTGGCCTCCACAGGCGCTTTGGCCGTCATCGTTACCGGTGTATTCTCCGGCGCGGTGTTCCAATCTATGAACGGGATTATCCTCCTGGTGCTGGTTTCACTGATCCTGATGATCCTGCGGGCATTTATGCCTACTCCCGCAGCTTTTGCCTCGCTCTTCATTCCCCTCATGGCCACCATCGCCGGCCTTACCGGTGGAAATCCTTTCCTGCTGTTCATGGTCGCCTCCTTCTGGGGCCCCACTGACATGCTGCTGATTTACACCGAGCCAATCTTTCTTCCGACCTATGCGGAGGGTTATTATACGGAAAAAGATCTGCTGAAGTTCGGTATCATCCCCTCTGTCATTTTGGCGGTGCTCGTTGCGGTGCTGGTCTCTCCTCTCTGCTCTATTGCAGGGCTGATTTGACCTCGTGCTGTTTATAATCAGAAAGGGAAGCCCCGATGGACTTCCCTTTCTGATTAAATGGTCATGTTCTTCTATCCTGACATAAAAAAAGCGAAAGGACGATTTATGAAAGCAAAAAAAATAAAGCGCTTAGTGGGTGCACTTCTTTCTCTGTTTCTTATCGTGTTTTTCGCGCTCCTTCCCGGAAATGAGCTGACAATCACCCATGCGGGATTTTGTGCGATCGGTTTGTTCCTTGCCGCGATCACGTTGTGGATCACAGAGGTCTTCCCCATGGCAGTGACCGCCTGTTTGATTGTGATCCTCTATCCGCTGTTCGGGGTCATGAGCTTTAATGAAACGATGGCGAGCTTCAGCACTTCGGCAGTCGTTTTCATATTTGGGACTTTCGGCATAACTGCCATGATTAAAAAAACCTCTATTCCTGCCAGACTGACCTCTATGATTATTCGGATAACGAAAGGCAATTCCAGGCGGCTCGTCTTCCTGTTCTGCCTCGTTAGCGGGATCCTCTCCGGGATCATGTCCTCCACGGCCACCTGCGCTCTTTTCTTCAGCATCGCTCTTGTTGTCATTGAGGTCACCGGAAGCGGCGAAAAGACAGGCATTGCCGCCGCGCTCTCTATTGGCCTCCCGGTAGCTTGTGGTATCGGCGGCTTTATTACTCCGGCAGGTACGCCAGGAAATATTATCATGATGGATTTACTTGCCTCCTTCGGCCATCCGATCTCTTTTGCCCAGTGGACTGTGGTCGGAATTCCGGTGGGCGTTGCAGCACTCCTGATATATTCCTTTTTCCTGGTCCATTCCCTCGATCTGAAAACCCTGGATGTGCAATCCCGGCAGAAAATAGCCGCCATGACGGAGCAATGCGGAAAGTGGTCCAGAAACGACATATTAGCGCTGGGTATTACTCTGCTAATGCTTTTACTGTGGTTGCTGGGCAGCGTTATCTCCTTTTTTAACACCGCGACTGTGGCCATCATTGGCCTTGCCCTCATGTTTTTGCCCGGGCTGGATCTGATCAGCTGGGATGATTTAAAAAACGAATGCAGTGCCAACGTTATGCTTATGATCGGTTTTTCACCGGTGATTGCAGCATCTCTTATTACCACCGGCGCCCTTTCCTATATCGTTACTGCCGTGTTCTCCAATCAACTGTTTTCCGGTATGAACGGCATCGTCCTGTTTGTTGTTCTCTCCGTGCTGTTTTGTGTCGTCGCCTCGTTCATTCCGAGTCCCGCGGCTACCATATCTCTGCTGGGACCTCTTGCCTGGAGCATCACGCAGCTTGCCAATATGAATTCCGCAGCTGTGCTGATGGTTGTTGCTTTTTGGGCTGCCTCGAAGATGCTGCTGCTCTATACCGAGCCGATCTTTTTCTTAACGCTTCATGCCGGATATTACGACCAGAGGCTGCTGTTAAAGACGGGTTGGAAACCGGCATTGATTATTGCACTTATGACGGCGTGCATAATCCCGCTGACACAGTGGGCTGGAATCTGAGCTGCGTGGCCTGCGTACACACAGACAAGCATCCACGGTAAAGATTTACCGTGGATGCTTGTCAAATCGTAAATCGCTGTCGCTGCATATCCAAAATATCCGCCATCATTTCCAGTGTGGTGCTGCGCACCTCTTTCGGGGCCCCTGTGAGGAACCAGGACAGATATCTGTGATATCCGTTGAAGACGTATACCATGGCGGCGGGATCCTCATTCGGATAGTTTTTCAGAAAGTGGATCAGCATGCCGATGGTTCCTTCCACCTGATAATGGAGGTAATACTCAGTCTCTCTGTCATCAGGAAGACTGTCATGTTGAGCCATCCGCTTTACAAGAAACATCAGCTGCTCCTGGATCCCGCTCAAGAAACGGTTATTCGGCCTGTTGTAAAGATAGGTCAGCAGCTCTTTCCTCATTGTCTGGCAGGCAAGGAACCAATGATAAATATCATATGTTGATTCCCGCACAAGGATTTTCGTAGTAGGCCGGGCAGGAGAGGGATCGGTATTGATCTGGGATTTCAATCGGCAGAGAATATCTTTCTGGATAATCTCATCCAGCTCCATTATATCGTTAAAGTACTGGTAAAAGGTGCTTCTGGCATAACCTGCCTTTTCGCACAGCTCCGAAACGGTAATTCTGCTCATTGATTTTGATTCAAGTAAGGAAAAAAACGCGGTTCTGAAGCTTAGATAGACGGTATTATCCCAGCTGGGCTTTTCCATAAGCAACCTCCTCCCTTCCACCGAAATAATCAATGGCAGACCGGTATTTGTTATTATTATAATATATTGAATCCTGAGAAAATGCAAGATTGAATACTATGCCGGGCTGGATTGAAGCCCGGGCAGAAGGGGAGAAAAAATGCCGAATTATGTAGAATTGTACGAAACAAAAAAAGCCAGCCCTCAAAAGATCGCGGAGCTTGTCAGATCCGGAATGAACATTTACACGGATACGGCAACTGCTCAGGCGCCAACACTTCAGGATGCGATCTATACGCATATTGCAGCCAATAAAATAAAAGATATTGAGGTCAACACCTTTCTCGATATCTATCCTGCCAAGTGGTATGACGAGCCGGTATTATCCGAAAACCTACACATGATTTCCTGGTTCAACGGTAATTCCGCACGAAAAGCTATGCGGAATCGCTTTGTCGATTACATGACCACATATTACAGTGAGGCCCCTGCTCTGATTCGAAGCTGCGAGCAAATTGACATGGCCATTCTTGCCTCCTCTGATATGGACGAACACGGGAACTTCAGCATCGGGATATCCAGCTCCATGGCAGAAGCGCTGCTTGAAAAAGCGGATCGGATCGTTCTTGAAGTCAACCGGAAGATGCCAAAATCTCTGGCATCTCCCATTGTCCATATCACTAAAATCGACCGGTTTTGTATTGTTGATACACCGCTGCCCTGTCTGCCTGATGTGAAACCTGACGCGGAGTCCGTGGCCATTGGCAACTACATTGCTGAGGAAATTGCCAACGGATCCACTCTTCAGTTTGGCGTAGGCGCCATCCCCAACGCCGTTGGCCACGCGCTCCGAAACAAAAGGAATCTCGGTATCCACACGGAAGCTTTTGTGAGCAGTATGGTGGATCTGATCGAGTGCGGCGCAATCGACAACAGCCGGAAGACGATCCATAAGGGCAGGAGCGTAGCCACGTTTGCCTTGGGAAATCAGAAGACCTATAATTATATCCACAACAACCGGGAGATTGAGCTCCTTCCGGTTGACTATGTTAACAATCCTTCCGTGATTGCAATGAATCCGAATATGATCTCGGTAAACGGAGCAATTGAATGTGATTTATACGGACAAGTGTGTTCGGAAAGCATCGGTCCGTATCAGTATTCCGGAGTCGGAGGTCAGGTGGATTTTATCCGCGGTGCAATTCATTCAAAAGGAGGGAAAAGTTTTCTCACTTTCAAATCCACCGCAAAAAACGGAGAAGTCAGCTGCATCCTCCCACAGCTTCAGGCCGGTTCTATTGTCACGACCACGAGAAATGATGTGGACTATATTGTAACGGAATATGGCATTGCCAAATTACGTGGGAAACCGGAAAGCGTACGTGCTAAATCTCTCATTGCAATTGCGCACCCGAAGTTTCGCGACCGACTGACATATGAAGCGAAAAAAATGAACCTGTTCATTTAGTGGCGTATTGCTGTGCATGCGCTGTCAGGCCATATTCCCAAGCAATCTGATCCGGGATGTCGGACTATTGCATAAGGAAGGATTGCCAAGAAAATGGCTGGGAATTCTGTTTTTCAACGACTGCTCCTGCTGTTTTCGCCGATTCGCCCGCTGCTTGTATTTTTAAAGCACAATTCGGTGTACAGTGTCCAAAACAAAACAGCTGCCATCAAGGATATGCCCTCTTCTGTTATAATGGCAGCAGTTCATGTAATGTCATGTACATATCTTGTTTCAAAGGTGTGAAATAATGAACACAAAGAAATGGTTATGTATCGCACTAGTCATGATTTTGGTGGGTTCGTTTGGCGACGGCATGGTACAAGATAACTTCGGCCAAGTAAAAATCCTCGATGTTACCACTGCGCCCGATTCTGGTGCGCTTACCGGGTATCTTTTGATTCCGGCCAATGCCACTACCGAAACGCCAGTTCCGATGGTCGTGGAAGTTCACGGCAACTTCAACAACCGCGAGATGCAGGATGCAAACTATGTCGAACTATCTCGGCGGGACTTTGTCGTGTTCGCCATCAATATATGAGGACAATGCTGTTGGCAAGGTGACAGACGAATTCTTCATGCAGCTGAGCCACATGCTCAAACGCTACAACGATATCTACCGGGTCCAGATGCCCAATATCACCCCGCACGTCTGCCGCCATACCTACTGCAGCAATCAGGTCAAAGCGGGGATGAATCCGAAGACGCTGCAGTACCTCATGGGGCATTCCGACATCGGCGTCACGCTCAACACCTACACCCACTTGGGGCTGGAAGACGTCGCCGAGGTGCTTCGCCGCATAGAGGAAGCCGAGGCCGCCCGCAGAGAGAAGGAAAAGATTGCGGGCAAGACGAAGGACACGCAGAAGCTGTTCAAGGTGATATGAAACAAATTTTCGCTTTGCTACGGTTGAGCTGAATCAGAAAACGACCAATAAGCAAAAACACCTCCTGTGTAGTTTTATTATCCTACACAGGAGGTGTTTTTCATGGGGCGAGGAGATAGGAAAATAGAGACGTACGAAAAGATAATTCTCCGGATGAGATCAGAAGAATAAATGGGGAACCATTTTGCCCGCTTTTTCTGCCTGTCCTAGATTTGCGTATTGATATTATTTTTTGGTAGCCGCAACTGCTTTTGTATCCGCTCCAATATGTCATCAAAGGACATCTCGTGGTAGCCGTGCACACTGGAACAGATCTTAGTCGGAAACTCCATGCGAAGCTGAACCGGAATTCGCTCCAGTGAATTGCTCAACCCAAAAAGGGAGCCAACAGTGGCGCCATTGCAGTCGGTGTCAAAGCCGCTGCAGATTGCGGCTGCTACCGCCTCCTCAAAGGAGTCGTGCCAGAGGGTACAAGCTGTCACGATCATTGCATTTGGTACTGCCAGACACCAGTCGAACTGCCGCTTTTCATCATATCGCGCATGAATGCTGTCAATCAGCTTCTGGAACTGATCGCCATTTTCATATGCTGCGCACACCTCTTCGATGGCAATTTTCAGTCGAGAGTGCGGCGGGATTTGTTCCAGGGCCGCCTTAACTCTCTCAAGCATGGATAACCCATCCACATAGCAAAGACTGAGCCAGGCTGCGATGAACATTTCCCCATAGATCCCGTTTTTTTTGTGGGACACTGCAGCATCCTGATAGGCCAGCTTTGCTGCTGCCATGGGGTCGCCTGGCCGAACATAGCCAAACAAATCCCCTCGGATTTGCGCCCCGATCCATTCACGATAGGGATTGCAGTACGAAGCGGACAGCGGCGGAAGCAGGCCGTTCATCAAATTCCTGATCGCCGCCCGCTCCGCCGTGCAGGCGTGAAAAGCTGGGATGCCAAGCAGCCAGGTTTCAGCCATATCCTCGGAAGAAAATTCTGCGCCGTACCGCTCAAGGACTTTCAATGCTAACAGCGTATAGTTGATGTCGTCATCGTTGGGATAGGCCGTGAGACAGTTCCGCCAGCAGACAACTTGCCTGTCATAAGGGGTTGTGGGGTCTTCCTCGTGGATGTCAAAGCGCTCCCGCAAAACCGGATCCTGTGTTGAAAACATGTAGGACTTCAACGGATACTGTCCAGTGGCTTTCAGATAGGACAGAATTTTGTCTCTCCCCCACCCTTCAACCGGTATTCCCATAACACAGCCGATAACACGTCCGTACAGCGCGCCCGCAAGTTTTTCTTCTATGCACGGCCCCATGACAGGCCATGTCTGGAAGGCTTCGGGCCTCAGAGATGCGAGGA
>Ga0208297_1001833_pt1 | contig 15892 bp, 11 predicted proteins | sample LMS_cellobiose_e_FD_187367 | JGI IMG/M metagenome (GOLD analysis project Ga0208297, IMG submission 187367) | Rumen-fistulated moose microbial communities from Alaska, USA - LMS_cellobiose_enrichment (SPAdes) (version 2) | ecosystem: Host-associated > Mammals > Digestive system > Stomach > Rumen... | reverse complement strand
TGTCAGGGGCTGATTGGGGGCGTCACCGCGCGCCGGAGAGATTGCTTTTGGCATCAGAGCCGCAGCCATGTCGCTGGTGGCCAAACGGCGTGAGCAGATTTACGCCGCAGAAAATTCCGTGTGATGTATTACAACTCCGCTGAAGCAATGCGCGCGCCCGGCCGGCGGCACTGCCGCCTTAGCGGCGGATTTCGCGGCGGATCTCCGCAATGTCCGTCTCCAGCGTCGGCGCATTCTTCATCGAACGCTCAAACGACGTGATGTTGGAGCGAACTGTCGAATGATCCCGGCTGAATATCTTTCCGATGTTCGGGTACGACAGCCCCGTGATCTGCCGGATCATGTACATCGACATGTTGCGCGCGTTCTGGATCGGCCCGATCCGCCGCTCACCCACCAGATCCGCCGCCTTCAGACCGTAGCGCTTCGCCACCGCCTCAATGATCCGCTGCGCCGTCTCGTTTACCGGCTCCTCTTCCTGCTGGAACATCGGTACCAGCGACCGCGCCAGCGCCATGTCGATCTTGCCGCCGCCCAGCTGCTGCGTCGCCGAGAAGCGCTTGATGATCCCCTCGAGCTGGCGGATGTTCGAGCGCAGCTGCTCCGCGATGTACGAAAGCACCTCGTCGTCGATCGTCAGATCCACCGCCGCCGCTTTGTTGCGCAAAATCGCCATGCGCAGTTCGTAATCCGGCAGCTGGATGTCCACGATCAGCCCCTGCTCAAAGCGCGTGCGGATGCGGTCCTCCAGCGTCGGCATGTCCTTCGGCGGACGGTCGGAGGTCAGAATGATCTGCTTCTGATCCGCGTAGAGCGCGTTGAAGGTGTGAAAGAACTCCTCCTGCGTCGACTCCTTGCCCGCGATGAACTGGATGTCGTCGATCAGCAACACGTCCGCCTTGCGGTACTTTTCGCGGAAGGCCTCGTTGGTGTTCGTGCGGATCGAGCTGATCAGCTGATTCGTGAAATCCTCGCCGTTGATGTAGATCGCGTTCATGTCCGGATTCCGCTCCAGCAGCCGGTTGACGATCGCGTACATCAGATGCGTCTTGCCCAGGCCGGACGGACCGTAGATAAAGAGCGGATTGTAGGTCGAGGAGGGCGTCTTGGCCACCGCCTCGGCCGCCGCGTGCGCGATTTTGTTGGAATTGCCGACGATGAAGTTTTCAAAGGTATATTCGCCGTTGTAGCTGAGACGGCGCTCCTTCGGCTGGCTCTTCTGCGCGGCGGGCGCGCCGGACGTATAGAGACCGGAGAGGACAGGTGCTGAGGCGTTCTCGCCGGCGGGCTTTTCGACGATGACCTCGACCTCGGGCTTGACGCCGAGGATGGAGGCGGTGCATTCGGCGAGGAGCGGCGCGAAGCGGGTGGAGAGAGTCTGCTGCTTGGCCTCGTTTTCCACGGAGAAAACGACGGATTCTTCGTCGAGATAAACGATCTGCACATTGCGGAACCAGAAGTCGAGGGCGGTCTGCGAAAGCTGGCCGGAGGCCTCGAGCGCGTCGCGGATGGAGTTCCAGAGTCGTTCGTATTCAGAAGGAAGGTACATGCACGGCACGGCGCCGCGGGTGCGGCGGATCCTTTCGATATAGTGAGCGCAGGAAGGGAAAATAATCTATACTATTATACCATAAAACGTGTGGGAATACAAGATGCCAAAGGCAGAATATATATAAAGAAGATGAAAATATTGTCCCGCGCCGCCGCCGCGGGGAGCGGGAGGCGGGCAGATCCGGCCGCGCGGCGGCGATTGGGAAAGCGGATGCGAAAAAAAGATGAAAAAACACTTGCATTCCACTCGCGGCTGTGGTATAATGTACGGGACGTGAAAAGCGTCGAGATCCCCGCAGTCGGAGGCGTAGCTCAGCTGGTCAGAGCGCACGGTTCACATCCGTGAGGTCATGGGTTCGAGCCCCCTCGTCTCCACCAACAGAAAAAGACGGCCAAAGGCCGTCTTTTTCTGTTGCCGGAGCCTCGACGGCTCGAAGCCTGTCCCCAATGCAAAGCATTGGGGACGTAAGGCGCGGCGCGGGCTGTGCGCAGATGACGCAAATCAATGATCCGCGCCGGGGTTCGAGCCCTCGGATAAAACAGACGGCCAAAGGCCGTCTTTTTCTGTTGCCGGAGCCTCGACGGCTCGAAGCCTGTCCCCAATGCAAAGCATTGGGGACGTAAGGCGCGGCGCAGGCTGTGTATAGCTGCGGATTTTCATCCCGCCGCGCCGGGGTTCGAGCTCCCGGATAAAAAAGACGGCCTTTGGCCGTCTTTTTCTGTTGCCGGAGCCTCAGTGGCTTGAACCCCATTCCCAATGCAAAGCATTGGGAATGTAAGGCGCGGCGTGAGCTGTGCGCAGTTGAAGTCTGTCATTCCGCCGCGCCGAGGTTCGAGCCCTCGGACAAAAAGACGGCCAAAGGCCGTCTTTTTCTGTTGCCGGAGCCTTGGCGGCTCGAAGCCTGTCCCCAATGCAAAGCATTGGGGACGTAAGGCGCGGGCGGGCTGTGCCCGCAGCCTAATCCACGTTAATTTGTACAGTTGTGCTGATGCCTGGAGAGGATATGATCGTAGTTCCGCTGTCCACCCCCATCCGGCCGCTGCGCGGCCACCTTCCCCCTCGCTTCCGCGAGGGGGAAGGGATTTTTTATAGAGAAATGTGGGGGCCTTCGGCCCCCACACCCCCCGGGTGGATCATATATTCTTTCGGGGGCTCTGCCCCCGTTCCCCCAGACAGATCAAGTATGCTTTCGGCATCGCACAGACGCGCTTTTCTCCCGGTTCCCGCAGGGAACGCGCCGCCGCCTTTTGCGGCGCGAGGGAGAAACGCGGCGGAAAATCCGGCCTCAAGGCCGGTTTGCCGCAGAAGCCCCCGCACCCCCGGTGAATCAAATATTCCTTCGGGGGCTAACATCCCCGTATCCCCCGGCGGATCAAATACACTTCCCATCGGCAAGCAGCCGCAGACAAAACAAAACACAGGACAGGCGACTCGCACTTGCCTTGTCCTGTGTTTTGTTTCAAAGTCTTTGAAGAGGGGTCGAGGGGAGGGACTTTCTTCAGAAAGTCCCTCCCTCGCGTCTCCCCGCGTCTCACGGCTGCGGGCCATGCCCCCGCACCCCTGGGTTCCCGCCATAGCGTATTCCGTGTGATGTCTTACAGTTTTGCTGAAGCTGTGCGCGCGTTTGGCCGCGGCCACTGGCCGCCCCGAACGCATAAAGGACTTTCGTACAGGCGCCCGCCGCCGGCAAAATAATTGTACGAGCGGCAGCCGCCGCCGCAGTACGGCCCCATCTCGCACGACGCGCACGCGCCGGTCAGTTGTTCCGGCGTAAAATCCCGGTTATACGCAAACGCCGCCGGATCCTCCCAGATCTCCCGCAGGGTGCGCGCGCGCAGATTTCCCTCAATGAAGCGCGCGTCGTACATCGACTCGCAGCCGCGCACGTTGCCCACACTGTCGATCCCGATCGACGTCAGCCCCGCGCTGCAGCCGCCGAAGGGCGTCCCGCCCTGCCAGACGCCGCGCAGACGGTCGTCGTCCGGCGTGTAGTAGCCGATGTTGTCCGCCACGCCGAGCAGAAACGGCGCGACAGGCGCGCGCATGCGCACAAAATCGAGCACGGCGGACACCTCAAAGCGCACGTCCACGCCGTGCTTCGCATTGCCCATCGGCGAGCAGGCCTGCAGCTGCCAGGCGAAGATCGGGTATTGAAGCAGCGTATCGTACAGCTCGCCGAGCAGCGGCGCGTTGTCCGCGCGCAGCGCGCTGATGACCGAGACCGGCACGCCGCCCGCGATCAGCGCTTCCAGCGCCGCGATCGCCCGGCGGTAGCTGCCCGCCTGCCGGAAGGCGTCGTGCACGCGCTCGGGCCCGTCGATCGAGACCGCGACCGATTCCACCGCCGCCGCGCGCAGCGCCGCCACGCGCGCCTCGGTCATCGTAAAGCCGTTCGTAATGACGCAGACGCGGATGCCGCGTCCGGTCAGCGCGCGCACGATCGTCTCCCAGTCGGGGCGCAGAAAGACCTCGCCGCCGATCAGCGAGACGCGGCGGCAGCCCAGCTCCGCCAGCTGCCGCGCCACGTCGAGACATTCCGCCGTCGTCAGCTCGTCCGGCCGCGCGCGGCCGCCCGCCGATCCGCAGTAGGCGCACCGGAACGGGCATGCCAGCGTGATCTCCCAGACGCAGCTGCGCAGCGTGTACGGCACGCCGCTCAAAGCTCCTCCGGCACGGTGTCCGGATCCACGTCCGCCTCATCCGCCTTCGGCGCCTTCTCCGGCAGCCGCGCGCCGCACATTTCGCAGAAGCGCGCCGTCTCCCGGCAGGGAGCGCCGCATTCCGGACAGAAGCGGTCGGCGCGCGGCAGGGGAATCATGATGCCGGGCATACCGGCCGTTCCGTTCATGCCGGCCATCTGCTGCGGACCGGCGTACACCATCATCATGGGAGACGGCTGCGGCTGCGGCTGCGTCATCGCCGGCGCCGCGTAGACTGCCTTCATCACCCCGTTGCGCCGCATCTGTTCCGGCCCGGCGTAGACGCGTGACATCGGCTCGTCCGCCGGAGGCCCGGCGTAGACGGCTTCCATCGATTCGCGCGTCTTCTTTTTCTTTTTCGGCGCCTCGTCCTTGGGCTCCTCGGGCTCGTCCATTTCCGGCCCGGCGTAGACGTCCTCCATCACCTTCGGATCGTCCTCGATCTTGTTCTTCGGATATTTCTTCCAGAATGGCATCTCGCACCTCCTGTGTGAAAATCAAGTATCAATATGGGCAGACGGCGACCGTCCCCGCTTCCTCGAGCGCCGGGCCGCCGGGTATGCGCAGCCCGCCCCTGACCTCGTGCGCGACGAGCAGCCGATTGTCTTCGAGAATCTGAAAATCGCGCGGCGAGCGGCCGCCGGTGGGGATCCAGCGCGGCGCGGCGAGCGTGCCGTCCGGCAAAACGTCGAAGAGGCAGACGCTGTCGTGGCCGCGGTTGGAGACGCCGAGCGTCCCGCCGCGCAGACGGATCGCCGCGGTGGTGCTCACGCCGGAGAAATCCGGCGGCAGGGTCGGGATCCGCTGCGCGAGGCGCCAGCCGCCCGCGGTGCGCTCAAAGCGCGCGGCGTGATTGTCCAGCTCACCGGTGACGTAAAAGCGGTCGGGCGAGGCGAAGACGAGGTGGCGCGGCCCCATCTGCGGCGGGACAGGAACGTCATAGAGAGGCGTCAGATGGCCGCTTTGCGCGTCGGCGTCGAAGACGTGCACGGCGTCGAGTCCCAGATCGCAGACGAACAGTTCCCGCGTGCCGGGGCGGAAGACGCACTGGTGCGGATGCGCCATTTCCTGACGCGGGTGCGCCGAGCGGCTCTCGGGGAGGCGCACGAGCTGTGTGCGGCCGAGCACGCGGCCGTCCCCGACGTCAAAGACGCTGACGCTGCCGCCGTTGTAGTTGGCGGTGTAGAGATGGCGCTCCTCCTCGTCGAGCGCGAGGTGGCAGGGCTCCTCGCCGCCGGTCGGCGAGAGCGAGCGAAGGGTCAGCTCGTCGCCCGCGACGGAAAAGCCGGCGGCGACCGGATCGCCGACGGCGGCGCGGCCGACGGCGTAGAGCGCGCGGCCGCTGCGGCTCAGAAGCAGGTAGTTCATGTCGCGCAGGCGCGAAAAGACCGCCCGGACGCGCCACGCGCCGTCCTCCTCCGAGACGCTGAGAATGCCGCGCCCGCCCGGCGCGGTGTAGGTTCCGATAAAGTAAGGCATAATGGTTCTTCCTCCGACAGCGGCGGATGCGGGATTTGAGGTATGCGGCCGCGCTTTGCGCGAGGGTCTCCTCCTCCGCGGAGGGATCCTCATACATTATATCACATTTGCCCCGCGCGGGCAAGCGGGAATGCAAACTCTCCGGCGGGCGTTGACGCTCCCCCTTCAGCCCCTGACACCAATGTGGGGGTTTGGGGGCTATGCCCCCAACCGCTGCACGCCCGTCAGCCGGTGTCTGGATTCGCCGTCCGGGGGTGCAGGGGGATTCGGGGCTTTAGCCCCACGACACAAGAATCCCCCTGCCGGGGGAAGCCGAAGGGGGCGGAGCCCCTCGCGGCGGGAGTGGATTCCTAAGGAGAGGGCCCGGGGCTCTCTCCTTAGGGGTAAAGTCTGAGACGTGGAGTTTGCACTCGCTCCATGTAGTGTCTGCATAGACATACCGTCTGCGGGCGGTCAGCAGAGAAAGAAATAGTTATAGATAGCTAAACTTGATAGCGCAGCTATAAAATATCTTTTTTTGTCCTCGCGGACGAAGCGCATTGTGGTAAACCGGCCGATGGCCGGATTTACCACCGCATTTCCTCCTTGCGCCGCAAAAGGCGGCGGCGCATTCCCTTCGGGAACCGGAGGAAAAGCGGGGCTTCTCGCCCTTCTTATGGATCTACCCCGCCAAAAGGAGGGCTCCTCGCCCTCCTCTGGACTCCTCCCCGCCAGAGGGGGCTCTGGTAACCAGCCCCCTCTGGACACCCCGGCTGTCAGTCACGACACCCACAGACGGGCATGCAGCGGTTGGGGGCATAGCCCCCAAACCCCCACATGAGGGTTGAGGGCTAAGAGGGAGCGCTACCGTGCGCCGGAGAGTTTGCCGCCGCGCATTGCGCCGGGCGCAAAAATATGGTATACTATACGCAAATCTCCCACGGAGGTCCCGCGACGGATATGGAACTGGAAACCAAACGCTTCACCAAAAACGACCACGGATTCGTCTGCGCGCACTGCGGCCGCACCGTCGAGCCGCTCGGCTATACCTCGCGCAATCACTGCCCCTTCTGCCTTTGGTCGCTCCACCTTGATGAAAATCCCGGCGACCGCGCCTCCTCCTGCGGCGGCCTCATGGAGCCGATCGCCGCCGAGCCGGACGCGCGACGCGGCTTCATCATCACCCACCGCTGCACAAAGTGCGGCGCGATCCGCCGCAACAAGGCGGCCGCCGAGGCAAAGGTGCAGCCGGACGATATGACGCTGCTGATCCGCCTCACCGCCCGCGACCGCTGACGAAAAGGAGAAAACCCGATGAAAATCCCCGTAAAAACGCTCGATTACGACGCCGTTATGGCGCTGCCGCGCATGGCGCACAAGCCGCCGCGCCGTCCGGCCCTCTTCTTCCGCGCGCTGATGGCCGCCGCCGGCGCGCCCGATCTGCGCGACGCGCGCTTCACCTGGTCAAAGCGGAACCTGGAGGCGGCGGGCGACGGGCCGTGGCTCGTGCTGATGAATCACTCCGCCTTCATCGATCTGGAGATCGCCTCGCGGCTTCTCTTCCCGCGGCCGTTCTGCATCGTCTGCACCTCGGACGGCTTCGTCGGCAAGGAATGGCTGATGCGCCGCCTCGGCTGCATCCCGACGCAGAAGTTCGTTTCCGATCTGACGCTGATCCGCGACATGCAGACCGCGCTGCACGACAAAAGGACGAGCGTGCTGATGTATCCGGAGGCGAGCTACACCTTCGACGGCACGGCGACGCCGCTGCCGCGCCGGCTCGGCGCGCTGCTGAAGCGGCTGGACGTGCCGGTGGTGATGATCCGCACCTGGGGCGCGTTCGCGCGCGATCCGCTCTATAACTGCCTGCAGAAGCGGCGCGTGGCCGTGCGGGCGGAGATGTCGTGCCTCCTTTCGCGGGAGGAGATCGCCTCGGCGCCGGTCGAGGCGCTGGACGCGCGGCTGGACGAGGCGTTCACGTTTGATAATTTCGCCTGGCAGCGCGAGGAGGGCGTGCGCGTGACGGAGCCGTTCCGTGCGGACGGGCTGAACCGGATCCTATACAAATGCGCCCGCTGCGGCCGTGAGGGCGGCATGAAGGGAGCGGGCGTGCGCCTGACGTGCGCGCACTGCGGCGCGGTCTACGAGATGGACGAGCTGGGACAGCTGGCGGCCGCGGACGGCGGTGCGACGGAATTTCCGCATATCCCGGACTGGTATGCCTGGGAACGCGCGGAGGTGCGGCGGGAGATCGAGGACGGCGTTTACCGGCTCGACGTGCCGGTGAAGATCGGAATGATGGTGGATACGAAGGCGATCTACATGGTCGGCGAGGGGCGGCTCGTGCACGACGCGGACGGCTTTGTGCTGACGGGCTGCGGGGGACGGCTGCGGTACGTGCAGTCGCCGCGCGCGTCGTACGGGCTGTACGCGGACTACTACTGGTACGAGATCGGGGACATGATCTCGATCGGCAATCACGACGCGCTGTACTACTGCTTCCCGCAGGGGGAGGGCGACGTGGTGGCGAAGACGCGCCTCGCGGCGGAGGAGCTGTACCGCCGCACCCGCCGCCGGGGCGGCAGTGCCGCCGGCCAAACGCGCGCAGGCGGCAGCGCCGCCAGCCAGACGCGCGCATAACTTCAGCGGAGTTGTGAGATATCACACGGAATATGCTATGGCTGCGGCTGATTACGTCGTTTGGCTATACGCGACATGGCTTTGCTTCTGATGCGGAAGACAGTCTCTCTGTCTGCCGGTGACGCTCCCACTCTTATCCCCTAACCCTAATGTGGGGTTTGGGGGCATAGCCCCCAAACCCCACATTGGTACTGGGGGCTACGAGGGAGAGCCACCGCTCGCCGGAGAGATTGCCTGCAGCATCAGAGCCGCAGCCGCGGCGTAAAAATCCTCGCTTTTCGTTGACATCCCACTTGGGAAGTGATATAATGAAATGTCTGAAATCTGCCGCCAGAAAGGAATTCGATCCTATGGAATGGACCTCCCTCAACGACCTGAGAGAAAAGTATCTCTCTTTCTTTGAATCCAAAGGCCATCTGCGCCTTCCCAGCTATCCCCTCATCCCTCAGAACGACAAATCCCTCCTTCTCATCAACTCCGGCATGGCCCCGATGAAGAAATTCTTCACCGGCGAGGTCACGCCGCCCCGCCGCCGCGTCACGACCTGCCAGAAGTGCATCCGCACCCCGGATCTTGAGCGCGTCGGCCATACCGCCCGCCACGGCACCTACTTCGAGATGCTCGGCAACTTCTCCTTCGGCGATTACTTCAAGAAGGAGGCCATCCCGTGGGCCTGGGAGTTCCTCACCTCGCCCCAGTGGCTCGCCATCCCCGAGGACAAGCTCTGGCCCTCCGTCTACGAAAAGGACGACGAGGCCTTCGAGATCTGGAACAAGGTCATCGGCATCCCCGCCGAGCGCATCACCAAGCTCGGCAAGGAGGACAACTTCTGGGAGCACGGCACCGGCCCCTGCGGCCCCTGCACTGAGATCTACTTCGACCGCGGCGAAAAATACGGCTGCGGCAAGCCCACCTGCCGCCCCGGCTGCGACTGCGACCGCTTCATGGAGATCTGGAACAACGTCTTCTCGCAGTTCAACAACGACGGCAAGGGCAACTACACCGAGCTCGCGCAGAAGAACATCGACACCGGCATGGGCCTCGACCGCCTCGCCTGCGTCATGCAGGGCGTGGACAACATGTTCGAGGTCGATACCACCCGCCGCATCCTCGACAAGGTGGTGGAGATCGCCGGCCGTCCCTACGGCGCGAACGCGGAGAATGACATCTCCATCCGCGTCGTCACCGACCACGTCCGCTCCGCGACCTTTATGATCTGCGACGGCGTCATCCCCTCCAACGAGGGACGCGGCTACGTGCTGCGCCGCATTCTGCGCCGCGCCTGCCGCCACGGCAAGCTGCTCGGCATCGACCACGCCTTCCTCACCGACGTCTGCGACGTCGTGATCGCCCAGAACGTCGGCCCCTATCCGGAGCTCGGCGAGAAGGCGGACTATATCAAGCGCGTGATCCGCATGGAGGAGGAGCGCTTTGACGCCACGATCGACGCCGGCCTCTCCATCCTCAATACGCTGATCGAGAAATCGGCGGGCGGCGTGATCCCGGGCGACGAGGTGTTCAAGCTCTACGATACCTTCGGCTTCCCGATCGACCTGACCCGCGAGATCGCCGCGGAGCGCGGCTTCTCCCTCGACGAGGAGACCTTCAACGCGCGCATGAACGAGCAGAAGACGCGCGCCCGTGCGGCCCGCGCGAACATCAGCGGCTGGAGCGAGTCGTCGAAGACGGCGCTGGCCGCGCTGCCGAAGACGGAGTTCACCGGCTACGACGAGCTGTCAAGCGAGGCGAAGATCCTCTGCCTGCTGACGGACGAGGCGGAGGCCGAGACGGTCAGCGAGGGCGAATTCACGATGATTCTCGACCGCACGCCCTTCTACGGCGAGGGCGGCGGCCAGGTCGGCGACACCGGCGTGATCCGCACCGCCTCGGCGGCGGCGGCGGTGCTCGATACGAAAAAGACCGACGGCATCTATATCCATCTCTGCCGTCTGGAGAGCGGCGTCTTCCGTCCGGGCGACGCCGTCACGGCGTCGGTGGACGCCGACCGCCGCGCGGCGATCCGCCGCAATCACTCCTCGGTGCATCTGCTGCAGGGCGCGCTGCGCGCTGTGCTCGGCACGCACGTCGAGCAGGCCGGCTCCTACGTGGATGAGCGCGAGGGACGCTTTGACTTCACGCACTTTGCGGCGATGACCGCGGAGGAGCTCGCGGCGGTCGAGGCGAAGGTGAACGAGGCGATCCTTTCCGGCGTCGAGGTCACGACGACCGTGACCGATCCGGAATCGGCGAAGAAGGCCGGCGCGATGGCGCTCTTCGGCGAGAAGTACGGCGACCGGGTGCGCATGGTGAAGATGGGCGAATACTCGACGGAGCTGTGCGGCGGCACGCACGTGGACAACACGGCGAAGATCGGGCTGTTCAAGATTCTCTCGGAAGCGTCGGTGGCGGCCGGCGTGCGCCGCATCGTGGCGACGACCGGACTCGGCGTGCTGTCGCTGCTGGCGGAGCGCGACGCGCTGATCGCCGAGACGGCGAAGACGCTGAAGTCGCCGAATCCGGCGGAGATCGCCGTGCGCGCGGCCGCCCAGCAGGCGGAGATGGCGCGCATGCGCCGCGAGATCGAGGCGCTGAACGCGAAGGTGGCAGCCTCGAAGCTGGAGGCGCTGGAGGCGTCGGCGAAGCCGGTGGGCGCGCTGTCACTTCTGACGGCGGACATGGGTGCGATGTCGATGGATGCGGCGCGGACGCTGTGCGACACGATCAAGGAGAAGACGAACGCGGTCGGCGTGATTGCGATTCACGAGGGCGAGCGGCTGAACTTTTTGGCGGTGTGCGGCGCGGACGCGGTGCGCGCCGGCGCGCACGCGGGGAATCTTCTGCGCGCGGTGAGCGCGATTGCCGGCGGCAAGGGCGGCGGACGTCCGGACAGCGCGACGTCCGGCGGTCGCGATCTGACGAAGATCGGCGAGGCGCTGGCAGCGGCGGAGGGCATTCTTTCCGGCATGCTGAAATAAGGCGGGCGGCAGTGCCGCCTGCCAAACGCGCGCAGAACTTCAGCGGAGTTGTACGATATCACACGGAAGTTGCTGCGGCGGGAGCCTGGGGGTGCTCAGGCGGGCAGTACCCGCTGCCGCGCGCAGAATCAGGGGGGGTGCGGGGGCGAAGCCCCCGCAAGAAAACAGAATAATCCTTCCCCTTTAGGGGAAGGTGGCCGCGGAGCGGCCGGATGGGGCGGCAGTGCCGCCTGCCAAACGCGCGCAGAACTTCAGCGGAGTTGTACGATATCACACGGAATTTGCTGCGGCGGGAGCCTGGGGGTGCTCAGGTGGGCGGTGCCCGCACCCAATCGCGCCCATAGCTTTAGCGGAATTGTAAGACAGCCCACGGAATTTTGCTGCGGCGGGAGCCTGGGGGTGCTCAGGCGGGCAGTGCCCGCTGCCGCGCGCAGAATCAGGGGGGTGCGGGGGCGAAGCCCCCGCAAGAAAACAGAATAATCCTTCCCCTTTAGGGGAAGGTGGCCGCGGAGCGGCCGGATGGGGCGGCAGTACCGCCGACCAAACGCGCGCGCAGCTTCAGCGGAACTGAGAGACAGCCCACGGAATTTGCTGCGGCGAAAAACGAAAAAGGACAGGCGGCCGCCTGTCCTTTTCTGTTCCCGCCGTTGCAGGGCAGAATCCAAGAGAGGAAACGCTCTCGCGTCTCCTCTCTTGGTTTATTGCATTTTATACCCGACGCCGCGCACCGTTTCGATCCGCTCCCCGGCCTCGCCCAGCTTCGCGCGCAGCGTGCGGATGTGCACGTCCACCGTCCGGCTCTCGCCGTCGAACGCAAAGCCCCAGACCTGCCGCAGGATCTGATCCCGCGTGAATACCGTCCCCGGATGCGAGATCAGCAGCAGGAGCAGCTCGAATTCCTTGAACGTCAGCGCCGCCGGCGCCCCGCCGACCGCCGCCGTCCGCCGCACCGGCGAGACCGTCAGCGTTCCCAGGCGGTATTCCTGCGGTTCCGCCGCCGTCTCGTCCGGCTCCGTGCGCCGCAGAAGCGCCCGGATCCGCGCGATCAGCTCCATGATTCCGAAGGGCTTCGCCACGTAATCGTCCGCGCCGGCGTTGAGGGCGATCACCTTGTCGTATTCCTCGCCCTTCGCCGTCAGCATCATCACCGGCACGCGCGCCGTCGCCACCTCCGCGCGCAGCCGGCGGAGCACGCTCAGTCCGTCCTCCTCAGGCAGCATCACGTCGAGCAGCACCAGCCGCGGCGTCTCTCTTGCCACGGCCTGCCAGAACTGGCTTGGGTGCGAAAAGGCCGCCGTGTCGAGGGCCGAATTGTTCAGCGCGTACGCCACGAAGGTGCGGATCGTGTCGTCGTCTTCCAGCAGATAGATCATCGCGCCGCACCGCGGACGTCGTCCGTGATCATGCCGAGCTGCCGCTCGAAGAGCAGCCCGTACCAGTGGCCGGGCAGCGCGGCTTCCGTGTCGCGGATCGCGGCCGCCATGTAGGCGATCGTGCGCGAGAGCGCCGCGCGCGGCGAAAAGCCGTTCATCAGATACCCGGCCAGCGCCGCCGCGAAGACGTCGCCCGTCCCGTGCAGCGCGGCGTCCGTGCGCGCCGAGGAGAGCGTGAACGTCTCGCCCGAGCCGAAGTGCCGGTAGACGACGCCGATCTCCGTCTCGCCGAAGCGGACGCCGGTGACGACCGCGGCGCGCACGCCGAGCCCGCCGATCGCGTCGAGGATTCCATCCAGCCGCGCGCGGTCGTATGCCTCGCCCCCGTAGGGCAGACCGGCCAGGAGGCACGCCTCCGTGACATTCGGCGTCACGACGTCGGCGCCGCGGCAGAAATCGCGCATCGCGCCGACGTAGGCCGCGTCGTAGATCGGATAGAGCCGCCCGCCGTCGCCCATCACGGGATCGATCAGGCGGAAGGCGTCCGGCGCGAGCAGCCGCGCGGCAAAGTCCCCGACGAGCGACAGCTGCGCGGCGGAGCCGAAATAGCCGGTGTAGAGTCCGTCGAAGCGGATGCCGGCCTTCTCCCAGTGCGCGAGGATCTTCTCCATCTCCCCGGTGAGATCGAGGAAGGTGTAGCCGTCAAAGCCGCCGGTGTGCGTCGAGAGCAGCGCGGTCGGCAGTATGACCGTCTCCAGCCCCGCCGCGCTCAGGATCGGCAGCGCGGTCGTGTTCGAGCATTTGCCGAAGCAGGAGACGTCCTGTACGGAGAGGATGCGTTTTTGTTTCATGATTTACCTCAGAAAACGAACTGGAAGGTGCAGAAGGCGGCGTAAACGCACAGAAGCAGGATGCCCTGCCAGCGGGAGAGCTTGCCGCGCGCGAGGGCGGGCAGGGACAGGATACCCATGACGAAGAACATCACGGGGATATCGACGGCGAGGGAGGCGTTGAGACCGGCGATCATCTTCTCCTGCGGGATTGGGAAGGGAGAGAGGACGGTCGAGACGCCGCTGACGAGCACGAGGTTGAAGAGGTTCGCGCCGATGATGTTGCCCAGCGAGAGGGCGCTGTGGCCCTTGACCAGCGAGGTGATGGCGGTGACGAGCTCTGGCAGCGAGGTGCCGAGCGCGACGAAGGTGAGGGCGATGACGGATTCCGGCACGCCGAGCGCGGCGGCGATGAGCGTGCCGTTATCGACGAGCAGGTGCGCGCCGACGGCGATCAGGGCGGCGCCGACGACGATCAGGAGCAGATCCTTCCACAGCGGGGCGTCGGGCTTGTCCGCGGCGTCCTCGTCCGGCTCGGCCTTGGGGCCGTTTTTCGCCTGATAGACGGTGAGGATCATATAGAGGCAGAAGATGGTGAGCAGCACGACGCCGACGACGCGGGAGAAGGTGCCGAAGAGGTAGGCGACGGCGGCGTAGAGGATCGCGGCGCCGAAGAAGAAGCTGACCGGCAGCCCGAGCGACTTGCGGTCGATCGGCGCGGGGCGCACCGCGATGGTGATGGCGGCGATCAGCGCGGTGTTGCAGATGACGGAGCCGATGGCGTTGCCGTAGGCGATCTCGCCGTGGCCGCTGACGGCGGAGGTGGCGGAAACCATGACCTCCGGCAGCGTGGTGCCGATGGAGACGACCGTGGCGCCGATGAGGATCTCGGGAATGCGGAGGCGGTGCGCGAGGCCGGAGGCGCCGTCGACGAACCAGTCGCCGCCCTTGATGAGAAGGACGAGGCCGACTGCGAAGAGAACGATGGGCATGAGCATGGACATGGGAGAATCTCCTTTGAAAAATAGAAGAATTTGCCGTGCGGAAGAAAAAAACTCTTACCGCGCGAAGGCGATAAAAGTCTTGCCGAACAGCAAAGCTGGCGCGGCGCCGGGCCGTGAGGCCGTGATGACGACGCCGCGGCGGTGGGAACCCGACGGCTACTCCCTCTTATACGGGAATATTGTAGCACATTTGCGGGATAAATACAAGTATTTGCAGAAAAAACCGCGGGGGACGCGCGGGGGAGGGACTTTCTCCAGAAAGTCCCTCCCCTCGACCCCTCTTCAAAGACTTTGAAACAGGACACGGGACAAGGCGAGTGCGGAGGACGAACGAGAGGACCCTTTTGAAAAAAGGGTCCTCTCGCGCTCTCCCCGAAAACCTTTGAGGCAAAACACGGGACAAGGCGCGGTGCGGATCGCTTGTCCTGTGTTTTTGATTTTGCTTGTCATATAACATTCATCTGAAATTATCTCCCGGCTTCCCGTATGCGACCGCTCCCGCCCAGTCCCTTTTCCCCCTCCCCGGCTGCGCACTATGTCCCATCCATGGGGCGGGCCCGTCGCGGGGGAGAGGGGAGCGACCGGGGGCGCGGGGGCAGAGCCCCCGCTCGGGCCGCAGCCGAAGCAAAACAAAGCACAAGGTCTGACGAACATCGTCAGACCTTGTGCTTTTGTATGGCTACGGCGCCACGCGCAGCGGACGGAGCACCAGCGGAACCGTGCGGTAATAATACCAATCGTCCAGTTCGCCGGCGGCCTCCAGCTCCAACAGAAGCGGAGACATGTTCAACTGCGGATTCTCCGCGCCGCTCGCAACGCTTTTTTCGTATTGTCTGTACACTGATTCATACGCGTTTCGCGCCGTGGGGATTGTGCCGGCGGTCATAAATTCTGCAAATTCCGCATAGCCTTTGCCGCTGTCCAGTGTGACTTCTATTGTGTATCCGGCGTTTGCCGGCGCATTCTCGAACAGCGCCAGATATTCCTCCTCCGGAATGATCCGGTGTTCTGCAAGGCGCAGTTCCTTTTTCGTCGGATCCGCCGCCGGGCGGAAATAAACCTCTAAATAATTCTCCCCGGGGCTTTTCAGACTTTCCATGAGTTGAGTAACCGTATACATTGCTTTGTCCACATAATTTGGACGCTGCGTATCATGCTTCGCAACCAGATTCTTTACCATATCCATCGACGTATAAATATGAAAAAAGCCATACGCATCCGTATTGGCATATTCCCCTTCGTCTTCCACGATCCCGACCACGGTGTATTCATGCTTTGTAATGGCAAGATCATGATGAACGCCTATGGCTTCCTTTTTGCTTTCCCGATTGATTCCCCGTCGGTAACAGGTTTCCGTTACG
>Ga0208297_1001828_pt1 | contig 16004 bp, 15 predicted proteins | sample LMS_cellobiose_e_FD_187367 | JGI IMG/M metagenome (GOLD analysis project Ga0208297, IMG submission 187367) | Rumen-fistulated moose microbial communities from Alaska, USA - LMS_cellobiose_enrichment (SPAdes) (version 2) | ecosystem: Host-associated > Mammals > Digestive system > Stomach > Rumen... | reverse complement strand
GACTTTGTCATTCTATTATGAGTGATAAGGTTTACCAGGAGCCGTATACGAGGCCCGTACGTACGGTTCTGTGAGAGGGATGCAGCTGCAGCCAGCTACTGCAGCTGCACCCTACTCGATTCGTTCAACATACCTCCAGGCACCGTTAGAGATTGCTTCGCTGTGCTCGTAATGACACAAAAGGTGACTTTTCATTCATCGTAGCATGTTCTACTGGTGACAATTGCGAAGTCTATATTCACAGCAAGTCTTTCCACGAGTTTTATTTCCTTAACAGTTCTTGATACAGCAGGTGGTACTGCTCCCATTCTGCTGATGCCGAGTAAAATTCTTTGACCAGGCGGGCAGCGGCAGAACCCATTTCCTGCCGCAGCGCCTGGTCCTCAGCCAGGCGCAGCATTGCCAAGCCCAATTCCTGGGGGGTGTGAATATAATAACCTTCCCGGCCATTGGTCATAATATCCAGATTGCCGGTTACCGCTGTCATGACAGCCGGCAAACCCAGGCTCATGCCTTCCAAGGCTGCCTGAGGCTGCCCTTCTGACAGTGATGTATTAAGCACCATATCAGCGGCAGCATACAGACCTCCTATTGCCTGGTGATCGACTTCCCCTAAATAAGTAGTTCGCGGAGTATGTTCAATTTGCCTCAGTATGATATGAGCATAGCGGCTGTCAATAATGGGTCCTACAATAACCAAGCGCAGTTTAGGAGAGTAAACAGCGGCGATCTCCATAGCCTCCAGAGCCCATTCAATTCGCTTAACGGGACGAATCCCGCTGGGTAAAACTGCAATTACATCGTCATCATTCCACTGCATAGCCGAACGGCTCCAGGTCGGGCAATCAGGAAGAAGCACTCCCTGGGGGATAACCTGCAGTTTGCTGGCGATATCTGGAATGGATGCAGTCAATAAAGAAAGAAAAGCAGGATTGAAAACTACTATACGATCAGCCTGTTGGAAGGCTTTCTCGATCTGGAGACGCTGCGATCCTAATAAATCCACATTGATATCTGTACCGGTGGCAGTAATAATGAGGGGCAGGTCCCCTGCAGCAGGCAAACGCTGCAGCACCGCTTCCACAGAAGCACCGTGCAGCACATGTAATATGCGATAATGATGGCGTGCTAGCCGTGCCTCTGCCTCGGACCAGCCTTCCGCAGAATCCAGAGCCAGAATATCTATTTCGTAGCCCATTTGGGACAGACCGTTTTGTAGACGCTGGCTGGTTACCGTATTTCCCCGCGGCTGTCTTTGGTAAGGGGTAACCAGCAGTACCGGTGGATTCATCATCAGACCTTTATCTCCGCTGTTTGATATACGCAGAAAGCTTCTCCGTAAGCTCCCCGGCCGCTGGTAATGCCCCGGTACCGGTTCAGACCACGGACAGCATCCTCATAGTCATACATCGTTACCTGTGAAGAGTGCTGCTGGAGGGCTTGTATTTTCAGTTCCATGACAGAGGTTATATCCTGGACATAATTAACCTGCTGTATGGGAGTCCATACTTCGTAACCCAGGATAGTACTGACCGTCCAGGGAGTAAGGCCGCAGTCCTTGAACCAGGGGCCGCCTGCCCGGCGGCAGGCATCCAGCCCTATGCGAAAGGCAGCAGCATGATCGCGATGGGCTTCTTGGGAATGGGGCAGATAAATGGTGGAAAACTGGCGAGCTCGTATCAAGCGCACCAGTTGGTTAATCAACTCCGCTGATGCTTGCAGAAAACCGTCAGGCTGACGCCAGAATAAAAACTCTTTTACCCCCAAAAGCCGGCCGCCTCTCCGGGCTTCGTCCTCCCGGATGCGGGCTAACTGGGCGGGTTCTATATCCAGGCTTCCTGCCTCACCGGAAGTAAGGTAAAGAACTACCACTTCGTGTTCTTGTTGAGCCAAATGGGCGATACTTCCTCCGCAGCCGATAATATCATCATCTGGATGAGGGGCTAAAACCAGTATACGTGCCATAAAATCCTCCCGCTAAACCAATCTAGAAAAGGGATAAAACCCCCAGCCCAACTCCGCTGACCAGAATACCAGCTATAACTACACCTCCGGCAATGCTCAGAAGTGAAGGCCAAAAGGGCAAGCGCAGGACTGAAGCTGCCAGAGCTCCGGTCCAGGCGCCCGTGCCGGGAAGGGGAATAGCCACAAAAATCAATAGACCCAGCCATCCCCATTTTTTCATGGAGTCATAGAGCTTGTCCCCACCGCGCTGGGCCTTATCCTCTAGCCAGGCATGAACCGCCGGAATTCTCTTTAGTTGCTCCATTACCCAGCCAATGATCAACAAAATGAAAGGAACCGGCAAAATATTTCCGATGTATGATAAAAGCAAAACGGTAGTGATAGGAAGTCCAAGAGCTAACCCCAGGGGAATTGCTCCCCGCAGTTCCAGAACCGGTGTGGCAGCAGTCACCAGTACCATCCATTCTTGCTGTCCCACCTCTTCACATCCCCTCCAACAACTACTTGACATTATGTGAAAACAGCCCTCACGGTGTTATCGTGGTCTGCTCAAGTATCACTGCACCCTGTGGGCATTATGATGTTCGCATATGCTCACTATTAATAATGTTGGCCGTTCCGGCACTCCCGATGTTCGTTCCTTCGGAACTCACTATCAATGCTGTGAAGGGGCTCAGCGACGTGGCGATCTCATAGTCGATCCACATCTAATTCATCGCAGCCCCAAATTCTCCTCTCCATTGTATATCAATTACTGCTGCCGTAAAAGGACCTTCCCCAATTTCACGGTACTGACAACCGTGCTACAGAGGAATGGTGATCATATCCTGGGGTTCACCGTTTTTGGGATTAATCCAGAATAATTGTAGTTTAGTAGCTTCACTAGGGCAGGGAATATCGTCCAGGACAAAAGATCCCCAGTCGGGAGCACCAGCCCGGGTCTGTATCACACCGCTTTTTACAGTCTCATCTGTGGAATTAACAAATTCGTAGTTCAGTGAGCCTTCGAACACCCGGGCAATGCCTCGGGCCGAAATTCGCTGGTTGTCCATATCCATACTCATGATCTTAATATTATTACTGGCCGCTTCAAAGGGGATAGTGGGCTGATCACCAATTACCTGGGGAATAGGTTCCTGGTTGGAACTCCAATAAAACTCCACCCTTTTGTTGCCCAGCCTATGGTTGAGAGTATGGGCGGCATTGGGATAGGAGATGACCTGAGCAGCTGGCCCTGGAGGACTGACTAGATCCACCATTACAGTTATTGCTTCATCCCTTTCCTGTACCTGTTCGATCTTTACCTGATAACCCGTGGTCGGTTTCTTACCACCGCTTACCAATAGATAAGTCTTGTCACCTTTCTCAACAACACCTGCTACCTCGTATTCTCTCATGTTGGTGAGCCAGCTATATACCTCTGACGGGTAATTGCCTACATCCGGGGCAGGGTTTACCTGTGTATCCGGCTTCTTAGCCTGATCCAAAGGTTTGCTGCTAGCCTGGCAGCCAGGCAAGCCCAACATCACTATTATCAGCCCCAGAACTAAAATGCTTTTTTGCATATTAAACCTCCTGTTCACACATTTCTCCTATTAATGTGGCTGATAAAAGAAAAAGGATTCATCTGCTGGTCTTAAATTGTCTCAGGAAGGGATTTATCTGCTAGTAAGCCCGGCTAGAAATGTACAGGCAGGCTAAAGGCAAGCAAGATTCCAATGGGGAATTAAACTTGGCGGCGGCTAGCAATAGCTTCACTCAAGCGTTTGTCAACCTTAATATCCAGGTCCTGCTCCAAACGCTTTTTAAAACTGTAATAAAGCTTGGCTGCTTTACTTCTACGTCCCTGCGACATATAAAGATGAAGCAGTTCCAGGCAAATGTTTTCATTGTAGGGTTCTCCTGCTAAAGCGCGTTTCAAAAGTTCTTCAGCCCGGCCTAGTTCTCCGCGCTTTATATAGATCGAGCTTAGTTTTTGACAGGCGTCGATGAAGATGGATTTGAATCTCTCACGTTCCTGTAATACCAGTTCTCCGTAATCATTGCCATCCATTAAGTCCCCTTCATAAACCGCCATCATCTTTTCCAGCAGGGCAACCTTTTTCTGCTCGTCCTGGTTAGTAGAACCGGTTACCTTGGACAATTCGCTGTAAAGCCGTACAAATTCGTGGATATCAAGCTCTAAGATCTCATTTCTTCTTATCTGCAGACCTTCCGGAGTTTCATAGATAAAGGCTTTGTCCCCGGAAACTTCCGCATTGTATTTGGCCATTACTTTCCGCAGATGATAAAGAGCGGTACGCTGGGAAGCAAGGGCAGACTTGCTGTCAGATTCCGGCCAGAAAATCTCGGCCAGTGTTTCTTTGGACATGGTAGTGCCGCTGCCCAGCAGAAGATATTCCAAAAAACCCTTGACCTTTTTGGTTTTCCATTCAGTATCGGGAATGTTGATTCCGTTGACTGAAATTGCGGGCTTGCCGAACAGAGACGCCTTTACAAAATAAAGCTGTGGCAATGACCCTGTTTGGTAGCTGGAAACGAATTCATTGCAGAAAGCGGAGATTTGGCTTTCCTCTAAAGATTTAGCCCGGGCTTGCAAATACTCTGCCGTCTTGCGGTCAAAAAACTTAATTAACATTGCTGAGGCATGATCGGCATTAAAACCGTACCTTATGCTGCGAAGGGACATATCCGTCATAGTGTCCCAATGTATGTCCCAGAACATAAAATAGCGGTGAGAGGCTGCCAGATCCATAGCCTGCCGCAGGTAATGGTGCCCTTTTTCCATATCACCGCAGCTATAATAAAGCCGGGCTATGTGAAAGCCGGCACCGCACAGGACATGGTATGCTTTTTTTGATTTCGCCGCCTTTAGAGCTGACAGCAGCAAGCTTTCGGCCAGGTGAAAATCTCCTGACTCCCGGGCTATGGCACCCATTATGGATAACGAGATTTCATAGACCATCAGACCGGGGGAAGACTTGCGGATGATAGCCAGATCCTGGCGGCATTCCTCCAGGTCCGGTACAGAACCGTTGGGTTTTAATGACCAAAGAGTGCGGAGCAATCTGCACATGGCAGCCATAGCTTTATTGTTTATGTGCAGGAAATGTAATTCAGCCTGACTGAGCCTTTCTAAGGAAGCCTCAGCATCAAAGGACAGGTAACGCTCTAACGCAGCCAGACGGTTTCCATGAGCGGACAGGTATTCATAATCGTACTTTTCGCCGATAGCGATGACCTCAGATATGTATGACGGCAGGCAACCGGTTTCGTTTTTTAAGGATAGGACGGTAGCCAGATACAGCAAGATAAATCCCTGGGCTGGCTCAACATTTTTATACCTATCCAATATCAGCGCTGCCTCCATGCATTGCTGAGCCTGGTCAAGCTTACCCAGGCAGTAGTAGACGATGCAGGAAAGAATCAAATACAGCCATTGGTTGTCCACAGAAAGCTGGGTATATGTAATGCTTTCGCTAAAGGCTGCTGCAGCTGACAATCTTCCTTCCCCAATAGCCCGAACCATATATATGATGACCGGGGTACATTCCAGTTCCGCTGCCACCGGAGAAAGCTTGGAGGGAAAGCCTTTGGTCATATTACGCAGTTCTTTCATGTTGTTGCTGCACATATAAATGTAGATATTGAAAAAAGCAATTTAAATGTACTTGTTGGAAGCGGAATAGCTGCTAATGGGGATATGATTCGTATCGATGTTTTTAAAACAGAGGAAGGTTACTTTTGGGTGCCCATATATGTTGCCGATACGGTAAAGAAGACCTTACCTAATAAGGCTGCTCTTCAGTCAAAGCCTTATGAGTTATGGCCGGAAATGTCAGATGATGATTTCATATTCAGCCTTTATCCAAATGATTTGATCAGATTTCAGCGAGAAAAAGACAAGGATGAATTTATGTATTATAAAAAGGCAGGAATTTCCACTGCATCAATAACTATTGAGAGCCATGATCGCTCCTATTCTATTCCAAGTCTTGGAGTAAAAACTTTGCTTCTGCTTGAAAAATGGGAAGTCGATGTGTTAGGAAATCGCTATCGGGTTAAAAAAGAGCGCAGACAATATTTCCCTGGACAAGTAAGGTAGGTGATAATTATTGCTTACCGTAACCTAGTCTTAACCCGGCCTGCAGTGGTTAAATGTAAAAACAAGCAACTTCAGCTTGATATGGATATTGAAGGTTTCCACTCAGTTCCGATCGAAGATATTAGCAACATTATGGTTGAAAGCGATGGTGTACAGATAAGTAGCCATGCATTACGGGAATTAGCTGCAAATGGCACCACAGTATTCTTTTGTGATGCTACCCATTTGCCCTGCGGAGTACTTTTGCCATTGAGCACACATTCAAGACAATTAAAGATATTACAGAGCCAATTATCGCTAAAGAAACCTCTTAAGAAACGCTTATGGCAGAAAATAATACAGCGGAAAATTACCAATCAAGCTGAATGTTTGCGTATATCTAACAACCAGCATGGATATAAGGAACTGCAGGCGTTGGCTAACAAGGTCCAATCTGGAGATAGTACCCATATAGAGTCTCAGGCAGCACTTAAATACTTTAGGTTGCTGTTCGGAAACAAGTTTCGGCGACGCAACCAGAGCACTAGCAAAGACATTGACATTATTAACTCAGCGTTGAACTATGGGTATTCAATTATTAGAGGTGCTATCGCACGTACCTTAGTGGTTTATGGTTTTGAACCAAGCCTAGGCTTATTTCATCATAATGAAACAAATCGTTTCAATCTTGCTGATGATTTACTAGAACCATTTCGTCCATTGGTAGACTTATATACTTATGTTAATGTGCACGGTGATAAGCTGATGCCTCTGCACAAGCGTAATTTATTTGGACTTTTAAATTATGAACTACAGTCAGGAAATGAAAATCATAGTGTAGTCTATTCAATAGAACGTCTGGTAAAAAGTTTGTCATCGATATATCAAAAAAATGAGGGTGAGCTTCTTTTACCTAAGCTTAATTCCCTCAAACTTCATACATATGAGTAACAGGTTTATGCGTATTATTGTATTCTTTGATCTGCCAGTTACTACAAAGACACAACGAAAAATAGCAGCAGATTTTAGAAAATTCCTTATACAAGATGGCTATTACATGGTCCAGTTTTCAGTATACGCTCGGGTTTGTAACGGGTATGATGCTATCGACAAACATATAAAGAGATTAAAGAGTGTTGTTCCTGATAACGGTTCAATTCGAGTATTGGTTATTACTGAAAGACAATACCAGTCTATGTATGTACTAACCGGGAAATTAGTGGAAGAAGAGAAACCAGTTGTCATGCAGCAACTAACGATTTTTTAAAAAAACAAAGGATAAACGGAAAATGGCTGCCATGAAAAACCTCTTTTTTGGAAAGCGAAGTCCCGATATTCTAGGAATATCGGGACTTCGCTTTAGAGATACAATACCATACCTTGAACCATCAGGGAGCTACAACGAGGAAACCGTGCAAGAGTGGATTGAGACAACAATACCATACCTTGAACCATCAGGGAGCTACAACCTATGCACGCTGCGGCGTCAAATCTCACCCACAATACCATACCTTGAACCATCAGGGAGCTACAACGATGTATTCGAGCGCAAGTCAAAGAAAATGACAATACCATACCTTGAACCATCAGGGAGCTACAACGCCGTTGGTATAGTCAAGGCTTCTGCTGTTACAATACCATACCTTGAACCATCAGGGAGCTACAACGCCAAACCGCCGTGCATTTTGGAGGGACTTACAATACCATACCTTGAACCATCAGGGAGCTACAACTCTCCTGTACCCATCATAACCATACCAGAGACAATACCATACCTTGAACCATCAGGGAGCTACAACACCGACCAGTATCGAATCTACGCAGGTGACAACAATACCATACCTTGAACCATCAGGGAGCTACAACAAGGATATGGCAAAAACGAATATAGGCCTGACAATACCATACCTTGAACCATCAGGGAGCTACAACTCGACACTCGGTCTCGCTTCTGCGAAGTGGACAATACCATACCTTGAACCATCAGGGAGCTACAACAAGGATATGGCAAAAACGAATATAGGCCTGACAATACCATACCTTGAACCATCAGGGAGCTACAACAAGTTTGCTTATCTCGATGATGCGCTCTGATAACAATACCATACCTTGAACCATCAGGGAGCTACAACTACCTTGGCACATACCGAAACGGGGAAGGCCACAATACCATACCTTGAACCATCAGGGAGCTACAACATAATCTACCAGCTTTGCATCCTCAGGCGGACAATACCATACCTTGAACCATCAGGGAGCTACAACACTATTTTATACCGCTTGCTGGTATGATAGACAATACCATACCTTGAACCATCAGGGAGCTACAACTTAATTGAAAAGACAGTGGTTAGATACTTCACAATACCATACCTTGAACCATCAGGGAGCTACAACTGCGCTATGCAGGTAGTGTCAGCGTGAATAACAATACCATACCTTGAACCATCAGGGAGCTACAACTCACCTTCGCGCCGATATTGCCCTTTGGTGACAATACCATACCTTGAACCATCAGGGAGCTACAACTTGATTTTTGCTACCAGGCGTTTGATGGGTACAATACCATACCTTGAACCATCAGGGAGCTACAACAAGAATATGGCAAAGACAAATATTGGTTTGACAATACCATACCTTGAACCATCAGGGAGCTACAACCAGTTATCTGCAAAGGCCTTGTAGTTTTCTACAATACCATACCTTGAACCATCAGGGAGCTACAACCGATCAATTCGGCTAATATGGCTTTCTTTTACAATACCATACCTTGAACCATCAGGGAGCTACAACTCAAACACACCACTCAACTCCATGAGATAGACAATACCATACCTTGAACCATCAGGGAGCTACAACGGATTGACGGCGTACGCTACGACCGTAAAGACAATACCATACCTTGAACCATCAGGGAGCTACAACTTTCCGGTACATGCTGTCCCAGGTAGGCCTGACAATACCATACCTTGAACCATCAGGGAGCTACAACCTGAAAGGAGGATAAGGAGGCGAAGGCCCGACAATACCATACCTTGAACCATCAGGGAGCTACAACGAGTTTGAAGCGTTCTGGGAAGCATATCCCACAATACCATACCTTGAACCATCAGGGAGCTACAACGCAGTGGCGATTTATTACGTGTTAAGAATTACAATACCATACCTTGAACCATCAGGGAGCTACAACCCGCAACCATTTTATGACGTGATTTTACGTACAATACCATACCTTGAACCATCAGGGAGCTACAACGTCCTCGATAATGATGCTGCACTCATCACCACAATACCATACCTTGAACCATCAGGGAGCTACAACCTTATTTTTAACATCCCGGACCTTTAATTTACAATACCATACCTTGAACCATCAGGGAGCTACAACTTTCTAAAATCTTTAAGATTGTTGGAGGTGACAATACCATACCTTGAACCATCAGGGAGCTACAACCCGGATTCCTTTATGGTGTTGTACTGGCTCACAATACCATACCTTGAACCATCAGGGAGCTACAACGAATCCTTTTACTATTCATGTATATCAACTACAATACCATACCTTGAACCATCAGGGAGCTACAACTACAGGTGTGTGGATGTTAATACTACCCCCAAATTAAGCCAGATACTGGAGATAAAATAGGCCGCTTTATTGATTTTCCGGGCAAAGCTCAAGCAGAGTAAAAACAGCACTGGTTTTCAAGTGTTAGCAAGATATGAAAGTCTTTAATCAGTTGCATGGAACGGCCTTCCTTTGGGTAAAAACATGATTGGTCAAGTGGAATTCCTGTAGCAAATCTAGGGCTTCGTCTAAGTATTCACCCAGCTCTTCCAGTTTATGGGCATCGGAGCCCACTGTATATATGGTGATGCCTGATTCTGCTGCCAGGGCTACTATTTCCTTGGAGGGGTGGAATTCTTCCAGCCCCCGGCGGCGGCTGGAAGTATTGATCTCCAGTCCCATGCCCTTTTGGGCCATTTCTTTAAATATTGGTTCAATTATCCCTATATGAAGGTGATTTATCTCTGGGCCAAAATACCTGCTGCCATAGCGCACATAAAGATCTACATGAGCCAGGCAGTCAAAAAGTCCGGTGGCCACCAGCTCCTGCAAAGTGGTAAAGTAATCCCGGCGTACCTGAGCTAATGTTCGGGGCCGGAAATACTGTGGACTTTCCTTCATAGACGAAATGGCAATATGGTCCAGGCAATGGATGGCTCCTAATACAAAATCGAAGGGGTAATTGTTTACTATCTTTTCTATATCTTTCTCCGAACCGGGGCAGTAGCCTATTTCAACTCCGGCCTTTATTTGAAGAGAAGAACCTTTAAATACCTCTTGCACCCGGTGGATCTCATCAAAATAACTGTCCAGCCAGGCTGGGTCAAAGACCGATACCCGTTTGCCGCCCACCATAACATAATTGTCTTTTTCCCGGCGGACGGGATCCAGTTCCACATGGGTAGTAAAGCAAATGTCGGTAAACCCTGATTCCAAGGCCTGATTGCAGTATTCTTCTATGGTCACTGCCGAAGCGTCGATAGAATAGTCAGGATGAATGTGGTAATCAGTTTTTACAGACTTCATTTAGTGCAGCCTACCTCCTTTTCATATATATGATACACTAAGGCAGCTATCTCTAAAGCTACTCCTCCAATTGAGAGGGTACCAGTTATAGGTCCAAAACCCGGTGCCATTTTGTTTAGTGCCACCGGGATGTAAAAATCAAGCAAACCCACCCGAGCGGGTGGGTTTGGTTCACCTTTAATATCTCAATTATAATCCGGCTTGACCCGTTCTTTCAGGTGGTGTTAGGCCAAGAAACTCACGATATATTCTCTCCTTGTATACAGATCCTATCTCGTTTATCGCTGCAATGAAGGTTTGATATGTTCCAGGGCCGCCGATTTTTTCCCAAAACTCATCACCTATGAGAACTACTTCATCTGCATTCATATCAAACCAGCGTTTGGGAAAACTCCAAGCATAGTCTTCCTTTTTGCCATATGGATTATATGGTAAGGCAAAATATGCATGATCGACCTGTCTTGGCTCCATGCAGTAAAGTTTCAATATCTTTTCTTTGCTGACTTTTTTTTGATCGCTGTTGGGCAGTGGAGCCTTCAATTCGAAGGTATATGATTTGTTGTTCTTTGTATCTCTAGCGAATACATCGCATACTACCTGAACAGGTATATCTTCACCGCCGCCTTTAAGAATATATTCCAGCTCGGTTTTCCAGTTTGGTTTAATTCTTTTTTCCCCTTTTTCAGGGTGTTCCAATTTATTTAATACCTCTGTAATTCTCCGCAGTCTTTCAGCTTTTACATTTCCACGTATCGTATGTCCTTTCTCCCCATAACCTAAACCATGCTTTGCAGCAGCAACAGCCAGATCCTCCCATGCCGACCCAAATGGAGTTACAAATCTTCTCTCAAAGTGGGAGCCTTTAAATATTTCTTCCGGCACCAGAGCTGCATACAGAGGCTTCTCAGCTATAAATTTTTCACTAATAAAAGGGTCTTCAACCATTACCCTTTTCATTACTTTTTCCATTAGATTGCTGATTACGGACTGAATCGCATCCTTCATGTCCTGGTTATTGGATCGTGCCAACTATACCCCCCCAGACTATAACCGTTGCCAAATGAACACAGACTCATAAAAATCAGTTGATCTACGACCGGTCCGCCTATTTACTTGGCGTTGCAGGATTGCCTCCTCTTTTACCCCGCAAAGCTCTGCAATTTTCCCATAAAGATTATGCTTGTCACAGGCAATCACAATCAAGTAACCACCAGGACGGATTGATTCACAACAGCGTTTGAATACATTGGCTATTGCTTGCTGGTATTTTATTTTTGCCTGTTGACTTGTGCCCTCTTTAGCTGCACCGATTTCGAATGAACTATTGTCTTCAAGTCCTAGCAATTCATAGGCGTAGCGATGCTGGTCATGATAGTCTATAAGGCCTACATAGGGAGGACTGGTTATAAGCCCATCAACTACAGGAATATCTGCGACCTGGCTATCACCATGGATAATCTCAACCGTAGCATCGGTTCTGCATGAAGCAAATTCCTTAAGTCTTTTAATTGTGTCCAGGCTGTATTGCCTCAGAAATTGATAGGCGGTAGTAGTAGGAGTACAAGTACGCCGGTGTTTATGGCACCAATAGGGTCCTATCTGAGGCTCCTTGGGAAAGTCCAGGTCATAGTGAGTTGTCAGCCGGGCTGATCGAGCTGATCTTGATAGTATAACCTTTAAGATGTCTTGATTTTGATAGTTTTTAATTAACTCCCGGTATATCAGTAATTCTTTCCTTGCTTGCGGTGCAAACCACAGCTTAAGGTACTCATTATCATCAGTAATAATTACATCATTGGCTGTGTCAGGAAAAAGATTTGCCATGACAGATTGGTTTTTGTTAGCTATACTATCAACCTTGTTAAGAATATCTAATATCTCTCTTTCCACCAAATCTATATCATACTTTTGAGTTTTCGCTCTCATCAATAAAACATTGAAAGCAGAAATGTCATAACCAATCGAATTAATACCAAGCTCATTTGCCTGAACTAAAGTAGTTCCAGAACCTGCAAAAGGGTCTAATACAGTCATACCAGGTTTGAAATATTTTCTTAAAAAGATTTCTACCAATTGCGGGATAAACTTGCCCAGATAAGGATGTAAACGATGAACATGTTTGGTTCTGACTTTTTCAGGTAAATCCTTTTCAGTCCAATTCAGATTTAAGTCTTCTAAACTGGTTTCAGGAGTTACCAAACTTGGTATGGTAGGATTTCCTGAACCTAGATATACATTGGCACATTTTTCCCCATTGGTAAAATCATTATTATGGTCAAACATACTTACGATCCTTTCTCTCTGTGGGAATTATCATTAGCAACAGCGCCAGCAGCAGAGCGGTATATTTTTGATATCAAGGGTTCCTTGAGAGGTAGCTAAATATAGTACAAAAAAATTACAGTGGATTACTGGGTATAACCCGGCCTTTTTATTGAAGAAGGCTGCTGCCGGATTTCCAGTAACGAAACTGCAACCATAGCATTCAGAAACATTTTACAATATTCTATAACATTCTATAACATTCTAAAAAGACGGACAACCCCCGTACACTTCTGCGTTTGGAGGGTTTTTATGTCGAGGGTAATGATTATGTTGGTGGTACTGAGAGAATGGTAGAGAGACGATGGGATTCACGTCTGCTTCGCATCCGTAACACGTTGCCCACCCTCGTTTCGCTACGGTACCGGGCTCCTACGCTCACTACAAAATGACCTGCCAGGTCATTTTGCTTAACGTTCGCGCCCTCGCGGGTTCGAATCCCTCTTTATAAACAAAAAAAGTCAGTCTCACGACTGACCTAGAGTGTCAAAAAAGTTGTTAAAAAGAGATCGCCACGTCGCTATGCTCCTCGCAACATTAGCCGTGAACGATAGTGAACATCGGTAGTGCCGGAACGGCCGATGACATACCAGAAGGCCATCTTATGTGTCATTGCGAGCCCCTGAAAGGGGCGTGGCAATCTCAAATATCCAACTTCGGATAGCTTTATTGACACGCTGAGTCAGTCTCACGACTGACCTTATTTTTTATATGGTGGAGACGATGGGATTCACGTCTGCTTCGCATCCGTAACACGTCGCCCACCCTCGCTTCGCTCCGGTACCGGGCTCCTACGCTCACTACAAAATGACCTGCCAGGTCATTTTGCTTAACGTTCGCGCCCTCGCGGGTTCGAATCCCTCTTTATAAACAAAAAAAAGTCAGTCTCACGACTGACCTTATTTTTTATTTGGTGGAGACGATGGGATTCGAACCCACGACCCCCTCGTTGCGAACGAGGTGCTCTCCCAGCTGAGCCACGCCCCCACAGCAGATGCTTCGTTGGTCTATTCCGACCACCTTGTTTTTCTGCGATATTCATTATAACATAAGGTGGTCATGAATTAAAACAAGGCGCGTAAAATCACTACTCATAAGGTGTTAAATCACTACAAGGAGGTAAATTAAATAAGGTGCCTACCACAAACCCTTACAAATAATAACTTTCGTGGCTTCAACGGTGCTATCACTACTGAGTACCGCTTTTAATACAACTATTCCGGCACTATTGTTTTTAACCGTACAACTCGCATCATCGTAATCAATTATATTTCCTTGCCCAGTTTCATCAACCAAACTCCAAATTACAGGTTCATTAACTACAACGCCATTGTTTTTAACTACGGCTGTAAAAGTTTCAGTTTGACCATAAGCAATCTGATCTGCGCCTATTATATTAATCGTATAATTGTCAGGGACTACTGCCGATTCTACGGTAATTTCAATTGATGTACTTATCGAATCGTTATCGTCAGCCGATAGCGTTAGAGTAATAGTTGCTACACCTTCTGAAATTGCCGTTATTAAGCCATTTTCATCCACTTCAGCAACATCCGGATTACTTGAACTATATGTATAAACAAACCCTGGATTTTCAACTAAAGAACCATTACATCTTAGTTCGCTTGTAAGTTGTAGAGTGTTTCCAACTGTTATACTGGCACTATTGCCATTGATAAAGGTAATGTTAAAGGTATAAGTATCATCAACGATTTCTTTTTCTCGATTGTCATTGACTTGAAAAGTATCAACTTCGCAGGTTAAAATAATCAAACCTTTCATAGACCTGTTAATACCCACGATTTTATAAGCACAACCATTCTTTATAAATCGTTGATTAATAGAAATGGCTAAAGTATCATCATTTTCCTGCATATAAATCAATATCGTCCCGTCGGGTAAAGTTACAGAAAATCTGTTTGTTTCTAAACCCAGTGCTTGGTTGGTTAAGATAGCAGGGAAGGACTTGATAAATCCGTTGTAGTTGAATTTAACCCTGTAGTTGGTGTTACGCAGTAAACCTGCATAGTAATTGCCACGCCTTGAGCCATTAACTTCCGAAATTACTAAATAATCATTATCCTGAAAGTTGACCAAATCTCCACGTTTTAGGGGACTTTGAGAAAATATCTTTTTGTCATCAAAGAATTCGTTAACACTGGTATTGAAAATCAGGACACTGGCAGAATTATTGTTAATGGTTACGTCAACACCTACGGTATTCAAAAGGTAATCAAAATCTGAATTGTTCATGGTTACCACCTACTTGCAAAACAAATTAAATGTGCTAGCACCATCTGAATAAACCTCATTTTCATCTTTCATCATCCGGATTTTGTGTGTTAGGTTTCGGATTCTGGTTTCCAGATTTTCAGCAAACGCTGAAACGGATATTTCATTGTTAATTCGGTATTCTTTCATTGTGCTAGGTGAATTGGCTATATCTTCAAGTATGGACAATGCGGTTTTTAAGATCGCTCTTTTATTGGTAGGAACGTAATTATCATAAGGTTTAAGGTTTTGTTCTTGAAGATACACTTCTTTAGTGGCTACAGATAGTTTTATGTCGGGAATGGCTAATTCAAGCCGTTCAAGGTTATTCATGTGGATTACCTCCTTCAAAAAAAGAACCCCTTAAAGGGGTGGTTGTTTTTTTTAAGAGTTAACTACTACTGCTGTATTTGGTTAAAGTTTGAGTTCTAAATTTTGATTTTTATTCTCAATTCCTAAATCTTGAAATTCTAATACAACTTTATCGTTATAAATAAAATAAAGTTTACATGCTAGATTAGAATATTTATTAATAAATTCTTCTTTTTCATTTTCAGGAAGATTTTCTCTGTAATACCAAAAGAAATTTGAATTCATTGCCATACAAAAAGTTAATTTTTCTTCATGTGTTTTTAAAGTTTTATTGTTACTGCCACTCTAACCTGACCAAAAGCTGACAAAATTGCCTGTCCAAGAATTGCTGGATATAATGACCATAGATTATTTCAAAGAAAGGAAAAGACGTCCTTGTTTAATGTGCTGCTGGGTCAA
>Ga0208297_1001827_pt1 | contig 16023 bp, 14 predicted proteins | sample LMS_cellobiose_e_FD_187367 | JGI IMG/M metagenome (GOLD analysis project Ga0208297, IMG submission 187367) | Rumen-fistulated moose microbial communities from Alaska, USA - LMS_cellobiose_enrichment (SPAdes) (version 2) | ecosystem: Host-associated > Mammals > Digestive system > Stomach > Rumen... | reverse complement strand
CGAAAGCAACTTGCCGTCTGGCAGTATAAATACAATGACTTCCCCATGCGTCCCCTCAGTTGGCGCTCTCCCAAGCAGGTCCTCGCTTCTTTTCCTGATGTGTAACACATCATTGACAAACCTACAGGCCGGCGGGTATCGACAAAATTGCCTCTTGAAAAATCCGGGAAACGTGCTATAATACGTTTTGCACAATTTGACGCAGGCGTAGTTCATCGGTAGAATGAAAGCTTCCCAAGCTTTAGAGGTGGGTTCGACTCCCATCGCCTGCTCCATCGTCGTCGCAAGCTTCATATCGCTTGCGGCGACTTTTTTGCCCTGCATCAAAAGTCACCTCGCCCTCTCTTCGCTGCTCCTCCTCTCCAAATCGAACCCGCTTCGCTGGGCTCCGATTTGGGCTTTGACTTCGGCATCTAAAGTGTCAGGCGAAAACAAAAAGAAGCGCCTTTTGTCTGCGACGACAGAAGGCGTTTTTTGTGCCGAAGGATGGAAAAAACCACAATTCTATGTCATACTGTAAAAATAGGGTAAACAGCAGCAGAACGATACTGAATTCAGAGAGGTCAAAAATGAAGCCATACAAAAGAACGGTTCAATATTACGAAACGGACAGGATGGGCGTGGCCCACCACGCAAACTACGTGCATTGGATGGAAGAGGCGCGGATCGACTTTATGGATCAGCTGGGCTTTCCCTACGCGAGAATGGAGGCCGAGGGCGTCGTGTCGCCGGTCGTTGGGATAGAATGCCGATACAGAAAATCCTGCACGTTTGGAGACGAGGTCTCAATCACGGTCGCGGTCGAATCCTTCTCCGGCGTAAAAATGACTCTTGCCTACGATATGCGCGTCGGGAATGGCGAGATCGTCTGTACCGCCCGCTCCGTACACGCTTTTTTGGGTAAGGACGGCCGCATTCTCCGCCTCAAACGCGAATTGCCGGAGTTTTGTGCGGCGGTCGAACGCAGCGTGAAAGACAACGAACAGACAAAAGCGTGATAAGAAGGACGACGGCTCTCTGCCGGGAACGCATCCATAACGGGTTTGCCGCGGGGGATTGCAGGATCCGGCCGCATCTGCTACAATAACGCTGATACTCTGAAAAGCTGGTGAATCTATGCCCGAAACGCTGACGGTGCAAACCGTCCTCATCGTGATCGTCGGGGTCTTTCTCGGCGCTTTTATGGATGCCATCGCCGGAGGCGGCGGGATCGTCACGCTGCCGACCTATCTGCTGGCGGGGCTGCCTGCGCACCTCGCACTGGGCACGAACAAGCTGTCCGCCTGCATCGGCGGCGCCGTCTCGACAGCCCGCTACGTCCGGCACGGGTATGTGGACTGGAAGCTGGCCGTTCCGGCCATTGTGCTCGCGCTGGTCGGCTCCCATTTTGGGACGCGGATCCAGCTGGCAGTCGATGAAAAATATCTCAAGTACCTGCTTCTCCTCGTGCTCCCGGCGGTCGCGTTCCTCATCCTCCGGCAGCGGCAGCTGCCCGAGACGCGCGGCGAGATCGCGCCCGCCCCGCAGATGGCCATCGTCTGCGCCGCCGCGCTGCTGATCGGCACGTACGACGGCTTCTACGGGCCCGGCACGGGCACGTTCCTGCTGCTCGTCTTCTGCAATCTGGCGAAGCTGGACGTGCGCACCGCCAGCGGCAACGTCAAACTTGTGAATCTTGCCTCCAACGTGGGCGCGCTGGCCACAAGCCTCGCAAACGGCACGGTGTTCATCACGCTGGGCCTCATCGGCACGGCGGCCTCGCTGGCCGGACACTTTCTGGGCTCCGGTCTCGCCATCAAAAACGGCTCCAGGATCATCCGCCCCGTCGTGCTCCTCGTCCTGGTCCTGCTGACCGTCAAGCTCGTCACAGAGCTGTTTCTATAATCGAAAGCCGCCGGGCCGCTTACGGCCCGGGTTTTTTTCGCGAAAAATACCGCTTGACAAACCTCGGATTCTCTGCTATGATGCAACCGTTCTTTAATGATTTAAAGTCCAGGGACTTTAAATCATTAAAGAATTGCAAATCTGTCGGGCGTCTTTCGCGCCATTGGAGGTCTTTCCCATGAACTGGATCATCTATGCCATGCTTGTCGTCTTCTTCGGGGTTATGATCGGCATCGGCCTGTACTGCCGCCGACATGCCACCGACGTCAACGGCTTTGTGCTCGGCGGGCGCGCGGTCGGCCCGTGGCTTACCGCCTTTGCATTCGGCACCTCGTATTTTTCCGCGGTCATCTTTGTGGGATACGCCGGACAGTTCGGCTGGAACTTCGGTCTGGCTTCCACCTGGATCGGACTCGGCAACGCGTTCATCGGTTCGCTTCTGGCCTGGGCGGTCCTGGGGCGCCGGACGCGGATCATGACGCAGACGCTGGACAGCCGGACCATGCCGGATTTCTTTGCCAAGCGTTTTCAGTCCGAAACCATGAAGGTCGTAGCCTCTGTGATCGTGTTCATCTTCCTGATCCCGTACACCGCTTCGCTGTACAACGGCCTCTCCAGCCTTTTCAATATGGCCTTCAACCTGCCCTACTGGGTGTGCATTCTGATCATGGCGGCGCTGACCGCGCTGTACGTAATCTTCGGCGGCTACATGGCGACGGCCATCAACGACTTCATTCAGGGTCTTATCATGCTGATCGGCATTGTCGCGGTCATCGCGGCGGTGCTGGTTTCAAACGGCGGGTTCACCGAAGCGGTCAGGGAGCTCTCCCAGATCGACGCCGGCACGGGTCAACTCGGCGGCTTCACCTCTTTTGTCGGGCCGCAGCCGCTTGCGCTGCTCTTCGTGGTGGTCCTGACCAGCCTCGGTACCTGGGGTCTGCCGCAGATGGTCGGCAAGTTCTATTCCATCAAGAACGAGGACGCGGTGAAAAAGGGCACCATCATCTCCACGTTCTTCGCCGTTATCGTTGCAGGCGGCTGCTATTTCCTTGGCGGCTTCGGCAGGCTGTATGCGGACCGGATCAACTACTCGGCCTCCGGCTCTCCGCTGTTTGACTCCATCGTGCCCACCATGCTCGGCACGCTCTCTCCGGTGATCATCGCCATCGTGATCGTCCTGGTACTCTCCGCATCCATGTCCACGCTGTCCTCTCTGGTGCTGACCTCCAGCTCCACGCTGACGCTGGATGTGATTCTCCACGCCTCCAAAAAGAAGAATTCGGAGAAAAAGCAGGTCTCCATCATGCGCGTTTTCATCGTATTCTTTATCGTCGTTTCCGCCGTCATTGCCATTCTGAAGGACGCGAATCCCAGCTTCACGTTCATCGCGCAGATGATGGGCGTTTCCTGGGGCGCGCTCGCCGGCGCGTTCCTGGCCCCGTTCCTCTACGGTCTGTATTGGAAGAAGACCACGAAGGCGGCGGTCTGGGTCAGCTTCATCTGGGGCTGCGGCCTGGAGATCTTCCAGCTGTTTTATACGCTCGGCAAGATGAGCTTTGCAAACCCCGTTCTGAATTACATTTTTGCCTCTTCCGTCCGCTCCGGCGCGGTCGCCATGGTCATGGGTCTGATTCTGGTTCCCGTGGTCAGCTGGCTGACGCCGAAGATGAAGAAAGAGGATGTGGAGCCCTGCTTCGTTGGCTTCGACAGGACCGTGGAGGTCGCTGCAAAGCGTTCTCTGGGCGACTGAGTTTCCCCGTACATAAACGGTATCCGGCTTCTCCGGAGGAGAAGCCGGATACCGTTTTTCGCATCAAAAACCGGGACCTTTCCTGAAAAGGCCCCGGTTTTTGATTTTCGCGTCCGATCAGCGGATCACGGCGCCCAGCTCGTCTTTGAGTCTGGCAAGAATGGAGGCCACCACCGCGTCGGACTGGTCGTCCGTCATGGTGCCCTCGTCCGAGCGCAGCGTCAGCGAGAAGGCCGTGCTCTTTTTGCCCGCGGGGATGTGCGAGCCCGTGTAAATATCGAACAGTTCCACCTTCCGCAGCAGCTCGCCGCCGCCCCGGCGAATGCAGTCGGCAAGCGCCGCGACCGGGATCTTCTCGTCGCAGACCACGGCAATGTCCCGGTTGACCGCCTGGTATTTCGGCAGAGGCACATACTCGGGATCCGGGCCCTTTGCGCGCAGCAGCGCGTCAAAAGCGAGCTCCGCGCAGTACAACTCCGCATCCACGCCGTAATTTCGGGCGGCCAGCGGATGGATCTGACCGAAGACGCCGATGCATTCCCCGCCGCACCACACCGTGGCACACCGGCCGGGATGGTAGGACGCGTCGGAGGGTTCGCCGGACGGTCCCTCGAACCGGACGTTTTCCGCCCGGATCGCCTGCAGGATCGCCTCTATAACGCCCTTCAGCCGGAAGAAATCCATTCCCTCTCCGTAGGCGCCGAGCGTCAGGATCCGGCTCTCCACCGCGAGACCGTCCGGTCCGCCGGGCAGATAGACGCGGCCCAGCTCGTACAGATTCGCGGTCCGGTTTCGGAAGTTGTAGTTTCGGGTCAGGATCTCCAGCATGGAGGGCAGGGTCGTGGTGCGCATGATGGAGGTGTCCTCGCCCAGCGGATTCAGAATGCGGAAGGACTCGCGCCGCGCATACGATTTCGGCCACAGGATCTTGTCATAGTACGTCGGCGAGATAAAGGAGTAGGTGATGATCTCGTCGTACCCGCTGGCACGGCACACGGCGCCCAGCTTGTTTTCAAGCTGCTGTACCGGGGAATACCCGCCCTGCGTCGTCTCGCCACGCATCAGCGTCACGGGGATGTTGTTGTACCCGTAGAAGCGGGCGACCTCCTCGGCAAGATCAGCCATCGCCTTCACGTCGCCCCGCCAGGAGGGAACAGAGACCATGCCGTTCTCCACGCCGAAATCCAGCTTTTTCAGGATCCGGATCATCTCCTGCTCCGGCACATCGGTGCCCAGCAGCGCGTTGATCTTCTCCGGCTCCAGCGGCAGCACCGTGGGCTGCGGCACGGAATTCAGCACGTCGATGACGCCGTCCACCACGTCGCCCGCGCCCAGCAACTCCACGAGCTCGCAGGCACGGTTCACGGCGGGCAGCGTGTTCATCGGGTCGAGCCCCTTTTCAAACTTGGAGGAGGCGTCGGTGCGCATGCCCAGCGCCAGCGCCGTCTTGCGGATGCAGGTGCCGTCAAAGCAGGCGGACTCGAACACCACATCCGCAGTATCCGCCACGATCTCGCTGTTCATGCCGCCCATGATCCCCGCGAGGCCGACCGCCCGCGTCTCGTCCGCAATCACCAGCATGCTGGAGGTCAGCTGCCGTACGTTCCCGTCCAGCGTTGTCAGCGTTTCCCCGTTGCGGGCCCGGCGGACGATGATTTTGCCGCCCTGCACATAGCGATAGTCAAACGCGTGCATCGGCTGGCCGTATTCCAGCATCACATAGTTCGTGATGTCGACAATGTTGTTGATGGGGCGCACGCCCATGGCGCGCAGCCGCTCCCGCATCCACTTGGGCGAGGGGGCGATCTTCACGTTCCGCACCATGCGCGCCGAATACCGGGGACAGAGCTCGGGATCGGGCGTCTCCACATCCAGCAGCTCCGTCAGCACGCCGTCCGCGCCGCCTCTGACCACGGGATCGTGCAGATGAAGCTCCGTGCCGAACGTCGCCGCGGCCTCCCGCGCAAGCCCGATCACCGAGAGGCAGTCGGGCCGGTTGGGCGTGATCTCAAACTCCACGATCTGGTCGTCCGCGCCGATCACCGGCCGGATGTCGCCGCCGGGCTGCAGGCCGTCCTCGTGGAGGATGAAAATACCGTCCGGAATGCAGTTCGGAAACTCCGCCTGCTCCGCATGCAGATCCGCCAGCGTGCAGATCGCGTCCGATTTGGTGTTGTACGCGACCAGATCCCCCGCATGGATATTCTGGCAGGCCGTCACGGTCTCCGCCGTTTTTCCGTCCGAAGAGATCGCCAGCGTGCACTTCCACAGGTTTACCCCGGCGTTTTCCGCCTCGGTCACCGCCGCGGCGAGCACAGGGCCCCAGATCTTGTGCCCCGGCTGTACATCCGCGGGGACGGAGGGCTTCTCCGGATCCAGCGGGTGATAGTCGTTCAGCAGCGCGGCCGCGCAGATCACGGCGTACGGGAAATCACGCTCGTCCAGTCCCAGCTCTTTCAGCGAGCAGAGCATGCCGAACGATTCCACGCCCCGCAGCTTGCCTTTCTCGATTTTCACACCGCCCGGCAGCAGCGATTTGTGCAGCGCGACGGGAACCAGGTCGCCCACATGCACGTTCCAGGCGCCGGTAACGATCTGCACCGGCTCCGCCTGACCTGCGTCGATCCGGCAGACCCACATGTGGTCGCTGTTCGGGTGGCGCTCCATCTGCAGCACCCGGCCTACGACTACGTTCTGAATCGAATCGCCCGGGACGGTGGTCCCCTCCACCTTGGAGCCGGACAGCGTCATTGCCTCGGCAAACGACCGGGTATCCGCGTCCACTTCTGTAAATTCATTGAGCCATTTGCGGCTTAAATCCATCGTCTTTTCCTCCTGTTCTCTCGTACCGTCCGGGTAGTCTAAAACTGCTCCAGGAAACGGACGTCGTTTTCAAAGATCAGCCGCAGATCGGAGATCTTGAACCGGCGCATGGCCATGCGCTCCAGGCCCATGCCGAACGCCCAGCCCGAGTACACCTCCGTGTCGATCCCCGCCATTTTCAGCACATTGGGATGGATCATCCCCGCGCCCAGCACCTCGATCCAGCCCTCGCCCTTGCAGGTGGGGCAGCCGGCGCCGCCGCACTTGTGGCACTGCACGTCCACCTCGCAGGAGGGCTCCGTGAACGGGAAGTGGTGCGGACGGAACCGGGTAACGGTCCCCTCTCCGTACAGCCGCTCCATCACCGTGTTCAGCGTGCCCTTCAGATCCGCCATAGTGACACCCTTGTCGATGACCATGCCCTCCACCTGGTGGAACATGGGCGAGTGCGTGGCGTCCACCTCGTCCTTTCGGTAAACGCGGCCCGGAGCAATGATGCGGATCGGCAGCTCCATGCTGTCCATGGCCCGGACCTGCATGGGCGACGTCTGACTGCGCAGCATAACCCGACTTTCCTCGTCAAAATAGAACGTGTCGGACCAGTCGCGGGAGGGGTGTCCCTCCTCAGCGTTCAGACGGTCAAAGTTCAGCTCCGCGAGCTCCACCTCCGGCCCGTCCAGCACGGTAAAGCCCATACCGATAAAGATCTCCTTGATCTCGTCCAGCGCGATATACATCGGATGCCGATGTCCCTGCGGCACGGGCGTGCCGGGGATGGTGACGTCCAGCGCCTCGGCTTCAAGCCGCGCCTCCAGCGCCTTCTGCTCCACCAGCGCTTTTCCCGCCTCCATGGCGGATTCGATGTCGGCCCGGACCTGGTTTGCCAGCTGCCCGATCACCGGCCGCTCCTCCGCGGAGAGGCCGCCCATCTGCTTGAGAATGGCGGTCAACTCGCCTTTTTTGCCCAGATACTTGACCCGAAGCGCCTCCAGCACCGGCGCGTCGTTCACCGACTTCAGCGCTTCCAGCGCCTCCTGCCTGAGCTGCATCAGTTTTTCCTTCATTGCCTTCACTCCTGTTTCTCCACGGGATCTCTCCCGACAGAATTCTCCGCCGTATACGGCACAAAAAAAGTCCCCCGTCCCGAAGGGACGAAAGACATGCTTCCGCGGTACCACCCAGATTCGGCCTATGCCGCACTCTACGCCTATAACGCAGGCCTGCGCCGGGGACTGGCCGGGGCTCCTGGGCGAACCAAACGCATGTCCCGCAGGGCGCTTGCAGCCGGCGGCAGCCCCTCTCTGGCCCGGTCCATTCCGCGTTATTTTCCCATTCAAAGCCGTTTTTTCCGTATACAAGCGGCATTCTATCACATTCTGTCCGGTCTTGCAATATAGAAATTGACTAATTCCCCGTTTTGAAATATAATTATGCTGTTTTATTGCTGCGTGCGGCCGAAACTTCCGCATACAGAGGAGGAATTGAAATGCTTTTCGACAACGTCGCTTTTGCGGAACAGCTGGTCAAATGCCAGAAATCCGTCAAAAATACCCTGCTGCGCGTTCTGTCCATCGTGGGATTCCTGGTGCTCTTTATCGGCATCTCCATTGTGATGAGCATGTTTATGACGGGCGATCTGTCCACCTGGCGCAACTTCATCGGCGGCGTGATCGCCGTAGTGGGCGTGTTCGGCGTATATATGGCATTCCGCTATACCGATCTGGAATACGAGTACTCGTTTCTGGACGGGGATATGGACGTCATCAAGATCTACGGCAAATCCCGGCGGAAAAAATACTTCAGCTTTTCCGCCAGCAGCGTGTCCGCCGTCGGCAGGCTGGACGAAAAGAACCGCTCCGCCTACAGCGGGGACTTCGTGAAAAAATACGACGTCACCTCCGGCGCGCCGGGCACGGACAAGTGGTTTGTCGCGCTGGCGAACGACACCGGCCGCCGAATGCTGATGGTCTTCGAGCCGAACGAGAAAATGCTTGAGGCCATGCGTCGTTCCGTCAACAAGCGCCTGTTCCTGGACTGAAATGGGCACGTATCCGAAGCTGCTGACCGCCGCCCGGGTCCGCGCGCTGGACGCGCATGCGATCCGGGAGCTCGGCGTCCCCTCCACCCTGCTGATGACGAACGCTGCCGCGCACGTGGCGGAGGCGGCGCTGTGTCTGCTGGAAGGCCGGAACCGTACGGCCGCCGTCTTTGCCGGTCCGGGCAACAACGGCGGAGACGGGATCGCCGCCGCCCTCTGCCTGCTGAAGCGGGGCGTACCCGTGCGGGTGTTCCTCACCGGCGACCGGGAACGCATGACCCCCGACGCCCGGGAGATGGAGCGTCGGCTCGCCGAATTCGGCGGCGCAACGGAAACCTGGCTGCCGGAGGATCCCGGACAAAATGATTATGTAAACCACTGCGGCGTATTGATCGACGCGATTTTCGGTTTTGGTCTCCACGCCCCGGTACAGGGCGCGGCCCTGGCGGCGATCCGCGCCATGAACGGCGCGTCCGCGCCGGTCGTTGCGGCCGATATGCCCAGCGGGATCGAGACGGACACGGGGAACGTCCTCGGGGAGGCCGCGTACGCCGACGTCACGGTGACGTTTTCCGCGCTGAAGCCCGGACACGTTCTGGAGGAGGGCGCGGCGCACAGCGGCCGGGTCCTTGTGCGGGACATCGGCATTCCGGCTGCAGAGACGGACGCCGTCCCCTCGGACATGTTCGCCGTGACGGCGGACGCCGTCCGGCTGCCCCGCCGTCCCCGAGTCTCCCACAAGGGGGACTACGGCCGGGTCCTGATCCTCGGCGGGAGCGTCGGCTACACCGGCGCGCCGCTCTTTGCCGCGCAGGCCGCCGTACGGTCCGGCGCGGGGCTCGTATTTCTGGGCGTTCCGGAATCCGTCTACCCCATCGTCGCTGCAGGCTGCCGGGAGACCATGCCCTTTCCTCTGCCGGACGTCGGGGGAATGCTTGCGCCGGCCGCATGGGACGCGATTGCGGAAAAGCTTGCCGGCTGCGACGTGTGCCTTGTCGGTCCGGGTCTCGGCCGGAGTCCGGAGACGGAGGCGCTGGTCCTGCGGCTGCTCCGGGAAAGCCCGGTGCCGCTGATTCTGGACGCGGACGGCATAAACGCGCTGGCCGGTCATATAAATGAACTGGACGAGGCAAACGTCCCCGTCTTTCTGACGCCCCACGCGGGGGAATTTGCACGGCTCGGCGGCGTAATCGGCGCGGACCGGCTTGCGGCCGCCCGCGGATTTGCGGAGGCGCATCGCTGTACGCTGGTGCTGAAGGGACATCGGACCGTCACCGCGCTGCCGGACGGCCGCGTCTATGTCAACACCGGCGGCAATCCCGGCATGGCCCGGGGCGGGACAGGCGACGTGCTTGCCGGCGTACTGGCGGCTTTTCTGGGCCAGAAGCTCCCGGTCTGGGACGGCGTGTTCGTCCACAGCGCCGCCGGCGATCTGGCGGCGGCGGAACTCGGCGAGTACGGCATGACGCCCTCCGATCTGCTGGACCGGCTGCCCGCAGTTCTGAAAAACCATTCGGAAGCTCTGAGGTGAATCCATTTGAAGCAAGTGCTCGCGCTTGCACAAATGACAGCCCTGTGCCTGTGCCTCTGCGCCTGCTCCGGCGGCGCGTCGGAGGCGGAACTGGCGCAGGAAATCCGGATCCGATTCCTTTCGGCGGAAAACGTGACGCTCACCGCGGACCTGACCGCGGATTATGAAACCGCCGTGTTCGCCTGCAAACTGGAATATGCCTGCCGCGGCGCCGAGGGCACGGTGTCGGTGCTTGCGCCCGACACGGTTGCGGGCCTCGAGGCGCAGATCGCCGACGGAACTCTGCAGCTGCGGTATGACGGCGCGGCCTGGGATGCGGGCAGGCTGAACGCGGACGGTCTCTCTCCGGTCACCGCGCTGCCGCTGGCGCTCCGCGAGTGGCGGGACGGCTTCATCTCCGACCGGTATCGGGAGAGCTGGAACGGCACAGACGCAGTCGTGCTGGTCACGGAGACGGCGGACGACACCGCGCTGCGCACCTGGTTTGACGCCGGGACGCTGCAGCCGATCCGCGGCGAATATTACCGAAACGGAATTCTGGTCCTCGGCATGGATTTTACTGCCGTCTCCCTGTCCTGAACTGCGGAGTCGGCCGAGAAAAAAGCGAAAAGGAACGATCAAGAACATGGACAGCAGTATGAAACGGACCTGGGCGGAGGTTGATCTTCAGGCCATCGCAGCCAATTACAAGGCTCTGCGCGCCGTTCTCGAGCCCGGGTGCCGGATGCTGGGCGTAATCAAGGCAAACGCATACGGACACGGGGATCTGGAGGTTGCCTCGCTGCTGCAGGCGCTGGGCAGCGAGTATCTGGCCGTCGCCACGCTGGACGAGGCCATTCATCTCCGGGAGAACGGCATCCGGATCCCGATCCTGATTCTGGGCTTCACGCCCCCCTCCCGGACCGAAGAGCTGCTTCGCTATGACGTGACCCAGTGCGCGGCCGACTTCGGCGCGGCCACGGCCATGTCCGACGCCGCAGTACGGCTGGGCGGCCGCGTTCGCATCCATCTGAAACTGGACACCGGAATGGGCAGACTTGGTTTTCCCGTGCACCACGGCGAGGATCCCACGCCGGAGCTGGCGGAGCTCATGCGGCTGCCGGGTCTGGACACAGAGGGAATCTTTACGCATTTCGCCGTTTCCGAATATGCCGACAGCGCCTATACGCAGAAACAATTTGCTGATTTTGTGGCAATTTCCGGAAAACTGGAAACAATTACCGGCCAAAAGTTCCGAATTCGCCATTGTGCAAACAGCGGCGCCATGTTAAACTATAAAGAGATGCACCTCGACATGGTTCGGGCCGGCATTGCGCTCTACGGTCTGTATCCCGGCGGCGACACGCCGCAGTGCGGCGTACGGCTCCGCCCCGCCATGTCTCTGCGCACGCGCATCGTACAAGTCCGGGACGCAAAGGCGGACTGGTCCGTCAGCTACGGCCGCACCTACACCACGGACAAGCCCCGTCGGATCGCCGTGCTGCCCATCGGGTACGCGGACGGCCTGCACCGTGTCCTGTCCGGCAAGCTGGACGTGCTGGTCCACGGCCGGCGCGCCCCGCAGATCGGCCGGATCTGCATGGACATGTGCATGATCGACGTCACGGAAATCCCCGACGCGGCCGCGGGCGACGTCGCCACGATCTTCGGAAACGACGGCCCGTCCTTCATTTCCGTCGACGAGGTGGCGGAAAAGGCCGATACCATCTCCTACGAAATGCTCTGCGCGCTCTCTCCGCGCATTCCCCGGATCCATCTCCGGGGCGACCGCACAGTCTGACGCATATACTGGTATGGAGCGGCGGCCGCCGCACCGAAACAATTCAAAGCGCTGTATAAAATTCCTCGCTTTGTGCAAAAATGAAAACAGCCCGGTTACATATTCCCTGTTCGGCTATGTGATCCGGGCCGTGAGAAGCGATGAACAGATTCCGGCGCAGACGTCCCGGCGGTTCGGCCCGGGATTTGGGCATCGACTCTCCTTATTCTTACGTCGGAGAGTGAAACTGCCATGCAGAGCGGAGTACGAAGAGGAGACATCTATTACGCCGACCTGAGCCCCGTTGTGGGCAGCGAACAGGGCGGCATGCGGCCGGTCCTGATCATTCAGAACGACACCGGCAACCGACACAGCCCCACCGTGATCGCCGCGGCGATCACCTCGCAGATGAACAAAGCGCGCCTGCCGACGCACATTGAACTGGAGGCAAAGAACTTCGGACTGACCAAGGATTCCGTCGTTCTGCTGGAACAGATCCGGACCATTGACAAGCGCAGGCTGAGAGAGAGGATGGGCAAGCTGAGCGACAAGCTGATGACCCAGGTGGACAACGCCATCGCCGTCAGCTTCGGCCTGCACTGACCCGAAACCATGCTGTCCGGGCCGGCCGGAAGGCCGCCCGGACAGACGAACCCCGGAGGTACATAAGATGCAAACACGCAAGAAACTGGTAATCGCCGTTTCCGTTCTGCTGACCGTGCTCCTGATCGTCGGCGTGAGCACGCTGGCCGCTACGAACTACGGCACCAAAACCGACCCTCTGGTGACGCTGAGTTACATTGACCAGACGGTAACGAAGTCGATCAACAGCGCGCTGGACAGCGCGATCGAGACGGCGAAGACGAGCCTGACCGCGGATTTCGACGCGAAAATCGAGGCGTTCACCAAGGCGCTGGAGGGCCAGACCGGCGGCAGCGGCAGCGGCGGTACGGCGGATACTTTCGTACTTGTCACGCTGACAAACGGCCAGACACTCACCTGTCCGGTCGGCAGCGAGCTTCTGCTCCGGATCGGCACCGCCGTCACATACGGCCCCAATTCCCCCCGGCTTGTGGACGAGACCGACGGCGCCTCGATCTCCGCCGCAGGCACAGCGCTGACGACAAATCACATGTATCTCGTGACCATTGCAAATAACGGCGTCAAAGCCACCTCTGCGACCGTCAAGATCCTGGTGCGCGGCGCGTATACAATTAAGTAAGCAAACTGCAATTCGCATCCGCCGTCTCCGTCCCGGGGACGGCGGATTTTTTGACGTCTCGCCCCTTTCTTGCCCCTCTGAAAACATTTGGATTGCATTATTTCGCGATCTGTGGTATTTTGTTTATACAGAGTTTACAAAACACCCCTGCGAAAAAGGAGCGTGAAGCATGAAAGTCAAGATCACCGCCGACAGCACCTGCGACCTCTCGCCGGAGCTTTTGAAGCAGTATGACATCGACGTTCTGCCGCTGTATATTATCATGAACGGCAAATCGTACCGGGATGGCGTGGAAATTACGCCGGATGACATCTATGCTTATATCTCCGGCGGCGGCGAGTCCTGCGGCACCGCCGCGGCCAATGTCGACGACTATATCCATTATTTCAAGCCCTATCTGAAGGAGTATGACGCCGTCGTACACTTCCAGATCAGCAGCGAGATGAGCGCCTGTTACCAGAACGCGGTCCTGGCCGCAGCGGAGCTGGAGAACGTCTACCCCGTGGATTCCCGGAATCTGTCCACCGGCATCGGCCATCTGGTGCTGGACGCCGCCGTCATGGCGCAGCAGGGGTACGACGGCGCCGCGATCAAAGCGGCCATGGATGAAAAAAAGGAGAGGCTGGACGTCAGCTTCTTCCTGGACACGTTGTCCTATATGCGCAAGGGCGGCCGCTGCAGCGCCGTCGCGGCCCTGGGTGCGAATCTGCTGGGGCTGAAGCCCTGTATCGAAGTCAAAAACGGCAAGATGGGCGTGGGTAAAAAATACCGCGGCAAATGGGAAAAAGTCGTGGGCGATTACGTGCGCGACCGGCTGACCACCGGCGGGGAAATCGAATACGACCGCATTTTCATTACCGACTCCGGCTGTTCGGACGAACGGTTTGAACTTGCAAAGCAGGCTGTCGAGCAGTACGGCCATTTCAAGGAGATCTACCACACGCACGCGGGCTGCTCCGTCTCGAACCACTGCGGCCCGAATACCCTGGGCGTCCTGTTTTACCGGAAAGATAAGGTCCGGTAACACGCTTTTCAAATCAAACGGAAACCGCAGGGCGCTGCCCTGCGGTTTTTTTGCAAAAAGACTTGACAAATTAGTAATTATAATTTACTATATGGGTAAAATATAATATGATTCGGAGGGTCTGACATTGAAGCTTTTGTTCAAGCAGCGTTTTTTCTCCTGGTTTGACAGCTACGACATTTATGACGAGGCCGGCAATCCCGTGTATACGGTCAAAGGGCAGCTGTCGTGGGGGCACTGTCTGAAAATATTTGACGCGTACGGGACCGAAGTCGGCATGGTCAAGGAACGGGTGCTGACCTTATTGCCGAAGTTTGAGCTGTATCAGGGGCCGCATCTGGTCGGGACCATCCGCAAGGAGCTTTCCTTTTTCCGGCCGCGCTACAACATAGATTTCAACGGCTGGCACATCGAGGGGACCTGGCTGGAGTGGGACTATACCGTCTACGGTCCTTACGGCGAGACGGTTGCCGTGGTGTCCAAGGAACTGCTGCACTGGACGGACACCTATGTGATCGACGTGACCCGCCCGGAGAACGCCCTGTGCGCGCTGATGTTCGTGCTGGCGATCGACGCGGAAAAATGCTCCCGGCGCTGACCGCGCCGCTTCCCCCGTCCGCCCGCTATACCTGAAACGCCGTGCCGTCAATGTAGACCTGCGTCGTATCCGCCAGGGACAGCACATGGTCCAGACGGCAGAACACCATGGCGTGCTTCAGCCCCTCGGTCGCCATCTTGACGCCATCCAGATCTCCAGACACCGGCACTGTCCAGACGGCGCCGTCCTGCAGCTCGATCTCGATCTCCGTCTCCCAGAACAGACGGATGAAGGACCTGCTGCGGCATTCCTCCAGCTGGATGCAGAGGGACAGCGGCGACAGAGTCACCGTCACGCGCCCCACCTCCGCTCCGCACAGCGTATACGGGCCTGTAAACACCTCCGTCCGGCTCAGGTCCGTATAGTCAAACGGCCAGGTTACGGAGATCTCCGCTCCCTCTTCCGAATTGTCGGCCTGCGGGAGGCCGGTAAACCGGAGCGTTACGTCGCCGCTCTCCAGCCGCGCGAGCGGCGCCCGGTAAAATACCAGCAGATAGGTGTGCCGGCGCGCGCTGCTCTCCAACAGCTGCAGGAATTCCGCACCGCCGTGGCTCAACCCGGTCTTCACGGACAGCTCAACCGAATGCGCAGACGCGTCCGGGATGTAGTCGGTCTCCTCCGGCACCTCCACATCGAACAGAACGTAGAGCAGGTAACGGTCCGCAATCGTCTGCCGCACGGTCAGCACGATTCCGTTCACTTCCGCGGACACACCGGGCGTCCGGACCGCTTCCGGGATCTCCGCAAGCTCCACGGCAGTCGGGTGAAAATACCGCGTTCGCTGCCAGATCGCGTCCGGAGAGGCCGCATCGTCCCCGCCGCCCACGGTACAGGCCGCCGAGACAGCAATAAAAAGCGCCAGAACGAAAACAAAAAGCCGTCGTTTCATTCTCTCCTCCGTTTCCGCGACGCAGGCCGCCGGTTTTTACATTCCAAAATACATCTCGATCTGTTGTGTTCCTCCAACACCATTTAATGTATAATGGATCTCATAATAAACACCAACTGTTGCCCCTACGGAAGGTAAAGAAGCCGCTGGATACCAAGATGGATAGTTATTACTCGGATACAAATTCCCATTTAAGGTGCTTATAGGCAAATTGATTGTTTGTGAAGTTTGATTTGTTACAATTGCCGCATACTGAGATTTGATTTGTCAAGGGTAATTTGTGCATAAAAAAGGAGCTCATGGACTACTTTATATCCACTAACTCCTTTACCCTTTACCGTGTCTATTACAGACTTAACTGTTCAAGCCATCTCATATAATACAGCATTATATGAGATGGGATAAACCTTTTTCCGTATGTCGCCTTTGAAGCAAAACCATGGCCAACGGCACTTATTTCGGTGGCCCTGTTTATAAGGAGAGCAATTATCTATTCACGATCCTT
>Ga0208297_1001826_pt1 | contig 16023 bp, 15 predicted proteins | sample LMS_cellobiose_e_FD_187367 | JGI IMG/M metagenome (GOLD analysis project Ga0208297, IMG submission 187367) | Rumen-fistulated moose microbial communities from Alaska, USA - LMS_cellobiose_enrichment (SPAdes) (version 2) | ecosystem: Host-associated > Mammals > Digestive system > Stomach > Rumen... | reverse complement strand
CGATCCCTCGAAAAAGATGTCGAAATCAGACGAAAATTCTAATTCTTTCATCCTCATCCTCGACGACAGGGACACGATAATGAAAAAGTTCCGCCGCGCCGTCACCGATTCCGAGGGCGTGATCAGATACGATCCCGAGGGCGGCGGAATAACCAACCTCATCAACATCTATTCGTCTTTCACCGGAAAGACTCCGGAGCAGACGGAGAGGGAGTTTTCCGGATGCGGCTACGGCTATTTCAAGGAAGCCGTGGGAGAGGTATGCGCCGACGGACTCGCGCCGATACAGGCGAGATACAACGAGCTCATATCCGACGTGCCGTATCTCGAATCCATCCTAAAAGCGGGAGCGGAAAAGGCTGCGCGCACGGCGGGAAAGACGCTCGACAAGGTGTACCGCAAGGTAGGCTTTTACAGACTCGGAAAATGACGCAAAAAACGCAAAAAACGACCCGGCCCGGAAGGAGAACGCGCCTTGCCTGAAATCTCACAGGAAAATCTCGTAATATTCCTCACGGCTCTCGCCGCGCTCGCGGCGGGCGGAGTGATCGCCTTTGCGCTCACGCCTCTCGTAAGGCTCCTCGCTTTTCGGATAAACGCGGTGGACGTCCCGAAGGACGGGAGAAGGATGCATACAAAACCGATGCCGCTGATCGGCGGCGTCGCCATATTCGCCGCCTTCGCCGCCTCGTCGCTGATATTCGGCGACAGATCGGAAAAGCTGATCGGCACGCTCATCGGCGGCGCGATCATCGTGATCCTCGGCGTTCTGGACGATAAATTCGATCTGAATCCGTTTGTCAAGCTGCTCGGACAGGTGCTGGCGGCTCAGGTGCTGATCGCCTTCGGGATGAAGATCGAATACATAAATATTTTCGGAAAATACGTCGTGTTCGGCTTCTGGAGCTATCCGATAACGATATTCTGGGTTGTACTGCTGACGAACGCGATAAATCTTATAGACGGTCTCGACGGTCTCGCCTGCGGCGTGTCGACCATAGCGTCGGTCTCGCTTCTGATTTTCACTGTCATAAAGGGCGAGCCCGAGATAATGACGGTCGTCGCCGCTCTTGTCGGAGCGTGCATAGGATTTCTGCCGTACAACACGAATCCCGCGCGGATATTCATGGGTGACACGGGAGCTTTGATGCTCGGCTTTGTCATGTCGGCGATATCTCTGCAGGGACTTTTCAAATTCAACACGGTGGTGTCGTTCTGGATCCCGTTCGTGCTTTTCGGACTTCCCTTCGGAGACACGTTCTTCGCGTTTTTCAGAAGGCTTTTCACCGGGAAGCATCCGTTCAAGGGCGACAGGGGGCATCTGCATCACAGACTTATAGACGCGGGCTTTTCTCAGCGTCAGTCCGTCCTCATCCTTTACGCCATCAGCGCCCTCTGCGGCGCGTCGGCGATACTGTTCACCGAGAACAGGGTTATAGGAGCTGTGACGGCGATCGTCGTCGCGCTGGCGATAATCTTCTTCAATCTTATCGTCATGAAAAAGAAAAAGACGTCGTCCCCCTCCGGGCTTCCGGATGAGGGAAAGACGGATGAAAACGCCTCTTCGGAAAAAGGCGAAGATAAATGAAGGAAAACGGCGGTTTTTTCAGCAGGACAAAACATTCGAGAGCGTTTACGATCGCCGCGGTATGCGTTATCGCGGCTGTGCTCGTATACGCTCTTTTGTATATTTCTCTCCTCGCGGGTACGCTGAAGCTGCCGGAAAATATTTCGAATTTCATCCTCGGCAGGCATACAAAAGGGAACAGCGGCGAGATGGACCGCATATACGCCCTGCTTTCCGGCGCGAGAGGGACGGGCGCCGCCGAATCGTATGAGATGACGCCGGAAGCCGTCGTGCCGCTGGTATCGTCCCTGCGCGAGCCGGAAACGTATTACAGAAAAAGCACGGTGACGTACCGTTCCGGAGCTTCCCGTCGCGATATAGAATGCATAGTTTACAAGAGCGGGGAAAAGATGCTCCTCCAGCTCTCCGAGCCCGGCGAGGCGCCGTATAAGACGGTCGTCCACTCGGGAAAAAGAACGAGGATAACGTATAACGGCACGGGGGATACGACGGTCTTCGAGGACGTGGACTTTTCGTACAGCGCGGAAACCGGGATCTGCTCGGTGAAGGATTTTACGGACGACCTTTTCGGGGATGAAGAAAACGTGCCGGAAAGCGTGGACGTCGCGCGGTCGTACTCGGGCACGGGACTCGTGCTGACGTATACGTACGCGCCGCTGGGACTGCGGGACGTGTACGAGATATCTCTCGAATACGGCGTTTGCCTCGCGGCGTTCAGCTACGAGAACGGCGAGCTTGTGTATTCGCTTAAAACGGAGAGCTTCGTCGTGCTGGACAGCCTTTCCGACACGCTGTTTGCCATCGACGGATGACGTGCGTCGAAAGGAAAAAAACAAAAAGGGGTGATAAGGATTGGCTGAAGATATGTTCCTCAGAAACAGCCGTTTCATGGAGGACGTCACCGATTATCTCAATAACAACAAATTCAACGAATCCGTAACGGAATTTGCCGAAAGCATGTTCCTTTACGGCGCGGCTATGAAAAAGGTCACCACGGCTCTGGAAATATTTGACAACGAATTTCAGGTTAAAAGCGATTATAATCCCATCCATCACATAGAATCGAGACTTAAAACGCCGCGGAGCATCTTCAAGAAGCTGGAGACGCGCGGACTTCCGGTCACGATCCGTTCCATAAGGGAAAACCTGTCGGATATCGCGGGGATACGCGTTATATGCAACTATATCGACGACGCGTATACGATAGCAAGGCTTTTGACGGACCGTCCGGATATCGAGCTGATCGAAAAACGCGACTATATAAAAACGCCGAAGCCGAGCGGATACCGCAGTCTGCACGTCATAGTGAACGTTTCCGTGGAGCTTTCGGAAAGCGTGGTCAAGATACCCGCCGAAATACAGATACGCACCATCGCCATGGATTACTGGGCGACGCTCGAACACCGTCTGAAATACAAGAACGAGGGAAAAGTTCCGGAGGGGTTCCACGCTAAAATGAAGACTTATTCCGAAGAGCTTGCGGATATGGAATCCAAGATGCAGGAGATACACCGCGAGATCGAGGCGGGAAGCGTAAACGATACGCTTTGAAGCAGAGCTTCCGCACCGACGGCAAGCGCGCGGAAACTTTTGATCTGTACGGCCGGGAAAGGCGGCACGGTGAAAAATGACTGAAAACAAATACGTTATAGCTGTCGACGGCGGCGGAACGAAGACCGACCTCGCTCTTGCGTACGGCAGCGGCGCCGTGGTTGGATCCGTGCGTCTCGGCGCGTCGAATCCCAACGACGTGGGGATGGAAAAGTCGCTGGAAGTGCTGTCCGGCGGCATAAACGCCCTGCTTTCGGACCGCGGACTTTTTCCCGCGGATATATCGGCGGTCTTTGCCGGTCTTTCGGGCGGGATCACGGGCGGAAACGCGCCGGTAATAAAAAAAGCCCTGGAGGGCGTGCTTCCGAAAGCCGCGGTCGCCGTCACGTCCGACGCGTCCAACTGCATTTCCTCGGGAATAGGCCACGCCGACGGCTGCTGCCTCATATCCGGCACGGGATCGTCGGCTTTTGCGAGGAAAAACGGCGAACTTTACCAATGCGGCGGTTGGGGATATCTCATAGACGACGCGGGCAGCGGCTTTGCGATAGGTAAAGAGGCGCTGAACGCATATCTCAGGGAGTCTGACGGAAGAGGCGAAAAAACGCTCATCACCTCACTTGTGGATGAAAGGCTCGGCTGTCCGCTGAGAAAAAAACTCGATCTTGTTTACCGCGGCGGGAAAACGGCGGTGGCGTCGTTCGCGCCCCTCGTTTTTGAAGCCTTTGACGCCGGAGACGGTATCGCCGCGGAAATAGTCAAAAGAGCGGCGTCGGAGCTTGCGCTCATGGTGAGAGCCCTTTCGGTGTATTATGATTCGGACTACACCGTCGTTTTGTGCGGAGGAATACTCGATTCCCACAGGGTCCTGCGCGATCTGATGATCCCCGAGGTGCCGAAGGAAGCAAAGCTTATCTATCCGGAGCATCCGCCGATATACGGCGCCGTTGCGGAGGCGTGCGCGCTGTTATGATATAAACGGGCGTAAAAAAGCTGAGAAAAGGATCAAAGCCTTTTTCTCAGCTTGTTTTTTGCTTTTATCCCGGGAAGTGCGTCTCTTTTCGCGTATCTCTTCCCGCGTATCCGAGGGTCATATCGATGACGTTTTCGAGCTTTTCGCCTCGGACGAATCTGCCGGCGTTCTCCACGCAGATGTCTATGATGTTGTCGTAGGTCTGGCGAAGGTGGAAAAATCCGGAGACGTGCGGCGTTATGATGACGTTTTCCGCTTTCCACAACGGATCGTTTTCGGGAAGCGGCTCCGTTTCGGTGACGTCAAGCGCCGCACCGCCGAGATGCCCGGAATCCACGGCTTTCAAAAGGGCGGTCTGGTCGATCGCGCTGCCGCGTCCCACGTTTATGAGGATCGCGCCCTTTTTCATGGAAAAGAGACGCTTTTCGTCCATTATCCGTACTGTTTCGGCGGTGGAAGGAAGAGCCATACCGACGACGTCGGCTTTCGGAAGAAGCTCGTCGAGGGCGTCGGAGGTGTATATCTCATCGACGGTGTCGGGCTTTTCCCGCGCGGTGCGCGTAACGCCGATGACGCGGCACCCGAGCGCTTTCATGCGCGCGGCGAAATTTCCGCCGATGTCGCCGAGCCCGAGCACGAGGACCACGGAGCCGTATACCGATCTGACGCTGCCTCTGTCGAGCCAGAGGGATCTGTTCTGATTGTCACGGTAAAGGTGGAGCTTTTTGAAGAGCGAGAAAACGCAGGCGACCATGTGCTCCGATATGGCGTGTCCGAAGGCGCCCGTCACGTTCGTGAGGGTTATCTGACGGGGGAAATCCTTGAATTTTATGTATCTGTCGACGCCCGCCCAACTGACCTGGACCCATTTTATGTTGTCTCTGCCGACAAGGCGCTCCGGCGCGGGGTTCCCGATTATGGCGGAAGCGCGGTCGAGCATTTCGTCGGTGTATGAGGCGTCGTCGGAGTAGATGACGTCCGCGCCGTCAAGCGCGGCTTCAAGGCGTTTTTTGCCTTCTTCCTCGAAGGGAAGGAGGACGAGGATGGTGGGTTTCATTTTATTTTTTCTCCGTGGAGGTATTTTTGTGCGAAGAAAGCGGCGTGTAATTGGACTGCAAAAGGCTGATATATCAGGTGAAATCCTCACATAAAACAAAGCGCCGCATCGCCTTCCCCTCGAGGGGAAGGTGTCAAGGGAACCTTGACGGATGAGGTGGTGTTTCGATTAAATGAGTGCTCCGTATTATATGCAAAGGTTTCTTTCTCTCTTCGTTTTACAGCCCAAGCGATACAACCGCGAGATATACGCCATTTGTACCGGCACAAATGGCGCAAAGGCCGCAGGGGGACCGACCCATGGTCCCCCTGACTCCCCCATGGGCAAAGGGGCTCCGCCCCTTTTGAATCCCCGCGCTCCGCGCAAGCTGTCGCCCTGAATTTGATACTGCGGTGCGAAGGAGATATAGAGGGAAACTGATTGCAAAATTGCTTGTTTTTTGCGCTCGCGTGAAAGCGAGCGCTTTTGCCTTCCCCTCAAGGGGAAAGCAATACACTCTGTTCTGATGAGTATTTTTGTGCGAAGACAGTGGCGTGTAATTGGAGTGCAAAAAGCTGATATATCAGGTGAAATCCTCACATAGAGCAAAGCGGCGCATTGGCTTCCCCTGGAGGGGAAGCTGTCTCGGGAACCGAGACTGATGAGGTGGTGATGCCCGTTTGATATCGGCTTCATATGATATGCAAAGGCTTCTTTCTCTCTTCGTTTTACAGTCCAAGCGATACAACCGCGAGATATACGCCGTTTGTACCGCCACGGAACGATCTTTTTGCTTCGCAAAAAGGGAAAGGGCGCAGGGAAACTGCCAAAGGTTTCCCTGACTCTTCTCTTTGCCAAGGGGCAAAGCCCCTTTGGAAACCCCGCACGCAGAGTGCGCTCCGCGTATCTGTCGCCCTGAATTTGATATGCTGTGCGAGGTGCTGTAAAGGAAAAGCTTGTACAAAGCCCGCTGCGGTTTTTAGGGTCCTTAGACCCTTTTTTCAAAAAGGGTCTAAGTCAGGGGATCCAATAAGAGACGGGATCGATCTCCGCGCCGTTTTTGTAAAGCTCGAAGTGGAGGTGGGGATCCTGAGCGCACTCGATGAGGGCGGTATCTCCCACGGAGGCGATCACCTGTCCGGTGACGACCTTCGCGCCGACGGCGACGTTTTCGGGAAAATCGCCGGAAAGGTTGCTGTATTTTGAAACGAGACCGTTCTCGTGATCGACTGTAACGGTATATCCCATGAGGGGGTCGTCTTCAACGCTTGTTACGATACCGTCGGAGAAGCATTTGACCGCGCTTCCGACGGCGCAGGAGACGTCGACCGCGGGATGAGTCCTGTAATCGTTCATCGTCACGGAGAAAACGGGTATATCGTCGGAAAAAGATTTTGTTACAACGCCGCTGACCGGCATGACGTAAGTCCTGACGTATACGGGAACGTCGTCGACCTTTTCACCGCCGGAGACTTCGCCGTCGTCGGGGAATACAACGGGGATCTCACCGTTTTCGCCGGAGACGGGAGCGGAGGTGTGTTCGTCGGTTTTGTCGGGAGTACCGGAGTTTCCGGTAAGGGGAGGATCGGTCTTTACGGGATCAGGTATTTTCGTATCGGTGCCGGGCTGTTTATCCGGATTTTTGACCGTGCCGGACACAACGTTCACGGGCTTGAGATCGAAAACGTTTCTGAGAGCTCCGTAGGTGGCAAGGCAGATCACCGTCAGTATACACAGCGCCAGGGCTATGTACGTCCCGGCTCCGTCCGCCACGTTCTTTCCTTTTATTTTGTCGTCATTCCTGTCAAGATCGGACGATGACTTTCCGCTGATGAAATCGCGGTTCACCTCGCCGAAGACGCTTTCAGCCGCGCCGCGCAGTCTGAACATTTTCGGCGCGTATTTTTTCGGTTCGGGATCGCCGACCGTTGCCGGAGGCGTCTTTTTCTCCGGCTTTTTTTCGTATATTATCTCAGGCTCGCCCTTTTCGGGGATATGATCTTCGCCGCCCGGAATATCTTTTCTTTCTTTTTCGCTGTCTGTTTGCCGCATCGCAATATGACCGTACCTTTCCGCTGGGCGCAAATGCGCTTTCGCTGTTTCGTTACGTGAGATATTGTTGCCGCTTTTTCGTTTTTTATTCAGCGGAGAAACGCGGGAGAAGAACCATGTTTTTACAATTATTTATATTCATCCGCGCATACCGCGGTAGTCGCGGGGCGTCATCCCCGTGTGCGCCATGAATACGCGTCCGAAGGTGCGCGGCGATTCAAAACCGCAGAGCGCCGCGACTTCGGATATTTTCATATCGCCGCTTCTCAAAAGCTCTTTTGCTCTCGAAACGCGGAGCGAATTTATGTATTCAAGAAAACCCGTCTTGAATTCCTGAGCGAAAAGATGGGAAATATAGTGTCGGCTGATGTGGAGCTCTTCCGAAACGCCGCCGAGCGTAAGCTTTTTCGTATAATTTTCAAGGCAGTATTTCGTCAGCGTCTGCATCGTTCTCATGCTCTGACCGTGGACCTTTTCGAGATCGAGACGGGAAAGGAGCAGCGCGCATACCGCGACCGTGGATCCGCGGATGAATTCGGAAGCGATGCGGTCGGAAAGGGCGGCGTGCTTTGCCTTCTCTTCGCCGAAGCTTTCGGCGGCGGGAGAAGAAACGTAGGTTTTGCAGGCGGCTTTTATATAATATGAAAGCTCAGGCACGTCCGAGCCCTTCACGACGCAGTTTTCCGGACGAGACGAGAGAAGCGTTTCTGTAAGACCGCCGACGTATTCCGGAGCGAAATTCAAGAGGATATGGCGTTCGGAGCCGTTGCCGCCTTCGTAACCGTGGACCACGTTGGGAAAAATGAAGCACGCGTCGCCTTCCCCGAGAGCGCGCCGGACTCCCTGTACTTCAAGCGTCAGAGAGCCTTCAAGGATGAAAAGGATCTCGCAATGGGCGTGAAAATGCTGAGGACGTCCGGAAAACGTCCCCTCGGTATAGTATATCCGCGGGTTTATTCTGAGATTTGAAGGCATTTTTCTCTCCGGCGAAATTTTTTCCGCAAATTCATAATTATTTCAAAAATGCAGGGAACAGATAAGCAAAAATAGTGGTAAAATAATATAGACGGGTTTTGCCGCCTGCGCTTGCGGCGTGCGATTTCAAAGCCCGGTTTGACCGCCCAGAGCGGCATGGAGACAGATATGAAAAACAGAAAAACGATAAAAGCCGCGATCTGCGCGGCGCTTTGCCTTGCGTTCGTCCTGAGCGCGTGCTCGTGCTCCTATATGTTGTCCGGTCTGCTTAAATATTATAATGGCTCGGCGCCGGAAAGTCAAGGAGCGGGAACGGCTTCGCCGTCCGGCGCCTCGTCCGGAAAAACGTCTGAGGCTTCCGGTACAAAGTCCGAGGGCAAAGAGCTCGGCGATCTGATAGACATCGAAACGGGATCGGGCGCCAAGAGAAACGGCATCGCCGATATCGTGGATAAGATATCGCCGGCGGTGGTGGCGATCAACGTTTACGGAACGGCGTACGACTATTTTTACAGAGAGTATCCGACGGAGGGCGCAGGAAGCGGCGTCATACTGACTTCCGACGGCTATATCCTTACGAACAATCACGTCGTCACCGGCGGAAACACCATAACTGTGTTTTTGGAAAGCGGCGTTTCGTATTCCGCTAAGATAATAGGCGCGGACAGCAAATCGGACCTTGCGCTTTTGAAGATCGACGCGAAAGACCTTTCGGCGGTGAAGATAGGGAGATCGTCCACGCTGCGCGTCGGAGATCAGGCGATCGCCGTCGGAAATCCGCTGGGCGAGCTCCAGGGTTCCGTTTCCGCCGGCATAATTAGCGCGCTCGACCGCACCATGAAGGTGGACGGCAACACGCTCACGCTTTTGCAGACAGACGCCGCCATAAACCCCGGCAACTCCGGAGGCGGACTCTTTGACTCGAACGGCGAGCTCATCGGCATCGTTACAGCGAAAAATATTTCCGCGAACGTGGAGGGACTCGGATTTGCGATCCCGATAGATACGGCGCTTCCCATCCTCTACGATCTGCAGAAGTACGGATACGTGACGGGAAGGCCGGCTCTCGATATCGAGACGCTGCTCATTTCATCGAGATACGCCGCGTACGCGAGAGGACTGAAGTACACGGGACTTTACGTATATACCGTGAAAAAGGGCTCTCAGGCGGAAGCGGACGGACTGAGAAGCGGCGACTATATCAGATCCGTAGACGGAGAGACGATCACCACCGACGAACAGTTCTGGGAAATAATCGAGACGAAAAAGGTCGGCGACAAGATCACCGTGGAGCTGTACAGAGGAGACACGGAGATCACGCTGAGCGTCACGGTGACGGAGGCAAAATGAAAATCGCCGCCGCTTGCGGCGGGATCTGATAAAAACACGAAAAACCGGCTGGGAACGCCGGGTGTTCTGAAGGGCACCCGATATTCTCAGCCGGCGGTTTGTAATATTCATTGAAAAAGACGGTAAAAGACGGTTACGAAAGAAACCGCTCCAGCTTTGAAAGCGCGTCTGCGATGAGGGAGGACACGGAAAGATCGCTTACCCCGGCGACAATGTTTTCGCATCTGTTCATCGGTATGAGTATCCGCACAGCGTGCGACTGTCCCACGGCTTTCGCCATTTTCGGCGTTACCTCGCCGTACATGGAATCGGCGATGACGATCCCGACGGGGCCGAGTATGATATCAGCCGTCCGGCACGCCACGACGACCGGATTTTCGCCGGAAGCGCCCTTTTTCGCGCCGGCTTTCATCATCGCCGCCGTTGCGACGGCGTTGGTGCCCACCGCGGTGATCCCGACGTCCGGAAAGCGCGAAACGATCGCTTTCACGAGCTGTGCTCCGAGCTGTCCGCCCTGTCCGTCTATTATAAGAAGTTCCATATATATCTCCGTTCCGCCTTTTCGTGCGGCTTCAAAAACAGTTTTTATTATCTGCCGCTTTTCAAAGAGTATTTTATCACAATTTTTCTTTCGTGTCCATACGCGCGCGCCAAGATTGACACGGCGTCTCAAATATGGTATACTATGCCCGTATATCAGACGTTGCTTTGAAGCGCCGCGTAAAAACGGGGCGCGATTTCATACTTGTTTCGCACGGAGGTTGGCATGAAAAAAACGATTTTACTCATTGCGGCGATTCTCGCGGCGCTGCTTTTGTTTTCCTGCGGAGACGGGAACACGGTCCCGTCTTCATCTTCCCTGCCCGATACCGGGGGCATGGCGTGGACCGGATATGAGGAATACGCCGGTTCCTGGATAAACGACACCACATGGAAAACGTATCTGAACGTTGTGGCGGGTATGTATTCGATAAATAAAGACGGCGCCGACCCGGAAGGCGGCACGGTCAAATATTCCGGCGGAAAAGTGACCTTTTCGTCCCACGGCGAGGCAAAGCTGAACGAAGACGGCTCTCTTTCCATCGAGGGCGTTGCAGGCAAATTCTACCGCGAGGGCGCGATAGAGCCCCCCGCCGGTCCGTATGCGAAGCTCATCGGCTTTTGGGCGAACGGAAACTACACCGCAGTCGTCAAGATCGGCGAAGAGGGCGAGGTCGAGTTCTCTTATATCGACAAGGACGGCGTTTCCAGACGCGGCGAGTCTTCCGTCGTCATAAATTCCTCCCTGCCCGAGACCGATAAAAACCATTTTACCATCGACGGCAAGAGCGTTTATATCACCGACGGAAAGCTCAAGGTCAGCTTTATCGACGAGGCGCTGAATAAATACGAGGAGTAAGCGCGAAACCCTCCTTGATCACGACGCAGCCTCACCGTTCGCGCTTTGAAATTGCGCCTTTTGGCGCAATTTCCGGTACTTTGATCGTATAAGCTGCGCGCGAAACCCCCTTTTTATCACGATGTTACCTCACCGTTCGCGCTTTGAAATTGCGCCTTTTGGCGAAAGCGCCGCATATTAAAAATACCGGCGCAATTTCCGGTACTTTGATCGTATAAAGAGCGCGAAACCCTCCTTGATCACGACGCAGCCTCACCGTTCGCGCTTTGAAATTGCGCCTTTTGGCGCAATTTCCGGTACTTTGATCGTATAAGGAGCGCGAAACCCCCTTTGATCACGATGTTACCTCGCCGTTCGCGCTTCGAAATTGCGCCTTTTGGCGCAATTTCCGGTACTTTGATCGTATAAAGAGCGCGAAACTCTCCTTGATCACGACGCAGCCTCACTATTCGCGCTTCGAAATTGCGCCTTTTGGCGCAATTTCCGGTACTTTGATCTTATAAGGGACGCGAAACCCCCTTTGATCACGACGCAGCCTCACCGTTCGCGCTTTGAAATTGCGCCTTTTGGCGCAATTTCCGGTACTTTGATCTTATAAGGGACGCGAAACCCCCTTTGATCACGACGCAGCCTCACCGTTCGCGCTTTGAAATTGCGCCTTGCGGCGAAAGCGCCGCATATTAAAAATACCGGCGCAATTTCCGGTACTTTGATCGTATAAGGAGCGCGAAACCCTCCTTGATCGCAGAGGGCGCTTTTGCAGCTTTTCGATTTTTTTCTGTTGCAAAAACGCAAAAAGCGTGATATAATACCCGCGTAAACAAAAAAGCCCATGAAGGGCGGCTCAAAATGAGCGAAAAAGCAGAAGCTTCAATACTTAAATTATATAAACGATGTCATGAAGGCGCCGTATCCTCTGAAGAGGACGCGGCGTTTTTGGTTTTGCCGCTTTAGGCAAAGCCGAGGAAAGGAAAAAAATGAAAAACAAGATCAACGTAAGAAATATCGTGCTTGCCGCCATGTTTCTGGCGCTCGCGTACGTTTTGCCGTTCCTGACCGGGCAGATACCCGAGATCGGCAATATGCTCTGCCCGATGCACCTCCCCGTCCTTCTTTGCGGTTTTGTATGCGGACCGGTCTGGGGCGCCGCCGTCGGATTTATCGCGCCGCTGCTCCGTTCACTCACGCTCTCTATGCCCCCGTTCTTCCCGACCGCCGTCTGCATGGCTTTTGAGCTTGCCGTATACGGCTTTATGACCGGCTTTCTTTATAAGATCTTCCCGAAAAAGCCGCAGTACATATATATTTCCCTGATCATCGCAATGGTCGCGGGCAGGCTCGTATGGGGCGCGGCGCGTCTCGTCTGCGCGGGATTTGACGTTACAAAGTTCGGGCTTGAAGCCTTCTGGGCGGGCGCCGTCACCACGGCAATCCCCGGCATCATCCTTCAGATCGTCCTCGTTCCCGTTCTCGTAATGGTCATCGAGAAGGTGAACAAAAAGAGCTGAAAGACTTTTGAAAAATTGACGTGTACCGGAAAAACAGATCGCGAGGTCTGTTTTTTCTTGTTTTCTATTGACTTTTTCCGCCGTTTATGATAAAAAAGAAAAAAATCAGCCGGGACGTCCGGCGCAAATCCTAAAATTCAGGAGCCGTCCGAAGGGCGGAACGGAGTGTGTTATGAGAAAGTGGAAAACGTATACGGCAAAGGAAATAAAGCCCGATGGCTGGATAAAAAAACAGCTTGAGATCCAGGCGAAAGGTCTGTGCGGCAATCTCGACAGGTTCTGGCCGGACGTCAGAGACAGCGCGTGGATAGGCGGGAACTGCGACGGATGGGAGAGGGTCCCCTACTGGCTCGACGGGTTTATACCTCTCGCTTATCTTCTCGACGACGAGGATATGAAGTCGCGTGCGAAAAGATACGTCGACGCGATCCTTTCAAATCAAAAGCCGGACGGGTGGATATGCCCCTGCTCCGATGATCAGAGAAGCTCCTACGATCCGTGGGCGATCCTTCTCATAACGAAGGTACTCGTCGTTTATTACGAGTGTTCTGGCGACGAAAGAGTCCCGGACGCCGTATACAGAGTCCTCAGAAATTATTACGAAATGCTCTCTGACGGAAAGGCTTCCCTCTTCAGATGGGGAAAATACCGCTGGTTCGAGGGCATGGTCGCCGTGAACTTCATTTACGAGAGATGCGGCGAGGAATGGCTCGTAAAGCTCGCAAAGCTTCTCAAAGCTCAGGGCGCGGATTATAACGCGCTGACGGAACTTTGGAAAAAGCCGCTCAACATGTGGAGATTCGAAACGCACATAGTGAACATCGGCATGATGCTGAAAAGCGAGGCGGTAAGCTGCGATATCCTCGGGGACGAATATACGGATAACGCGGAAACGCTTCACGGTATACTTGAAAAATACAATTCCACCGCGGTGGAGATCTTTACGGGCGACGAGGTGCTTGCGGGACTCAGCCCGATCCACGGCACCGAGCTTTGCAGCGTGGTGGAGCAGATGTATTCCTATGAGATACTTTATGCTTACACGGGCGACAAAAAATGGGCTGAGCGCCTTGAAACGATAGCGTTCAACGCTCTTCCGGCGACGCTCACGTCCGATATGTGGGCGCATCAGTACGTACAGATGAGCAATCAGATAGCCTGCGAGACGTTCCCCGGCAAGAGCCTTTTCAGAACGAATCCGCCCGAGTGCCACATCTTCGGGCTTGAACCCGGCGGACCCGGAGCGCGCTGCTGCACCACGAATCACGGTCAGGGGTGGCCGAAATTCGCCCTTTCCGCTTTCCTTCACAGCGGCGACACCGTGCTTTCCGCACAGCTCATCCCCTCCCGTCTTTCCGTTCCCGGCGTTACCGTCGCTCTTGAAACGGATTACCCGTTTGAAAACTCTCTGAAATATACGATAAACGCGGACAGGGACTTCACGTTCAAGGTAAGGATTCCGTCCTTTGCCGAAGATCTCACCGTGAACGGCTCCGCCGCGGTCTGCGGGGAGGACGGATGCCTTTGCTTTGACGTGAAAAAAGGCGATACGGTCATAAGCGTTTCCTTTAACGTGACGCCATGCTTCAAGGAACGCCCCTACGACCTTTACGCGGTCCGGTGCGGCTCGCTCGTTTTCTCCGTTCCGGTAAAGTACGAGAAGCGCATGCTCGAATTCACACGCGACGGCGTCGAGCGCAAATTCCCCTACTGCGATTATTTTCTCCTGCCCGTCAGCGACTGGGAGTACGCGTACAGCTCTTCCGATCTTGAACTTGTGAGAAATGGTTTATCCGACGATTTCCCGTTCTCCGAGGAAAAGCCGCCGGTCGTCATAAAGGCTAAGGTGAAAAAGATCGGCTGGGGCACGGAGGACGGATACGAAAAGGTCTGTGCGAAAGTTCCCGAGTCGAGAGAAGCCTTGAGCGAGGAGAGCGAGATACTGCTCGTTCCGTACGGCTGCGCAAAGCTGCGCATGACCGAGATCCCGCTGATATAAAGCGAAAACGTTCACTTAACCTTCTTTGCGGTATTTTCATACGCGCCCGCAACGCCGAGTGTCCTTAAGAACACTCGGCGCTGCGGGCGCTTTTTTTTGATACACGGATCGGATTTTGAGGCGTATGGACATTTATAATGTTTTATGGTAAAATAATGCCGTCCTTCGGGGAAACGGGTGAAAATCCCGTACGAGCCCGTCGCCGTGATGCGCATTGAAAAAACGGACGCCTTACCGGACGCCGCAAGTCCGGGAAACGGTCATTGGAGAGATCTGAGAAGGCCGGTATCCGCGGCGCAGCAGTCGAAATATCCGACCGACAAAATGCTCTTGTTCAGTAACTGCGGGCGCCGGTTCAAAAGAGTAAATAATTTTTTCAGGAGAAACGAAAAAAAGAAAAAGCAAAATGAGAAAAACGAAATTTTCGAATTTGCTGCTTGCTTTCCTGTGTATCGTGCTTGTTGCGGCCATTGCACTCGGTACCGTAGGATGCGATCAGCAGAACAGTAAACCCACCGCGGAAACGCCGAAGTCCGGCGAGGCGGAAAAGACCGTCCGCGGCGAGGGTAAGACCGTGTTTGACTTCAAAGTCACCGACGTTGAAGGAAAAGTGACCGCTTTTGAGATCCACACCGACGAAAAGACGGTGGGCGCGGCGCTTCTCGCTCTCGATCTTATCGCGGGCGACAACAGTTCCTACGGACTTTACGTCAAAACGGTGAACGGTATTACCGTCGATTACGATAAAGACGGCAAATACTGGGCGTTCTACGTAAACGGAGAATACGCCTCCAAGGGCGTCGACGCCACCGACGCGGAAGCGGGCGCTTGCTACGAATTCAAAGCAGAGTAAGCTGACCGCGAGGGAGATCGCTCTTTTCGGGATCCTCGGCGGACTGATGTACGCCTCGAAGATGCTGATGGAGGTCTTCCCCAACGTACACCTCATAGGTGTGTTCATAGTCGCGGAAACCGTCGTGTTCCGCGCAAAGGCTCTTTATCCGATATACACGTTCGTACTTATAACCGGATTCTTTTTCGGCTTTTCCCTTTGGTGGATACCGTATCTGTATATCTGGACCGTGCTGTGGGGCATCGTAATGCTTCTTCCGAAAAATATGCCGCCGAAGCTGGCGCCCGTGGTATACGCCCTCGCCTGCTCGCTTCACGGATTCCTTTACGGAACGCTTTACGCGCCGTTCCAGGCGATCGCTTTCAGACTCAGCTTTGAAGGAACTATCGCGTGGATCCTCACGGGGCTCCCCTGGGATGCCGTTCACGGAGTGAGCAACCTGTTCTGCGGAGTGCTCATCGTTCCTGTCATAAAGCTTTTGAGGCTCGCCCTCGGACAAAACGGCAGGCTCTGACGGGCGCTTTCATAAAACCGGTGAGATAAACGCGCCGCCGCTTTCGGCGGCGCGTTTTGCCGCCCTCGGTGCGCATAATGGTGAAAGCAACAGCTTTTCGCAAAAACGGCGCGGGGCGGAGGCGAAAACTGTTTATGTTGACCATTGCGCGCTTTTTCGCCGTGTGGTAAAATACCGCGTGTCATAAGGAAAGGGGCGATAAGTACGGACAAAAAACACGCGGCG
>Ga0208297_1001823_pt1 | contig 16036 bp, 13 predicted proteins | sample LMS_cellobiose_e_FD_187367 | JGI IMG/M metagenome (GOLD analysis project Ga0208297, IMG submission 187367) | Rumen-fistulated moose microbial communities from Alaska, USA - LMS_cellobiose_enrichment (SPAdes) (version 2) | ecosystem: Host-associated > Mammals > Digestive system > Stomach > Rumen... | reverse complement strand
CTACATCCACTACTACAACCATGACCGTATCAAACTGAGACTAAAAGGAAAGAGTCCGGTGCAATACCGAACTCTTTACCAATAGACTTTTTAATGTTAAACCGTCCAACTTTTGGGGTTCACATCAGAATGGTTCTCTTTTTTAGTAAAGGGCTGAAAAAACTTATTTTACCTTTGCGGCCAGTTCTGCACCAACTTTGAACTTAGCAACTTTCTTTGCAGGAATCTTGATAGCTTTCTTGGTGGCGGGGTTGATACCAGTGCGAGCGGCTTTCTTAGCTACGGAGAAAGTTCCGAAACCAACCAGTGTCAGTTTGTCACCCTTAGCCAGAGTTTCCTCTACAGTGCATACGAATGCGTCCAATGCTTTTTTAGCATCTACTTTGCTCAGGCCGGCTTTTTCGGCGATGGCGGCGATCAATTCATTTTTGTTCATAATACAGATAATAAAAGTTGATAAACAAGGATTTATTTCATTTTGAGGCAAAGGAAATATATTGATTTGATTTATGCAAACAAAAGTGCGGAAAATTTTTTTGAACAACGAGATTTTCTTGTTTTTGGCCCTAAAAACCCTGGAATCGGCCCGATTATCCCCCATTTTTGCATTTGCCGACGGCTTGTATTACCTTTGTACCTAATATAATAATGCTATGAATTCATTCCGCAACGGCAACTCCTTTCTGTCTTCCATCCCCATGGTGACCAAAAACCTGGTCATCATCAACGTGATCTTTTGGATAGCCTCCATCCTATACCCTGCCATTCAGGACTTTCTGGGCTTGCATTTCTTCATGGCCGACAAGTTCAAACCCCATCAGCTGCTTACCTATATGTTCATGCACGACCGGGGCAATTTCGGGCATGTCTTTTTCAATATGTTTGCGGTGGTTATGTTTGGCCGCATCCTGGAACAAGCCTGGGGGCCCAAACGTTTCCTGCTTTTCTATGTCATCACCGGGATAGGGGCCGGCCTGGTACAGCAGCTCACCTGGTATATCGACCTGCGTCCCTTCCTGCAGGATGTCAACAACTACCTGATCTCGGGCGAGGTCGGTTCCCTGGGCAAATACTGGCAACTCCAGGAAGGCGTGACCTATCCTGCCCAGGAGATATTGCGCGCCAAAGAGGTTCTGCTCGACAGCCTGCTCACCATCGGCGCCTCAGGGGCGGTGTTCGGTATTTTGCTGGGATTTGGCATGCTCTTCCCCAACGCACCTATATATATAATGTTCATCCCCGTACCGGTCAAGGCCAAATGGATGGTCATCGGCTATGGCGTGTTGGAACTGTTTGCCGGTGTCTCCAACTTCTCGGGCGACAACGTGGCCCATTTTGCCCACCTGGGCGGAATGCTCTTCGGCTACTTCCTGATTGTTTACTGGAAAAAGAAAGGATTAGGCAATGACATCTTTCTGGGATAACCTCCGCCGTCGCTACCTGCAGGGCAACATTGCCGTCAAACTGATCTATGTCAATGTGGCGGTCTTTCTGTTGCAAGCCCTGTTTCTGACGTTTTGCCGGCTGCTGGGTCTCAATGCCGGGCTGTGGCTGCTGTGGCTGGAGTTGCCGGCCCAGTGGAGCGATTTCATCGTGCGACCCTGGAGCCTGCTTACCTACATGTTCATGCATGGCAGCCTGATGCACTTGTTTTTCAACATGTTGTGGCTGTATGTGTTTGGCCGGTATTTCCTACAGAAGTTCGATACCCGTCAGTTTCTGGCAGTCTATCTCGCAGGCGGTTTGACCGGCGGCATTTTCTATATGGTCGGCTACAATGTCTTCCCCTATTACGCACCCTATCTGTCGACGGCCCTGCTGTCGGGCGCCTCGGCGGCCATTCTGGCCATCACGTTGACCGTTGCGGTCTATCGTCCCGAAGAAGAGCTGATGCTGATGTTCCTGGGTCGGCTGAAAATGAAATGGCTGGCCGTCATTATGATTGTCATCGACCTGCTCAGCCTGACGGGAGGCAACGGCGGTGGCAGCCTGGCCCACCTGGGCGGCGCCGTGCTGGGAATACTGGCGGGCCTGTCTTTGAAAAGCCGTTGGCAGGGCCGGCTGCACATTGACCGCAAGCGCTCCACAGGGCGTCAGGCCAGGACGCGCAAATACCACCGTTCGACCGAGGAAAGGACCGTGGATATCGACCAGGCCTACCGCGACCGGCGCCGACGGGAGGAAAACCGCCGCGATGCCATCCTCGACAAAATCAAAACCTCAGGCTATGACAGTCTGACGGCCGAGGAAAAGAAATTCTTGTTCGATTCAGGCAAATGAGCAAAAGCAAGCGCAAAACAGCTCCCGGCACCGGGTTTTTCGGCAAGCTCAGGAAATTCGTCATGTTGTTTCTCAATATGGTGACAGTGCTGTTGCTCTTTGTGTCGGCCAAACTGTCGTGCATCAGTCCAGATCAGTGGATATTGTCCTCCTATCCCAATTACCTGTTCCTGGTATTTGCACTCATCAATCTGTGCTTCCTGGTCTATTGGATTGTCAAGGGCAATCCCTGGCTGCTGCTGTCGTTGGCCTTCTTTGCTTTCACCTGGCCGGAATTCCATGCCTGGCTGCCGCTGCACGCGCCCTGGGCCAAGGAGGGCGATGACACGGAAATCCTGGCACATCAAGGGATAAAACTGCTCACCTACAACACGATGCAGTTTTCCAGTTACCAACCCCATACGGCCCGCAGTGGCAACAAGATCATCGAATACCTCCAACAGAGCCAGGCCGACATCATCTGTCTGCAGGAAGCCGGCTACATGAACTCCGACAAATACATCAACCGCGCGACCATTCTGCGCGAACTGGCGGCCTATCCCTACCAGGCGGAACTGCCCGGCAACAAACAGATGAATCTCTGGGTCTTCTCCAAATACCCCATTGTCAAGACCGAACGCATCAACTTTGAAAGCCATTCCAATGCTTCCTATTTCTGCGATGTCAAAATAGGCGGCCAAATCCTGCGGCTCATCAACAATCACTTGGAATCCAACAAACTGACCCGTCAGGACAAGGCGCTTTACAAAGAGATCATCGACAGTCCCGATAAGGAAAGCGTGAGCCATGTGGCCCGTGAATTGGGCCGCAAACTCACTCCGGCGGCCGTCACCCGTGCCCATCAGGCAGAGGAGGTGGCCAAGGTGATCCGCGAATCGCCCTATCCGGTCATCGTCTGCGGCGATTTCAACGACATTCCCCAGTCTTATACCTACCGCAAGATAGGGAAAGGCCTGACGGATGCATGGAAACAGAATGCCAACGGACTGGGCATCACCTTCCACGAACATTTCTATCGTTTCCGGATCGATTACATCATGCACTCGCCCTCGCTCACGTCGTATGGGACACAGATCGACCGGGTCGATTACTCCGACCATTACCCCTTGTGGACCTATTTCCGCCTACCATGAGCTGCTATGCCGACATTGTCCTGCCTTTGGCCTTCGGTTCGGCGCTGACCTACCTTGTGCCTGAATGCATGGCTGCGAGCCTCCGCGTGGGATGCCGGGTCAGAGTGCCGTTGGGGCAGAACCGCCACTATGTGGGGATCGTGGTCCGTATTCACGAGCAGGCGCCTGTCGGCCGTTCTTGTAAAACCATCGATGAATTGGTCGATATTGAGCCCCTGCTGCTGGAAAAGCAATTGGAGTTTTGGCAATGGATGGCCGGTTATTACGCCTGCACGCCCGGTGAGGTGATGAAAGCCGGTCTGCCGATAGGCTTGAAGCGCACCGAGAACTACCGGCCGAAACGCTGCCGCCTCATCCGGCTGTCCGACATGCTGGCACAAACGACGGCCTGTCCGGAAAACGTCCGCAAGATGTTGGCCCGCTCCGGGCGGCAACAGCAGGTCGTGGACTATATGATGGCAAAAACACGGCAAGGACAGCCCGAGTGGACACTGCCTGCCCTTATGTCTCAGACCGCCTGCTCGCGCGCAGTCATTGACGGACTTGTCGGACGTGGTCTGCTGGAGGTGATCGAAAAGGAAGTCAGCCGGCTGGAAACAGAGACAGAGGCTCCCCTGGCCGACGTCCGCCCGCTCAGCCGGGAACAGCGGCAAGCCTATGCTTCCATCGTGGAGAGTTGGACCGTGAAACCGGTCTGTCTGCTGCATGGCGTCACTTCGAGCGGCAAAACCGAAATCTATATCCACCTGATCAAGGACTGCCTGTCACGGGGGGAGCAAGTGCTCTATCTCCTGCCCGAAATCGCGCTGACCACCCAAATCACCTCCCGGCTGAAAAAAGTGTTCGGCAACAGCATGTGCGTCTATCATTCCAAAGTCTCGGAGGCCGAACGGGTGGAAATCTGGAACCGGCTCATCGGCCAGGACAGCTATCAACTGGTGGTCGGAGTCAGGTCGTCGGTCTTCCTGCCTTTCCGGCGCCTGGGACTGGTCATCGTCGATGAAGAGCACGAGCCCTCCTACAAGCAACAGGAGCCGGCCCCGCGCTATCATGCCCGCAACGCAGCCCTGATGCTGGCCCGCCTGCATGGAGCCAACGCCTTGCTTGGTTCGGCCACTCCTTCGATAGAAAGCTACAACCGAGCGGTGGAAGGCAAATACGGCCATGTTTCGCTGTCGGTCCGTTACCACCATCTCCCCTTGCCTGAGATACTGGTCGAAGATGTCAAATCGCTGCGTCGCCGCAAAGAGATGCAAGGGTCGTTTTCGCCTGTTTTGATCGGTAAAATCGGCGAAGCGCTAAACGCCGGAGACCAGGCGATGCTCTTTCTCAACCGCCGGGGTTATGCCCCCCTGCTGTCTTGTCACAGTTGCGGTTGGACGCCCCGCTGCCCGCATTGCGATGTCAGCCTCCACTATCACAAACAAAGCGGTCGGTTGCAGTGCCACTACTGCGGTTGGTCGCAGCCGCTGCCGGCCGTCTGCCCCCAGTGTGGCAGCCCCGAAATAGCAGACACGGGCATCGGGACCGAAAAAATCGAGGAAGAACTCCATGCCCTGTTTCCCGCTGCCCGCCTGGGACGCATGGACACCGACACGATGAAGAGCCGGCAGCACTACGAGCGGGCGATTGCCGACTTTGAAGAACACCGGACGGACATCCTCATCGGTACGCAGATGCTGACCAAAGGGCTCGACTTCGGCCGTGTCCGGGTGGTGGGCATCCTCGATGCCGATTCCATCATGAATTTTCCCGATTTCCGGGCCCATGAAAGAGCCTTCCAACTGATGATGCAGGTCAGCGGCCGGGCGGGTCGCAAAGACTGTCGGGGCACCGTGGTTGTGCAGACGCGCGATCCCGGGCAACCCTTGCTGCAGGCCGTCGTGAACAACGATTACAAAAAGATGTATGTCGAGGAAATGCAGCAACGGCATCAGTTTTCCTATCCGCCCTACAGCTACCTGGTCGATGTCTGGTTCAAGCACCGGGATACCTCAACGGTCAAAAAAGCGGCCGAATGCTATGCTTCCTGGATTGTCCCCCGACTGCCCGATATGGTTTTCGGCCCCTTTTCACCGGCGGTTTCACGCATCAAGGGACTCTGTCTGCAAAAGATCAGTCTAAAATTGCCTCCCTCCCTTTCTCTGTCCAAGATTAAGGAGTATCTTTACAGCGCTCAAGAAACGCTGCACAAAAACCCTGATTACCGGTCGGTTCAGTTGTTTTTTGACGTAGATCCCGTGTAATATGAAGCGTTTGTTCTTCCTTTTGCTGCTGTGTCCCTCGCTGCTTGCCGCCCAGGACTTCCTCTACAAGGCAGAGTTGCTGTCTTATTTCGACAACCGTGAATACGGAGCCGAGATACAGCGTTCACAGACCTTGATGGGGGTGAGGGTCTCGCCCGAAATCGGCTGGGGCTGGCAGGAAACACCCCAGATCAGCCACCGCTTCATGGTGGGGATGCATTTTATCCAGCCCATGGGCTCCCCCCTGGAGGAAAAGACGGTCGTGCCGACGGCTTACTACCAATATTCCGACTTGCGACGCGGTCTGACGATGAGCCTTGGCGCCGTGCCCTTCACCTTTTTACAATCGGATCTGCCCGGATTTCTGATGTACGACTCCCTGACTTACATGCATCCCAATATCCAGGGCGGCTTGTTCCAATACCGTGGGAGCAACGGCTTTGCCGAGTTTTTCTGCGACTGGCGCGGACGCCAGACCGAAGACCGGCACGAGGCCTTTCGCCTGGTGCTGACCGGTCGTTATTACCGGGGCGCGCTTTTTGCCGGCGGCATCATGCAACTCAACCATCTGGCCAACCGCCTGATTGTCCGTGAAGGGGTCAGCGACGACCTGGTCCTGTATCCTTACGCCGGTATCAACCTGCCACTGCTCGATTCGTGCAGTTTGCAGGCCGGGTATATTGTGGAATACGAACGCAACCGCAGCGTCGATGCCCATCCCGCCTTCCCCCAGGGGGCGCATATCTCTCTTTTTGCCCGATGGAAACGTCTGGGACTGAGCAACACCCTCTATGCCGGCGACAATCTGTTTCCGCTGTATCCCGCAAAAGGGCGCCTGCTCAACCAAGGAGACCCCTTCTACCAGTCGTCCCTGTACAACCGGACCGACCTCTTTGTCTACCTGATTCGCAACCGTATCGTCAATTGCCTGTTCTCCTGGAATTTCCATTACACCCAAGACTACGGTTTGGACCATCAGCAACAGCTGATAGTGAGAATCAGCACCGAAGGCCTCAAAGAATCGAAAACCCTGAACAACCTGTTTGGAAAATGAGTTATCTGTTGATAGTTGCCGGATTTGTCGTCCTCACCCTGGGGGCAGACTGGTTGGTGGACGGGGCTTCGGCCATTGCCCGCCGGCTCAAGGTCTCCGATTTGCTGATCGGCCTGACCGTGGTGGCTTTCGGCACTTCCATGCCCGAGTTGGTGGTCAATATTGTGGCCGCCGTCGAAGACAACAACGAAATCGCCCTGACCAATATCCTGGGCAGCAACGCCATCAATGTCTTCATCATCCTGGGGTTGACCGCCCTGGTCTGCCCGCTGACCTCACAACGCTCGATGCGTCGTTTCGAACTCCCTCTGAGCGTCCTGGCCGGAGTTTTCGCCCTGCTGCTGGGAATGGATTTCTTTGTCGGCGATGCACCGGGCGGCATCGGACGGACCGACGGACTGTTGCTATTGGCTGTCTTTGCGGTATTCATGTTTCAGACCGTCCGCACGGGCATCAAGAGCGGAAAAGAATCCAAAACCAGTGATGAAAAGGGAGAAAAACCTGTCTTGCTGGCTTTGCTCCTGATTGTTGCAGGGTTGGTCGGGCTGGTGGGCGGCGGAGAACTCATCGTCAAGAATGCTGTCAAGATAGCCCGCGCCTGGGGAGTGAGCGATGCGGTGATCGGCGTGACGGTGGTGGCACTGGGTACCTCGCTGCCCGAACTGGCCACTTCGGTGATGGCCGCTTCCAAGAAAAATGTCGATCTGGCCATCGGCAACGTCGTCGGCTCGAACATTTTCAATGTCTTTTTCGTGCTGGGCATCAGTGCGGTTATCCGGCCTTTGGAAGCCTATCCCAATCTGCTCACAGACGCTGTCATGGCCTTCCTGGGCAGCCTGCTGGTGCTGCTCTTCGTACAGGGGCGCCGCCACCGGGTGGAACGCTGGCAAGGCGCTTTGCTGCTGATTGTCTATGCCCTCTATCTGTGGATGCTCATCCGCGGCATTTCGCAGTGATGGCTTCCACTTCTTCCACCGTCTTGGGTTTCCGCTTGTGACCCAGACAGCGCGGGCCGTCGGCCGTGATGGTGTAGTTTTCCTCGTTGCGGATACCGCCGAAATCGCGCCATTTCTCCACTTCCTTCCAATTGACGAATTCATCGGCAATATGACGCTGCTGCCACAGGTCCATCAGTTCGGGAATGAAATACAGTCCCGGCTCGACGGTAAAGACATGTCCCACACGCAGTTTTTTGGCAAAGCGCAGCGATTTCAGCCCGAACTGGGTGCTCTTGCTCTCGCCCTCGTCATATCCCACATAGACTTCGCCCAGGTTTTCCATGTCGTGCACGTCCAAACCCATCTGGTGTCCCAGTCCGTGAGGGAGGAACAAGGCATGGGCCCCGGCGGCCACAATATCGTCGGTGGCCCCCTTGAGCAAGCCCAAGGCCTTCATGTTGTCGGCGATCTTGCGGCAGACGGCAAAATGCACGTCGCGGTAGGAAACGCCCTCTGCCAAATGCTCGATGGCTGTATAATGCGATTGCAGGGAAATCTCGTACATCATCTTCTGACGGTCGGTGAAACGGGGGCGCACCGGAAAGGTGCTCGACAAATCGCCGCAGTAGCGTGACGGCGTCTCAGCCCCGGCATCCAGCAAAAACAGATCGCCCGCTTTGAGCAGGTTGCCGTGATAGTGGTTGTGCAGGGTCTGACCGTTTTTCGAAGCAATGATGGGGAAGGAAATGTCGCCGTCGGCAGCCAGGGCTATCTCATAGACCTTGGCGGCCACCTCGGCCTCGTATATTCCCGGACGGGCCGTCTGCATGGCGGCAATGTGCATATCGACCGACAGATCCACGCCTTTTTCTATTTCGGCTATCTCCTCGGCCGATTTGATCTCACGCTGGGCGATGATGGCTTTGGTCAGCGGCAGGGAGACCTTTGCCTCCAACTCGCAGGGGCGGCAACCCAGCCACTCGGCCAGCTTGATCTGGACGGCATGGTGATAAGGGAGGACAAAATGAATCTGGCGATGCTGTTGCAGCGCTTTGGCAATGAATGAGGCGATTTGGGCGGTAGGCAGCACCTCTGTCACCCCGACTTCGGCCGCCCGCTCCTCCATGGTGGGCTGAGGACCCATCCACACAATGTCGTCGATAGTATAATTGTCGCCAAAGAGTATTTCCCTGTTTTCATCGATATCCATCAGGGCGGTGATGCCCGGAAAATCAATACCGAAATAATAAAGGAAACTGCTGTCCTGACGGAAGTGATAGCAGTTGTCGGGATAGTTCATCGGACTCTCCTCGTTGCCGGGGAACAACACTAGGCCGCTGCCCAGACGGCGGGCCAGCGTCTGACGTCTCTGCTGATAAGTGGAAGTTGCAAACATAGCTCAGTCGTTTTTGATGACGTAAAGGTATGAAAAAAAAGCGACCTTGCTGCCACGGGGCGCAAGATCGCTGCTTGTTTCTTCAGATAAACAGAGTCATTTATCCAAGGTGGATTGCCTCCGACGGGCAAGCATCGGCGCAAGTACCGCATTCGGTGCACATTCCCGGATCGATCTTGTAGATGTCACCTTCAGAAATAGCGCCGACGGGGCATTCGTCAATACAGGTTCCGCAAGCAACGCAATCTTCGCTAATAACGTAAGCCATAGTCGTACAATAAATTTATGGAGGTTGTCCTCCGGGGTTATTAATTCACGGCAAAAATAGCAGTTTTTTCGCATACCAGCACCAGCGGCTGCAATATTTCTGGAAAAAAATCGTTTTACTTGGGCTTGAACAACTGTATGAAACGCCCCGACAAGACATTTTGGAGCCTTCTTTTGCTGAGCCTGGCGGTCCTGCCCCTGTCGGCCCAGCACAAAAAGCCGCAATATCTGCAATACGAGGATATGCGGCCCTATCATTTCGGCTTCTTTGTCGGCCTGCATACCCAGGATTTCCAAATCGAACATACCGGAGCGGTCGATGAAAACGGAGCCACCTGGTATGGCAGCGTTCCCTCCTATTCGCCCGGATTCAGCGTGGGCGTGCTGGGCGACTACCGTCTGCGCGACAACCTGAGCCTGCGGCTGAGCCCGACCATCCATTTCGGATCGAAGACCATGGCGCTGGTGTCCGACCAGCCCGACTGCGAGATTGTCACGGCCAACATCCGTTCCAACTACATCATGCTGCCCCTGAACCTGCGCTACCGGGGTGCCCGCACCGACAACTACCGGCCCTATCTTCTAACCGGTGTCAGCCTGGGAATCGATGCCGGCCGGCGCAAGAAAAAAGAGATCCAGCTCAAGGAACTGAACACCTATTGGGAAATCGGCGTGGGCTGCGATTTCTACACTCCCTATTTCCGCTTTGTGCCGGAATTGAAACTCTGCCTGGGACTGAGCGATATTTTCGAGCACAACCGCAACGAAGAGAGCGACGCCGCCTTCGTCCACTACACCAACGCCTTCGAAAAAATCTCTTCCCGGCTGATTGTGTTGAGCTTTCAGTTTGAATAAAGCGACTTCATCTGTAAGGTCAGACCGGCCACCAAAGCGGCCGTCTCGGTGCGAAGACGCATGTCGCCCAGCGTGACGGGCGTATAGCCCAAAGACTTGGCCTTCTCCACCTCGGAGAGGCTGAAATCCCCTTCCGGACCTATCAAGACCAGGGCATCGTGTCCTGCCTGGCAACAATCGTTGAGCAAGAGGCGCCGACCGGCCTCCGCCTCGCTGTGACAATGACAGATGAAACGGTCGGCTTCGGGATATCGGCCGACAAAATCGTCGAAGTCTGTCAGTTCCCCTATCAGGGGCAAGGTGGCCCGCTGCGACTGCTTCATGGCCGATACCGCGATCTTGACCAGACGGTCGGTCTTCAACACGCGGCGTTCCGAATAGCGGCAGGCGAGGAAAAACAGCCCGTCGATGCCGATTTCCGTCAGCTTTTCGGTGAGCCACTCCATCCGGTCGAGGTTCTTGGTGGGCGCCACAGCTACATACAGGCGGCCCGGACGTGTCTTTTGGGGCAAGGTCTCGAGAATCTCCACCCCGCAATGCTTGGGATGCGCCTCGACGATGCCGGCCGTATAGAAACAACCCCGACCGTCGGTCAGACAGATCCTGTCGCCAGGCTGCATGCGCAGCACCTTGATGCAATGGGCCGATTCCTCCTCAGGCAGAAAAGGGCTTTCCAGAATATCGGGCGTATAGAAAATATGCATAGATGATTACTGATCAGGTGACAAAAATAAAAAGAATTCTCCTTTCGGGAGAAGACAAAAAGAAGAGGAAGCGTTATTGGCGCTTCCTCTCTTAAAAAAGCTTATCTCCCGACAAACTCTCTTCATTAACCTTAAATCTAATACCATGAAAAACACGGAACAAATATATGCCCTTTTTTGATTGCCTCCAAATACTGTCATCTGAAAATATTGCAATTAGCACGTTTTATATCGAATTTAACAGATTATAAATGTTTAGAGGCTGTATCTTTATTCATTTTGGAAACATTGCCACAGCGGCTCGTCCTCGGGGAAGGGGGCTGTCACCTCTATCAACTCCTTGCTGACAGGATGGATGAAGGAGATCTTCCGGGCATGCAACGAAATGCCGCCTCCCGGATTGGAACGCGGGAAACCGTATTTCAAATCTCCCTTGATGGGGCAACCCATGGCGGCCAGCTGGCAACGGATCTGATGATGCCGGCCCGTCTTGAGATCGACTTCGAGCAGGCAGTAGCGGTCGCTCCGGCCCACCAGCCGGTAATGCAGGATGGCCTTTTTGGCGCCGGGGCGCTCTTGATCATAAACATACGACTTGTTCTGCTGTTCGTTACGGACCAGATACTGTTCCAGGGTACCCTCAGGCTCTCGGGGGGCGTTCTTGACGATGGCCAGGTAGGTTTTGTGCACCTCGCCGTTGCGGAACATCTCGTTGAGCCGCGTCAGGGCCTTGCTGGTACGGGCAAAGACCACCACCCCCGACACGGGTCGGTCCAGACGATGCGCCACGCCCAGGAAGACATTGCCCGGCTTGTGGTATTTTTCTTTGATCCACAGTTTGAGGCTGTCTTCGAGCGACACATCACCCGTCTTGTCGGACTGCACAATCTCGGAGCCCGACTTGTTGATGATGATCAGATGGTTGTCTTCGTAGAGTACCGTCATGGTGATAAGAAAAAAAAAGACCGTATCTGAGATACAGTCTGACACACGTCACCGTGTGATGGTAGCTTGGACCTTAGGCCAGTTTGTTGACAGCAACGGTCAATCCCGACTTCAGGTTGGCAGCCTTGTTCTTATGGATGATGCCCTTCTTAGCCAGGCGATCCAACATCGAACATACCTTGGGCAGCATAGCTTCAGCCTCAGCCTTGTCCGTGGTGGCACGAAGTTTGCGGACGGCATTGCGTGCGGTCTTGGCATAGTAACGGTTGTTCAAACGTCTGGTCTGAGTCTGACGGATTCTCTTCAGAGATGATTTGTGATTAGCCATTTCAAAATTGCTTTTAAAGTTAGTAGCCCATAGCAGAATCGAACTGCTCTTTCAAGAATGAAAATCTTGCGTCCTAACCGATAGACGAATGGGCCTTACCTCGCAAATCCGGTCTGCCGTTTGCGGCCATTTTTGCGGCTGCAAAGATAGGCTAAAAATCCATCCTGCAAAAGTTTTTTGAAAAAATTTTGGGAGGAGTTCCCGTTTTTTCCTGAAAATCAATCTCCAAGATGCAGAATCGACCGATAACGGGCACTGTCTGAGAGGATTTTGACGGCCTGCGCCACCCCTTCATCATCGACCAGAGAGGCCTCCAACTGACCCTTTTGGTAGTAATAACGGAGGATGATTTCCTGCCGCAGCAGTTTTTCTATTTCCGGACGGAATTGATCCAGGTCGTGATCCAGGTCCTTGCCGATCTTTTTTTCCAGGGCGGCAAACTCTTCCCTGGCTGTTTCCATGAAGCCTTCGTATTCGAGGATCCTCTTCAGGGATTTCATCTCCTGCCGGCTGCGCAGGTCGTAGCTGACACCGCGTTTTGTCACGAACTCCTTGAAGGCGAGGTAGTCCTGTTCGCTGAGGCGGAACTCGCGGGGCGGGGCGATGGTGCTGTGCTCGCGGGCATAGCAGTTGGCAAAGTCGAAAATATGGTTGTCAAGGACCAGCTGGACCGACAAATTGGACAATTCGGGCACTTTCACCTCGACGTCGGGCATGATGCCGCCTCCGTCGCGCACCTGGCGTCCGTGACGGGTCGAAAAGACGGTGGTCAGGCTGTCGGGAATACGCCCCACACTGCCGTCGGCGTTGCGGTTGGCATAGTCGATGGCCTGGATGCAACGGCCGCTGGGAATGTAGTATTTGGCCGTGGTCACCTTGAGCATGCCGTTGTAGGCCACTTCGCGCGTCGTCTGCACCAGTCCCTTGCCATAGGTGCGGGAACCGACGATGACCGCCCGGTCCAGGTCTTGAAGCGCTCCGGCCACGATTTCCGAAGAAGAAGCCGAGCCGTTGTTGGTGAGCACCACCAGGGGCATCTGGGTATCAAGAGGCTGACGCATCGTCCGGTAGATTCGATCCCAAGTGGGCACCCGGCCCCGGGTCGAAACAATTTCCTCCCCCTTGGCGACGAAAAGATTGCAGATAGACACAGCCTCTGTGAGCAGGCCTCCGCCATTGCCACGCAAATCGAGGATCAGACGGGTGGCTCCCCGTGCCTTGAGTTGCTCGGCGGCCCGGCGCACCTCCTCGGCGGCCTTGTCGGTGAAACTGTTCAGATAGATATAACCCGTCTCAGCGTCCACCATGCCGGCATACTGCACCTGGTCCATCACAATCAATTCGCGCTTAATCTTGATTTTCAGCGGTTTCTTCTGTCCCTCCCGGCGCAAGAGCAAGACCAGTTCCGTATTGGGCTGTCCGCGCAGCTTGGAACTGGCATACGACACTTCCTGCCCTTCCATCTTTTCTCCGTCAATCTCCACAATCTCATCTCCAAACTGGACACCGGCTTTCTGGGCAGGCAAGCCTTCATAGGGTTCGGTGACGAAAACCTTGTTGCCACGGCGGCTGATCAGTGCCCCGATGCCGCCATATTCGCCCGTGGTGAGGTATTTGAAATCGGTCATTTCCTCTTCGGGGATATACTCCGTGTAAGGATCGTAGTCGGACAGCAGCCCCTCGATGGCGTTGCCGAAGGCCGCGTCCACATCGGTCGAGTCCACATAAAACTCACTGAGTTCCCTGAAAACGGAGGAGAAGATATTGTAGTTGCGGCTGATTTTGAAATTGCGGTCGTCGGGCGTTGCCGCCGAACTCAGCATTCCACCTAATGCAATGATTATTAAGGTCGAAAAGAGACTGTATGCTTTCTTGTCCATAGCTGGTGAGCCTACTCAAAAATTATTTCGCGAATTTTTTTCATGCAAATATATTGCATTATTCGAAATAACACCGTACTTTTGCTCCGCTTTTCGCAAGAATTAGCAATTCTTCTTCAGTAGCTCAGTCGGTTAGAGCACCTGACTGTTAATCAGGGGGTCGTAGGTTCAAGTCCTACCTGAAGAGCCGAGGCAGTTGCAACGATGTTGCAGCTGCTTTTTTTGTTCGTCTTCTTTGAAGGTTTTATTTGGCAAAGACAGAGAAGAGAGATATTTTTGCAGAGAATAAAACCATGCACTCCTATTTTATATAAGCGCTATGAAAAAAATGCTGTCCATCCTCGCAGGCCTGCTCTGCCTGTCGGTCGCCCTGGCCCAGGAACCGGATGCAAGAGGCAATGCCGCCCGGCTCTATCGGCTGTCGGCCCAGCAGTTCCAAGAGGAAGAGTTTGCCATTTGCTACCGCAGTATAGAGACCCTGTTTTCGGACTATTCTGTCAGCCTGCTCTCCCAGGCGCTCAGCATCGACCAGACCGAGCATGCCCGTTTCATGCAAGCCGCCTCGGCCTTTCGGCTGGGCAGGATGGACGCCAGCTCCAAATTGAAACAGTTTCTGCTCGACTACCCGCTGTCGGTCTATGCTCCCACCGCCTATTTCTACCTGGGCTCCTGCGCCATGAATGCCGGACAGTACCAGGACGCCCTGGAAGCCTTCCAACTGTGCCCCCGCTCCTGCCTGTCGAAAAAAGACTACGAAGACTACCGCTTCCAACTGGCGGTGACCGACCTCCAGCTGGGGCACAACAAAGAGGCGCGCTCACTGCTTGAAGAATTGCTCGACGAAGGCGGGCGCTATGTGGGATCGGCCACCTATTACCTGGCCTATCTGGACTATAAGGAAGGCCGCCACGATGAGGCCCTGGCCGGTTTCCGCAAAGTTGCGGACATCGATGCCTACCGGCAGACCGTCCCCTATTTTGTCATGCAACTGCTCTTTCACGAGGGAGAATATGCCCAGGTCCTGACCATGGCCGAACAGAAGTTGCAGGAAAACCCCAGTGAATCGCAACGCATCGAGCTTTACCGGCTGTCGGGTGCCTCCTATTATGAACTGGGCAATTACAGTGCCTCACAGGATTGCTATCAGCAGTATCTTGCCTTCAAGCCCGACCTGCTGCGCTCAGACGCCTACCGCATCGGCATGAACTACTTCCATGACAAGCGCTACAGCGAGGCAGCCGACTATCTTTCCCAAGCCACGGAAGGGCAGGATGCCCAGGCCCAGAATGCCGCCTATCACCTGGGAGTCTGCTATCTGCAGCAACAGAAGACCGATATGGCCCGCATGTGCTTCGAAAGAGCTTCGCTCTACGACTACGACCGCCGGGCCAAGGAAGACGCCCTTTACAACTATGCCCTGCTGTGCTATGAGACTTCCTTCTCTCCCTTCGACGAGCAGATCAAAGCCTTCGAACGGATTCTGACAGAGTTCCCCGACAGCCGCTATTCCGACCAGATCTACAGTCACCTGGCCGACGCCTTCCTGAGTTCGGGCAACGAGCAGGCCGCCATCGATTTCATCGACAAAATCGACCACCCCAGCCACAATATGCTGGAGACCAAAAGCAAGCTGCTCTTCCAGCAAGGCATGGAACTGTTCAACAACGCCCGCTACGACGAGGCCTGCAAAAAGTTTTCGTCGGCCATCAGTGTCGGCAACCAGGTCGGCATGTCCGTGGCCGAAGCCACCTACTGGCGTGGTGAGGCTTATTACCAGACCAACCATCTCACCGCCTCGGCCCGTGACTTCCGCGCATTTCTCGCAGATCCGGGAGCCCGGCAGATGAAAGCCTGGCCGGCCGCCCACTACAACCTGGCCTACTGCTATTTCAACACCAACAACTTCAACGATGCCCTCTACTGGTTCGGCAAATACACCGAAATCGGCAGCGTCAAGAAGACTCCCAGCTATGCCGATGCCCTCAGCCGCATAGGCGACTGCTACTACTA
>Ga0208297_1001821_pt1 | contig 16102 bp, 16 predicted proteins | sample LMS_cellobiose_e_FD_187367 | JGI IMG/M metagenome (GOLD analysis project Ga0208297, IMG submission 187367) | Rumen-fistulated moose microbial communities from Alaska, USA - LMS_cellobiose_enrichment (SPAdes) (version 2) | ecosystem: Host-associated > Mammals > Digestive system > Stomach > Rumen... | reverse complement strand
CAGCGAATTTTCCGCCCCCCGCCGCCGGGATCGGGTGTGCGACCTGGGCACGGGCACCGGGGTCATCCCCCTGCTGCTCTACGCCCGGGAGAGCACCATCACCGCCGACGCGGTGGAGCTGCAGCCCGACATGGCGGAGATGGCCGCCCGTTCCATGGCGCTGAACGGCCTGGACGGGCTGCTGCGCGTGCACGAGGGCGATCTGCGCCAGATCCGCGCCCTGCTGCCCCACGCACAATATGACCTGGTCACCTGCAACCCGCCTTACGGCAAGGCGGGGGGCACCCTGCTCAACCCGGACGAGGCCAAGCGCCTGGCCCGGCATGAGGAGAGCTGTACCATCGGGGACGTGGCCCGGGCCGCCGCCTGGCTGCTGCAAAGCGGCGGGCGGCTGTGCTGTGTGTTCCCTGCCGCCCGCCTGCTGGAGCTGACCGAGGCCGTTACCGCCTGCCGCATGATGCCCAAAAGGCTGCGCCTGGTGCATTCCCGGCTGGAAAAGCCCGCCCACCTCTGCCTGCTGGAGAGCATGCTGGACGCCCGTCCCGGCCTGACCGTGGAAGCGCCCCTGGTGATCTTTGAGGAGGACGAAACCTACACGAAGGAAATGAAAAGGATCTATGGGATGCGGGAATAATTGAAGATATTCGCGCAAACAAATACCCCGCGCCGCATAAGTATGCGCGCATAAGTATGCGGCGCGGGCTTTTTTTGAAATCAGCTGATGCGGACTGTCCGAAAAGCAGCCGGCTTTTCACAGGGCGTGGAAGCCGTGATCCTATGCTAATAGGTCATTGGCTTATATGAATTTGGTTATAATTATTTTTTTTGATGGACTGAAAACACAAAAATTAAAAAACAATCACAGACGAGCATCTTTGAACTGTTTTTTTGCGCGTCGTTGCAATCTTTTGCACATGATGCTATAATACAAATGATCAAAAATCGGTTATTGTAAAGACGAATTGAATACTGTTCGGGAAGAGGATGATTTCATGGCTGAAATTCGATTTGAGAAAGTCTGCAAGTTTTTTGGCAGCAACAAGGTCATTGAAAACCTGGATCTGACCATACAGGATGGCAAATTCACCGTGCTGGTGGGCGCCTCCGGCTGCGGCAAAACCACGCTGCTGCGCATGATCGCCGGCATCGGCCCCGCCACCAGCGGCCATGTATACATGGACGATAAGGATATTACCGATATGGACCCAGGCAAGCGCGACATTGCCATGGTGTTCCAGAACTATGCCATTTACCCCACGATGACGGTGAAGGAAAACATTGAGTTCGGCCTGAAGAACCGCAAGGTGCCCAAGGCGGAGCGGGAACGGCTGATCAGCGAATACGCCGCCGTCGTCGGATTGACCGAATACCTGGATCGCAAGCCCGGCACCCTGTCCGGCGGCCAGCGCCAGCGTATTGCCCTGGCCCGCGCCATGGTGAAAAAGCCCAAGGTGTTCCTGATGGACGAACCGCTGAGCAACCTGGACGCCAAGCTGCGCGTGGCCATGCGTACCGAATTGATTGAAATGCACAACCGGCTGAAGACCACCTTCATCTACGTGACCCACGACCAGGTGGAGGCCATGGCCATGGCCGATCAGATCGTGCTGATGAATAAAGGCCAGATCATGCAGGAGGCATCTCCCGAAGTGATCTACCGCGACCCCAACAACGTGTTCACCGCCCAGTTTATCGGTACCCCGCCCATGAACGTATTGGATTACACCGAGTGCCAGGTGGGCTTCCGCCCCGAAAAGGTGCACATTTCCCGCGAGAGCCACGACGCAGCCTTCGCCCGCACCGGCAAGGTGCTGACCCGCGAAATGCTGGGCAGCGAAACCCAGTACAAGGTGCTGCTGGACGGCGTGGAAACCCCCATCATGGTCAAGACCGCGGATGACAGCTATGTGTTTGAGGACAATGTGGTGCTGTCCGTCGAGGAGGAAGATCTGTACTTCTTCAACAACGAAGGAGCGCGCATCCGTAAGGGCGACGTGGCTGATTTCGACAAGTACATCCGTATTGCGGGAGGAAAGAACAATGCTTAATAACACTGTGACGCAGAGCAATTTGCGGCGCAGGATCAAGCTGCGGAGCTACCTGACCTCCTATGTGATGATCCTTCCCGCGATCATCTTTCTGCTGATCTTTACAATTTATCCCATGGGCAAGCTGATCCAGCTTTCCCTGTGGCAGGGCAACGCCGCCAACGCCTATAAAAAATTCCAGGGGCTGGAGAATTACCGTCAGATCCTCACCGTGCGCCGCGAGTTCAAAAACGCCCTGATCAACACCGGCGTTTACACCGCGGCCATCGTGGTGCTGCTGATCTCCTTCTCGGTGATCTTCGCCGTGTGGATGCAGAAGGACCGCAAGATCAACAACCTGGCTCAGAGCGCCTTCTTCGTGCCCCACCTGGTTGCCAGCGTATCCTGCGCCTTCATTTGGAGCTGGATCTTCTCCACCGATACCAGCGGCCTGATGAACGCCTTCCTGAAGCTGTTTGGCGTCCCGGCAAGAAACTGGCTGGGCAGCAGCAAAACGGCCATGATCTGCATCATCGTGATGAACACGTGGAAGAGCATTGGCTACTATGCGCTGATCATCCTCTCCGCCCTGAAATCCATCCCGGCGGAAATCTATGAGGCGGCCCGGCTTGACGGCTCTCACAACAGCAAGACCTTCCTGAAGATTACCCTGCCCATGCTGAGCCCGCAGCTGTTCATGCTGCTGATCACCATCACCACCGGCTCCTTCAAGGTGTTCGACTCTATCCGCATCATGACCAACGGCGGCCCCGGCACCTCCACCCAGGTGCTGTGCATGTTCATCTATGAATTTGCCTTCAACCGCCCCAACTCCCTGGGCCTGGCCTGCGCCGGCGGCGTCATGCTGATGCTGATCCTGATTTTGATCACCCTGTTCGACTTCAAGAGCCTGGAAAAGAAAGTCCATTATCAGTAAGAAAGGAGGTTGCCCGTTATGGCTATGAAAGATCTGCAAATCAAGCGCCGTCTGCGCAATTATCTGCCCAATCTGCCCAGCGACATTCTGAAGATCATCATTATGCTGATCTTTGTGTTCCCGTTCTACTGGATGTTCATTACGGCCTTCAAATTCTATAACGAAGCCATCCAGACGCCGCCCACGCTCTGGCCGGTCAACTTCACTTTCTCCAACTTCACCAACATCTGGGAGATGGAGGTCAGCTTTACCCGCTACTTCATCAACAGCGTCGTGGTCACCGCCTCCATCATTGTGATGCAGCTGGTGATCATGGTGCCCGCCGCATACGCCTTTGCCAAGCGGGATTTCCCCTGCAAGGGCATCCTGTTCGGCGTGGTGCTGGTGGCCTTCATGATTCCCGGACAGGTGACCTATATCCCCATCTACCTGATGATGGCCAAGTTCAAGCTGATCGCCTCCCTGTGGCCGCAGATTTTGCCCTTCGCAGCCAACGCGTTCGGTATCTTCATGCTGCGCCAGTCCTTTAAGCAGATTCCCGATGAACTGATCGAATCCGCCCGGCTGGACAACGCCACCGAGACCCAGATACAGACCCGCATCATGCTGCCCATGTGCAAATCCGCCATGGTCACCATCGCGCTGTTCTCCTTCGTCAGCCACTGGAACGCCTACTTCTGGCCGCTGGTCATGACCAACAACGAGAAGTACCGTCCCCTGACGATGTATATCGAAAAGATCAAGGATGCTGAGTATGGCCTGATCTGGAACAACATCATGGCCGCCAACGTCATCCTGGTCATCCCAGTGCTGATCTTCTTCTTCTTCGCCAGCAAGAAGATCATCCAGGCCTTCGCCTACAACGGCGTGAAATAATCCCCCCCTCTTTCAAAGCTGATCTCCCCTGATCGGCGCCCGCTGCCTGAACGAAGGCGGCGGGTATTTTTGTATGCCAGTAATTGCAATGCGTTGATTGTGCCCAAAGGAAAACTGAAAACTGAACGCTGAAAACTGAATAATGAATAATAAAATAGTGTCAGCGCCCCATCGCACTGACACTATCTCTCATTCTGCATTCTGCATTCTGCCTTCTGCGTTGTTTTCATCCGCCCTTATTCAGTGACAGTCCTGCCCGCTCCATCGCCATCACGATAATGGGGATCAGCACGATATGCAGGATGATGCCGGGAATGGCGTTGGTCACGGCTCCGGCCAGGAAGGCGGCCCAGGTGAAGGCGCTGCCGCTGAGGCCGGCCAGCACCAGGCGCACCGTGCCCCACACGACGCGGCCCGCGATCATGGCGATGATCAGCACGATGTATATCCGGCCCTTGACCCGGGGAAAGACCCGGTACAGCCAGCCGGATGCCGCGCCGTACACCGCCAGCTCAAAGGCCATGGCCACCGCCGTGGGGAACATGGGGGGCATGCCGAAGATCACCGAGCGCAGCAGCGGGGCAACGGCCCCCACCGCTAGCCCCCAGGGCCAGCCGCACAGGAAACCGCACAGCAGCACCGGAATGTGCATGGGGCTGAGGGCCGCGCCGATGGAGGGGATCTGCGCCGTCAGCAGCGGCAGCACCAGGGCCAGAGCCAGAAACAGCGCCGCGTACACCAGCCTGCGCACCTGCATAGAAGCGTTTTTCATAACTTTTCTCCTTCCGTTTTGGCATAAAAAAGATGCCGCAGCCGCCCTCCGGGCAGACGTGGCACCTTCATGATACCGTAATCGGTGAATTGCAATGATCGCGCGCCCCGCTTCGGCGGGGCCTTGTCAGCTTCGTGCCGACGGGTGGCATTGTAACATGGAAAGGGGAAGGCTGTCAAGCGGGCGGCAAAGGATCATTTTCCCCCGCCCCCAGGTTGATAACGCGCAGCAGTCCTTTTTCCTGCCGCCGCAGGGCATATTCCATAAAGCGATGGGCATTGCTGGCCGTGTGGATCACATATGTGATCAGAAAATCACATGAATCGATCATTTTTCGGTTTGCTTTGGCAATGGCATAACGGCGGGAGGCTGTTTCCATCCCCTCCGGATAGCAGGTGCCGTCATATCCGGGCGGCATGTCAACAGGCTGCTCCGCCGGATGATAAGGAAGCAGCAAATACAGGCGAAGGCCGGAGTATTTCTCCTTCAAACGAAGGATGGCCGCTCCCGCCAGATGGTCAAAGCTGCCGTATCGGCCCACATAGAAAACGGTGACCCCTTCCCGGACGATCAGCCGCTCCGCGGCGCTGATGATATGCGGAAGCAGCGCCGCGTCCGCCTCCCGATGCCCGATGAAAAAAACAGCTGCTCATTTTCCGCTCCGCATCTGATTTCTTTAATACTTGCATTTATCGTTTTTATTATACGTTATAAATGATTATATTGCAACGATCAAGCAAAGTATAATGAACGAAGAAATCAAGCAGAAGGAGGATGCGGAATGAAGGATATCCTGTCCACGATCACCGCGTATCGCCAGGCGCGCGGGTGGTCGGAGTACCAGCTTGCCGAGCATTCCGGCCTGCCCCAGTCCACCATCTCCTCCTGGTATCGCAAAAGCATGGTGCCTACGGTGCCCTCCCTGCAAAGGATATGCGATGCGTTTGGCATCACCCTTTCCCAGCTGTTTGCCGCTGGCGACGCGCCCGTGACGCTTACGCCAGGGCAGCGGAAAATGCTGGAGCGCTGGAACAGGCTGAATGCGGAGCAGCAAACCGTCATCTTTCAGCTGATCGATAAAATGCTATGAAAAAAGAGCAGTCGTTGGCTGCTCTTTCTTCATTGCAAACGGAACCCTTACAGCGCGGAGCGCACCTGCTCCTTCACGGCGTCCATATCCAGGGTGGGCTCGAAGCGGGCCAGGATCCTGCCGTCGCGGCCAATCAGGAACTTGGTGAAATTCCACTTGATGGCCCCGTTGTTCTGATAGTCCGGATCCATCTGGGCGGCGATGGCGCCCATCATTTCGGCCATTTTCCCCTCGCCGAAGCCGACGAATTTGGTTTCGCTGGTCAAATATTTATACAGCGGATCGGCGTTCTCGCCGTTCACGTCGATTTTGGACAGCTGGGGGAAGGTGATGCCGAAGCGGCCCGTGCAGAAGGTGTGGATCTCATCATCGCTGCCGGGGGCCTGGCTGCCAAACTGGTTGCAGGGGAAATCCAGGATCTCCAGCCCCTGATCGTGGAAGGCGTCATAAATCTCCTGCAGGGGCTGATACTGGGGGGTGAAGCCGCAGGCGGTGGCGGTGTTGACGATCAAGAGCACCTTGCCCTTGTAATCGGAAAGGGAAACCAGGCTGCCATCCTGGGCGCGGACACTGTAATCATAAATGCTCATGGGGTTCTCCTTTCGGTTGGCATAAATTAAATTTGACACAATCAATTATACGCGGTATACTGTATTTGTCAAGTGCAATTTTCATAAAATTGCATTGTGGCATTGACAGGGAATTTAATCCCGAGTAAAATGCTTAGGTATAGCTGGCACACCGGCATCCCTTCCGGTGCGCAGCTGACAGAAGCCGAAAGGGAAAACCGCGGTCTCCCCCTTGTCCAAGGGCTTTTCCCAAGCGCTTATCCTCTCTCTGAAAGGAACCCTATGACGGAACGAATTTGGAACATCCTGGCGGAGTCCTTCCCCAAGATTTTGCTGCCCGGGCTGAGGATGACCCTGCCGCTGACGGTGATCGCCTTTGCCTTAGCCATGGTTATCGCGGTGGCGGTGGCGCTGATCCAGTTTGCCCACGTGCGGGTGCTCAGCCCGCTGTGCCGCTTTTACATCTGGGTCATCCGCGGCACGCCGCTGCTGGTGCAGCTGTTTGTGGTGTTTTACGGCCTGAAGGCCGGGGCACACATGAGCCCCTTCTGGGCGGCGGTGCTGGTGTTCTCCATCAACGAGGGGGCCTACTGCGCCGAAACCATGCGCGGCGCCCTGGAGGGCGTGCCCGCCGGGCAGATCGAGGCGGGCTACTGCGTGGGCATGCGCTATACCCAGATCATGGGGCGCATCGTGCTGCCCCAGGCCCTGCGCACCGCCTTTCCCAGCCTCAGCAACGGGCTGATCTCCATGGTGAAGGATACCAGCCTGGCCGCCAATATCACCGTGGCGGAAATGTTCATGGCCACCCAGCGCATCAACGCCCGGTATTACGAGCCGCTGGCCCTGTACCTGGAGGTAGCGGCCATCTATCTGCTGTTCTCCACCGCGCTCACCTGGCTGCAGCGGTATGGGGAGAAGCGGCTCAGCCGCCTGGGCGGAAAGGAGGCCCGCCATGCTTGAGGTGCGGGAGCTGCGCAAATCCTTTGATGATCTGCCGGTGCTGCGGGGCGTATCCCTGAAAATGAACAAGGGCGACGTCACCGCGGTGATCGGCCCCAGCGGCGGCGGCAAAACCACCCTGCTGCGGTGCATCAACTTTCTGGAAAAGGCGGACAGCGGCACGCTGACCTTTGACGGCAATACCTACGATCTGAGCGCCATCAGCCGCCGGGATATGGCCGCCGTGCGCATGAAGACGGGCTTCGTGTTCCAGAGCTTTAACCTGTTCAGCAACAAAACGGCCCTGCAAAACGTGACGGAGGGGCTGATCGTGGCCCGCAAAATGCCCAAGGCCCAGGCCAACGAGATCGCCATGGCAGCCCTGCGCCGGGTGGGATTGCAGGATCGGGCGGGGCACTATCCCAGCCAGCTCAGCGGCGGCCAGCAGCAGCGCGTGGCCATCGCCCGGGCGATGGCCACGAACCCCGAAATCATCTATTTTGACGAGCCCACCAGCGCCCTGGACCCCGAGCTGATCGGCGAGGTGCTCAGCGCCATGCGCGATCTGGCTCACAGCGGCATGACCATGCTGGTGGTGACCCACGAAATGCGCTTCGCCCGGGACGTATCGAACCATGTGATCTTCATGGAGGACGGGCGCGTCGTGGAGGAAGGCCCCTCCGCCGATTTCTTCGCCCATCCCCAGGAGGCGCGCACCCGTGATTTTCTGCGGACGATCTCCGCTGAAAAATAAAAAAGAAAGGAATCAAGAAACATGAAAAACAAAAAGCTGCTGTATATCTGCATCGCCGTTCTTTTGATCGCCGCCATCGCGGTGGGCACGGTGCTGATCGTGAACAAAAACAAGAAGCCGACCGAGCCCGCCACCCTGCTGGAGGCGGTCAAGCAGCGCGGCAAGCTGATCGTCGGCACCGAGGGCAACTGGGCCCCCTGGACGTATCATGATGAAAGCGATGCCCTGGTGGGCTTCGACGTGGAGATCGCCCGCGCCGTGGCCCAGAAGCTGGGCGTGGAGGCCGAGTTTGTGGAATGCCCCTGGGAGAGCATCTTCATGGGCATCGACAGCAAGATGTACGACACCACCTTCAACGGCGTGGAAACCACCGACCCCGAGCGGGGGAAAAAGTATGATTTCAGCACGCCCTACGCCTACCTGCGCACCGCGCTGATCGTACGGGCGGACAACGAAGAGATCAAGACCTTTGAAGACCTGAACGGCAAGCGCACCGCCAACAGCGCGGGCAGTACCTACGCCATGATCGCCGAGGGCTACGGCGCCACCACCGACGTGGTTTCCACGCTGGCCCAGACGCTGGACCTGGTGATCGGCGGCACCGCCGACGCCACCCTGAACGCCGAGCTCTCCTTCTACGACTACATGAAGGAGCATCCCGACGCTCCCCTCAAGATCGTGGCGCTGAGCGAGGATGTGAGCCCCGTGATCGCTCCCGTCCGCAAGGGCGAGGAAAACGCCAGCTTCCTGGCCGCCATCAGCGAAGCCATTGAAGCCCTGCGGGCCGACGGCACGCTGAAGTCCATCTCCGAAAAGTATTTTGGCGCGGACATTACCGCCGCGAACTGATTTTTGTTCTGCCCCCTTCGGGCGCGGCGCTCCGGTTTTTGCCGGAGCCCGCGCTCATTTTTTGTAAATAAACGGTATTTTCTTCCTCTTTTTCCCGTGGATGCGTTGCCTAAAGAGGTAAATTCAAGTATAATGATCGGGAAACACACTGACTGACCCGGAGGAATGTATGTTCAAGCGAATTGCCGCCCTGCTGCTGATCCTGGCGCTGCTGCCCCTGTTCGCCCTGGCGGAGGAGGCCGACCAGACCCCCTTCTACGCCTACTTCAAGGACGCCCGCTGGCTGCGCACCGAGCCGGTTCCCGGCTCCCGCACCGTGACCAACGTGCCGGAGCGCACCATGCTGAAGCTGACCCCCATCGACGACAAATACGCCCTGACCAGCTATCAGGGCAAGGAGGGCTACATTTATTATAAAGAAAACGTGGTGGTGGATTACACCGATCCCCACGGCCCCGACGCCGTGACGCTGGAAGGTTTCTTCGGCGCGCCGGTGTATATGCGCCATTCCCCGCTGAAAAATTCCTTCACTGTGGCCCTGCTGCCCACTGACGTACGCTTTCAGATCACCCCGGTGACGGCGGAATACGCCTACATCCTCTACGAAGGCCAGGAGGGCTACGTATACATCGCCGACTTTGTGGAGATGGAATATGAAAAGGGCAGTACGGAGCCCTACATCGCCTATGTGGACGAGGATACCCCCGCCTACGCCACCCCTTATTACGGAGCCACGGTGGGCGCGGTGCTGGCCCCCTATACGCCGATCCTTGTGGACGGCTATGACGGCGACCACCTGACCGTTGAGTATCAGGGCCAGCGGCTGTTCATGGAGGGGGCGGAGCTGACCCGGCTCAGCGAGGACATCACCCTGGAGGCCTTCACCGCCTCCCTGTACGCCAAGGCGAAGGTGTATTCCCTGCCCCTGGCCAACGCCCAAGTCATCGGCGAAATCAAGAAGGGCGCTGAGGTGACGGTGGACGCCTTCCACGGGGAATACGCCCGGGTGACGGGGGCCGACCTCAGCGGATATATCGAGTTCAAGCGGCTGAAAAGCAGCAAGGAGACTGAGGCCGTGATGAAGCTGCTGGAGCAGCAGCAGGAGCGCATCGCCGCCCAGCGCATCCTGAACATCGCCTTTACCATGCTGGAGGAGGATAACCCCCTCCTGCTGGCCTACAATAACGACCTGGGCGGCGAGGCCACCGCCCGCTTCCGGTACGGCTGCCCCTATCTGTGGGCGGGCTTCAACGAAAGCAGCCTGCTGCGGGCGCGGCATCCCTCCTCCGACAGCAATTATTACTTTACCGATAAGCTGTACCTGGGCGGGTTTGACTGCATCGGCTTCACCCGCTGGGTGCACAACAAGGCCGGCTTCAAAAAGCTGCCCGCCATCAGCGAGAGCCGCCAGGCCAAGAGCCGCCTGGTGGACGTGAGCAAGCTGGCCTACAATGAATGGCAGGATGTGCTCAAGGTGGGCGACGCTCTGAACCTGCACTATAAATCCGGCGGGTATCACACGGGCTTATACATCGGCACCCTGCGGGATTTCGGCTTTGACGAAAGCGAGGTGGGCCCCCTGGCCCCCTACCTGGACAACCCGCTGCTGATCCACTGCGGCATGAACAACTTTCATACCGCCTGGTATGCCGAATATTTGAAGGAGAACAGGCTGACCAGCGTCACCCCGCCCGACGGCGGCGTGACCATCTCCATCCTGGGCGTTCCCTTCGACCAAGCCCCCAACGCCGAAACCATGTGGCAGGGCACCAAAAACAAAAAGACCTTCCACTGGTTCGATCTGGCCGGGTACAACCTGACCGTCATCAATCCCATGGACGAAAACAGCTATAGCTGGTTCTGTGTATACAGGAATGTGGAAAAATAATACTGATACCTGATTAGAATGCTGCACAAGAAACAGAAATTTAACGGGGAAGGGGTACGCTTCTCTTTTGCGTCAAAAGAGAAGCAGAAAACCTGCCTTTGTCGCCGTAAAAGCTGCTGACAGAGCGAGAAACAAAACCGCAGACCACCGCTTCCGGGCAGCCAGCGAAGCTGGCCATGCTGTGCGCAAAGCGCACAGCGAAAACCGGCGTCAGGCCGGAGAAAATGAGTAAACTCATTTTTCCGGACTGCCGCCGGTTTTCTTATGCCCGGAAGCTCTCTTGGCGTCATCCGAGTTTCAGGCGCAAATTGTTTGTTATTGCTTTCAATTCGGTTCGCCCGGATGGGTCCAGGGTATGAAATACCCTGGCGCAGTGGTTTGGAGGCCGCGGAGGCCTCCAACGTTTCCCTTGCCAATTTCTGCTTTTCGATGTCTTGTTTTAATCAGGGAATAGTATAAAAAAGCGGGGCTGTTTTTCTTCTCTTTATTGTCATTATCTTCATGAAATCGGGCGGATCAGGCATCTTCTGCCGCAAGGCAAAAATGCCGACCGCCTTTTTTATCCTCAATTTTCCGGGCGATTGAGGGTTCGGCAGGATCGTCAGGCCAGGCGTCGGTGAAAGTTCAGAAACAGCATCACATGAATTGATTAAACATGCGATGGGATGTTCCGGCTTTGCAATACGCCGCCGCCCGCTGATTATCGTTTACAAATTTACCGATTTGCTGTATAATGAGGGTGAAATCCAGGCAAAGGAGCGGTATCCGCCATGAAATGCCAATTCTGCAACTGTCCAGACAGCCGCGTCGTCGATTCCCGCCCCACCGAGGAGGGCACCAGCATCCGCCGCCGCCGGGAGTGCACCAACTGCGGCCGCCGCTTCACCACCTATGAAAAGGTGGAAATGCCCCAGCTGCTGGTGATCAAAAAGGATAATACCCGGGAGCTGTTTGACGCCCAGAAAATCCGCAACGGCATCATTCAGGCCTGCCACAAGCGGCCGGTGACCGCCGCCGACATCGAGCGCATTGTGGGCGCGGTGGAGCAGATGGCCTACAACAGCCTGCAGGAGGAGATCACCACCAAGCAGATCGGCGAAATGGTGATGAGTTCCCTGCGCCAGCTGGACGAGGTGGCGTATGTGCGCTTCGCCTCGGTATACCGCCAGTTTACCGACATTCCCACCTTTATGCGGGAGCTGAGCCACATGCTGGACGAGGCCGGTCACAAAGGAGATTAAAATGGAAAGAAAGTTCATCCTCAGCTGCGGCTCCACGGTGGATATGCCCTACAGCTATTGCGAAAGCCGCGATATTCCCGTTATTTTTTACACCTACGTGGTGGACGGGCAGGAATACGTGGATGATATGCTGCGGGATCCCCAGGCGCTGCCCAACTTTTACCGTCTGCTGGACGCGGGCAAGCTGCCCCACACCAGCCAGGTGAACACCCAGCGCTACGTGGAGTTTTTTGACGAGCTGCTGCAAAAGGGCGACGTGCTGCACATCGCCTTCGGCAGCGGCCTTTCCAGCAGCGCCAACAACGCCCTGGCCGCCATGAAGGAGGCCGCCGCCCGCCATCCCGAGCGCACCATCCGCGTGGTGGACAGCCTGGCCGCCAGCAGCGGCCACGGCCTGTTTGTGGATTACATCGCCGATATGCGGGACGCGGGCTGCACCCTGGAGGAGGCCCATCAGTGGGCCGAGGCCAACAAGCTGAATATCAACCATCAGTTTTTCAGCACCGATCTGACCCACCTGCGCCGCAACGGCCGGGTGAGCGGCCCCGCCGCCATGCTGGGCACGCTGCTGGGCATCTGCCCCATCATGCACCTGAACGCCGAGGGCCGCATCATCGCCTATGACAAGGTGCGCGGCAAGGGCAACGCCGTCAAGGAGACCCTGCGCGTGATGAAGGAGCGGGCCGAGGACGGCGCCCAGTACAGCGGCAAGTGCTTCATCAGCCACAGCGACAGCATCGAAACCGCAGAGAAACTGCGGGAGATGGTATTGCAAACCTTCCCCAACCTGAAGGAAGTGCGCATATACGACATCGGCACCATCATCGCCTCCCACACCGGGCGCGGCACCGTGGCCCTGTTCTTCAAGGGGAAGGATCGCAGCGAATTTGTCGGTAATAAATAAAAGAAAGATAGAATAGCGAAGCGCGGCGGGGTTTTCCGCCGCGCTTTATTTACGCTATAACCGTTTCCCGTTTTAAAACCGTGACAACTTTTTTTGAAAATTTCTATTTTATTTTTCGCACGCTGTTTCCGATGCGGATGATCTCCTCCGCGGGCAAGTCAGACATCAAGATGAAATAGCGGTTTTCACCTTGCCATACAAGGAAACCGTAATCGCTGCGCATGGCCAGCATGGCGGAGGTGCCATGGAAATCCACATAGGTGATTTCAGCGTCTTCTGTGTTGATGGTCGAAGAAGAACCAAAATAGAGTTCGCTACACTCTATGGAATTCCCATCGCTATTCCTCAATACAATGTTTGGTGTGTGCGGGTTTTGGGATACGAAAACCACATCATACCCTTCCGGCATGTAGGATGGGTAATACTCCCCGGCCCATCCCGCCGGCACGTCAAAGGAGGCGGCCTCATCCTCCGCCAACAGTATAGCAGAAAATACCCTTGATAGCAATGAAGGTGAATTTTGCCTCTCAATATATAAGACAACAAAAAGGTGAAAAGCGTGACAAATTTTTTTCTTTTTTTTCACGCCCCTTCGCAATGGCGCATATCCTGTAGCGGATACTGCCATAGGAGGTGCTTTTATGTCCGATACATCCGTCAACGCGGCCTGCGCCTATACCTACACCGTCAAGCGGGGGGACAGCTTTTATCTGATCGCCCGGCGGCTGGGGGTGCCGCTGCGCGATCTGCTGAACGCCAACCCGGATATTCCCCCGGCGCGGCTGATGGTGGGCGATACGCTGTGCATCCCCTCCGCCTGCGATACCCCGGCCCAGGAGCCGGATCATCCCGCCCAGGAGCCCGATTGCCCGGCCCCGCCCCCTGCGCCCTGCCATCCGGACACCCCCGAAACCCCCGGAACCACCTGCCCGGAGAACCGCCGCACCGTGGTGGCGGAAGGCCAGACGGTGGCCGATATTCAGCTGGCGGGCAACAAGAGTTACCACACCCTGGAGGCCGCCAACCCCGGCCTGGACCTGGAAAACCTGAAGACCGGCGACGTGGTGTGCGTGCCGGCGCTGAACCTGCCCTGCGCCCTGCCCTCCACCGTGACCATGGCGGCGGGGGAAACGCTGCAGTCCCTGGCGGGCCGCTTCAATCTGACGGCAGGCCAGCTGCTGCGGGCGAACCCCTGCCTGGCGCCCCAGGATTTCCGCGAGGGAACCGTGGTGCATTTGCCCCAATAAACAGATCCGAAGAAAATGAGATAAATTTCATTTTCTTCGGGGGCATCGGCTTTGCCGATGCCCAGTCCCGGCGGAAAGTCTTGCCTTCCGCCGGGTTTTCTGTTATCATGGCGGGGAACGAATTCCCTTTTTTTGACCGTGATTTCAGGAGAAAATACGATGAAGAACGCCCGTGCTGCCCTTTGGATGACGCTTGCGGTTCTGCTGACCCTGCTGTGCTTCGGCGCGCTGGCCGATACGGTAAAATATTCTGAAAATTATAACTATTATGTTTGGGAGTATTCCCTGTTTACCGCCGATGACGGCGTGGAGGTATACGGCCTGCCCAACCGGCGGGTGGACATTTCCCTCGACGCGAAGGACGGTCTGTCCGCACACAGCGAGCCCTATTTCACCGGCCCGGTGGTGTATTTTCCCTCCCGGGTATCGTCCCGCAGCGGCGATACGGAATACACCGTCACGTCGCTGGGCTATCTGGCCGCCAGCAAAGCGCCCTTCAGCAGCTATACGGCCATGACCGCCGCGGTGATTCCCTCCAGCGTGCGGGTGCTGGGGCCGCTGGCCTTCTCCAACTGCGCGAACCTGCGGGAGCTGAATCTGCCCACCAGCGTGGTTTCCATCGGGAAGGACTGCTTCAAGGGCTGCTCCGGCATCACGGTGTATTACGACGGCACCCCCTCCCAATGGAGCCAGGTCACCCTCCACGAAGACAACGAAGCGCTGGCAAACGTGATTTGCCGCGCTCAGGACGCGCCGGCGGCGGACGACCCCTGCAAGGAGGAATACGCCGGCTGGTACGTGGTATCCACCGGCGGGGCCAACCTGGCCATCAACAGCGGCCACGGCACCGCCTCCCAGGGCTATACCCAGCTGGGCTCCATCCCCAACGGCGCTGAAATCTACATCTCGAAGGCCACCGGCTACTGGGGCAAGGGCAGCAGCGGCGGCCAGTGGGGCCACGTGACCTATAACGGCGTCACCGGCCTGTGCGCCATGAACCTGCTGATAAAAAGCGACGGGGCGGAGGATACCTGCTCCGAGCAGTACGCGGGCTGGTACACCGTATCCACCGGCGGGGCCAACCTGGCCATCAACAGCGGCCACGGCACCGCTTCCCAGGGCTATGCCCAGCTGGGCGTGATCCCCGACGGGGCCAGCGTTTATATCTCGAAGGCCACCGGCTACTGGGGCAAGGGCAGCAGCAGCGGCCAGTGGGGCCACGTAACTTATAACGGCGTCACCGGCCTGTGCGCCATGAACCTGCTGGTGCGGGATGCCGAGCCGCCCCAGATTCTGGGCGCCTGGTATTCCCACGTTTCCCCCGCCGGGTTCACCGTGGGCTGCCAGGCGCAGGACGCGGGCTCCGGCATCGCGGAATGCCGGGTGCGGGTGTGGTCGGACGCCATGGGCGAGGACAACGCCTATTGGCACACCAGCTATATCGACAATATGCGCAGTTGTTTTCTTGACCGGCGGATCGATCTTTCCGCCTTCGGGGGCGCGGTGAACACCGCCTACCACGTGCAGCTGTATCTGTACGACGGCAACGGCAGTTGCGACGCCCGCGCCCTGGAGGACGTGTACCTGGAGGACGTGCCGCCCACCGTGAGCGAGCCGACCCTGGAAACCATGGATGATACGGGCTTTACCCTGTGCTGCCGGGCGGAGGACGCCTCCGCCATGGATTACGTCAGCTTTCATGTGTGGACAAAGGCGGAGGGCGAGGAAAACGCCGTATGGCACAATGCCCGGCGGGACGAAACCGATCCCTCCCTGTGGCGGGTGCGGGTGGAGCTGAGCCGCCACGGCGCCGCCTATCCGGCGGAGTTCTGCGCGCTGTCCCGGGCAAAGGACAGCCAGGGCAATGCGGGCGAAAGCGCCGTGATCTCCCTGCGCCTGCCGCCGGAGCAGCCCCTGCCCGGGGATGTGACCGGGGATGGGGAAGTCAATATCATGGATGTGATCCGCCTGCTGAAAGCCGTATCGGGCTGGGCGGTGGAAATCAA
>Ga0208297_1001819_pt1 | contig 16144 bp, 21 predicted proteins | sample LMS_cellobiose_e_FD_187367 | JGI IMG/M metagenome (GOLD analysis project Ga0208297, IMG submission 187367) | Rumen-fistulated moose microbial communities from Alaska, USA - LMS_cellobiose_enrichment (SPAdes) (version 2) | ecosystem: Host-associated > Mammals > Digestive system > Stomach > Rumen... | reverse complement strand
CGCTGCGGTTCGTCGGATAAGCGATGTTGCGGGCAAAGAGCTTCCATTTGACGCAAATGAAAGTCTGAGAACACTTCTCCTGCTGGATGTTGATGATATCAGGGAATTGGACTGGTATAGAGGAAAGCTGTTTTCATGCCTGACCGATGAGAACGATTTTCTGAAAATCGTTCTTGAAGCGAAGAATCCATACGTCAGAAGCAGTGCGATCAATCATATTGAAAAGGCCGCGCACCTGAATGAAATATTAGAGATCCCGGAAGTGCCTCTCGATTTGAAGATTGAAGTAACCAGAAAAATCCAAGACGCAGACATCCTGGACAAAATGGCTGCAGATGAGGCTTTGCCTATAAAACTACGCACTACGGCGGTCAAACGGGTAAAAAATCAGGAACTGTTGTCAGAAATAGTGTGGAGCAAAGATGACAGAGATATACGTGCCGCTGCGATAATGAACATTACCGACAAGGAAGAACTGGAACGGATACGAGATGAGGCTAAGTATTCGCAGATGAGGCAATGCGCATGCGGAAGACTCGGGCATAAATGGGATTTCGTGGAATATGTGCCCCATGGCAGAGGAGGGAAAGACGCTCTGTATATATGTGAAATCTGTGGTGAGGAGAAACTTGAACCCTACGAATGGAGCAGTGCTGACAGTGTATAATGTTTAGCAGATACACTTGCAGAAAATGCGGTCAACTACGGATTACGATTATGGGAGAAAACTGAAGGCGGCAGTTTGCTTCCTGTCGCCTTAAATATTTATCATAGTTAATGCTGCGATGCAGATTCTCCCCTTGACAAATCAAATCTCAGGAGCTGTAGATAAGAAGACAGTTACAGCGAAAACAAATGATGATATCTGGGAATTGTCCAACGAAGTGGATTATTGTCTTATGAGACACAACATGATGGGATGTACATTATTGATCAACCAGAAGATAATGTCTCACAGAGAGCAATAAGGGATTATTTGCTAGACAGATTTAAGGTGATGGGCGAGAATCGCCAAGTAATTATGGTTACACATCGACCGCAATTTATTGTAAATCTCGATGTTGATAATGTGATATTTATTGGCAAGAATAACGATGGGATTTATATACAATCAGGGGCATTGGAGTATCGTGACGAGGAATACAATATTCTTGATATTGTTTCAGAACATATTGAAGGCGGTCTTGACGAATTAAGAAAGAGATGGAAGAGATATGAAAAGAACAGTAGAGTTTAAGCCGATTGAAAATGGATATGCGTGCTTTGAGGGAGAGGACTGTGTCTTCAGAATTTCCTCAGAAGATTTACAGTTCAATGTAAAAGAATTCTATCAGGCATTTTATGCAGATGGGAATGATTATTCGCAACTGAACATAATAAATGTATGTGATAAATCAGATAGTAATGGAAGGCGCATTTTTGAATGCATTTATAATCTGATGAATCGAATTAAAGAAAAATACGATGACAGTCCAACACTAGAAAATGAGCTTGTTGAGGATATCAAAGAGCTGGACTAATCCAGCTCTTCTTTCATCTTTGCCTTAACACGGCTTATATCGTTTTCCATAAACTTATCTATGATCTTTTTGACGGAATTAAGCTTAGCGACTTCTGCCTTTTCTGAGGAATAGGAGGAATTGAGAGTTGCTAAGTCTTTGGCATTTTCCGTCATTTCTTTTTCCAGTTTTTTTGGATGAGGAACTTCATCATAGCCCATGGTTTTAAGCTGATCTCTAGCTGTCTCATGAATGATGATTTCTGTTTCGTGGCTGCGAAGGAATTTCTCCGGGTCTTTGGATTTCTTATATTGCTTATAGATGTCTTGCGTGTCTATGAAGTTTTCCGCAAATTCCTTAGCAACAGAAAGTGTCCTTTGACGATCTTCAAGATGTCGGATAGCAAAACGAGTTTCTTCCATGATATCAATGCGAGATTCTAAAGTTGCATTGAATTCATCTATGGTTTTATAGCCAGATGATTGAATTAGCAAAAGTGCTTGAGATGCTTCGTGAAGGTTATGCTTAAGAAGGTGAGTGCGTAAGCCGGGAGATTCTTGTGCTTCTTTGTTTTTAGCGATATCGACAATCTTTCCTTTGTTCCAAACCATATGAAAAAAAGATTGGCAGAGTAACCTTTGTCATAACGTCTTTTGGAAATATGAAAAGTAAAAAAACAGCTCAGGAGCTTCTTTTGGAGCATCTAGCTAAACAAAAAGTCACAAAAAATTAGAAACAACAGAAATAGGAGCTTTAAGGGGAACTTGATGTAAGGTATAATGCTGTTAGTACCTAAACCAAATACTGTTTCCTGTTGTTTGGAAAGGAAAAATCAGGTGAGAATAAAACAACAGGACAGGATTACCGCTCTATATTGTCGTCTATCAAGAGATGACGAAATGGGCGGCGAAAGCATGAGCATACAAACTCAAAAAGCGATGCTCAAGCAATATGCAGATGATAAAGACTTCGTCAATTGCGAATACTTTGTGGATGATGGATATTCAGGCACGAACTTCAATCGTCCTGACTTTCAAAGGATGGTCTCCCTTGTGGAACAAGGCAAGGTTGGAACGGTTATCGTAAAAGACCTATCTCGTCTAGGCAGAAATTATCTCGTCACAGGAAATAATACAGAAGTCATTTTTCCGGAATATAAGGTAAGATTCATCGCCATTAATGATGGTGTAGATACAGCCAATGGAGATAATGAATTTGCGCCATTCAAAAACATCATCAATGAGTGGTATGCAAAGGATGCTAGCCGTAAAACAAAATCTGCATTTAGGACGAAGGCACTAAAGGGAGAATACACAGGTGGGTTTCCTGCTTATGGGTATATGAAAGACCCAGCAGATAGACATCATTTGATCCCGGATGCGAATGCTCCCATCGTTAAGCAAATGTTCCAGATGGCTCTGGAGGGAGAAACAACATTCCACATAGCAAAATATTTGGAAAAGAATAAAATACCTACGCCAAGAGCCTACATCATGAATGAATTTGGGAAATACCAAATGAATTCTCTGGTGAAGCATCCGTATTCATGGGCAAAGGGCACTGTGCTAAGAATTCTGCAGAATCCAATTTATACCGGAAAGCTTGTGAGCTTAAGGTACCAGACAAGGTCGTTTAAGGATAAGAGAATTGCTCCAAGACCGGAGGAAGAATGGATTACTGTAGAAGACACTCATGAGGCATTGGTCGACCAAGCCACATGGGATATAGTGCAGGAACGCATCAGTGTAAAGAAACCAGTGACATGGGCAAACTCGGATAATAAATATCGTGGGCTCATATGGTGCGCTGAGTGTCAGACGAGGATGGTATTTACATCCAGAAGGACAGAAGAAAGACGGAGCTCTATCGGATATTTCTGCTGTAACAAGTTTAGAAGGTATGGCAAGGGTGAGAATTCCTGTTCAGCACATTACATTAGTTATGAACAGATAGAAGGAATCCTGATGACTGACCTACAGGCTCATGCAGCACTGTTGAAGGAAGATAAGTATGTTCAGCTTCTTCTGGATATGGCTGAGAACGGACAGGCAGATGACAGAAAAGCCACCGAGACTGAGCTTCAGCATCTGGTGGCAAGGCAAGAAGAACTTGATGTCATCTTAAATCAGCTTTATGAAGACCACGCCTTACATCGCATCCCAGATGACAGATATCTTTCTCTCAGCAATAAGTATAGTGCCGAGTATCAAGAATTGAAAACAGCGATTGCCGAACGCTTGGAATCAAAGATTGAATTCAATCAAAAGGAGAAAATGGCAAAGACATTTGCTGATTTGGTTGAAAAGTATACGGACTTTGAGGAACTATCTTCGGGGCTACTGAATACCTTAATTGATAAGGTAGTTGTCCATGAAAAAGAGAAGACAGAAAAGGGTAGCTTCATGAAGGTCGATATATTTTACCGTTTTATTGGCAAAATCGACAGCGATCCCGAAAAAGCCATAAAAATAGGCAATCACAAAGCATTGATAGTTATTGGACGCACCAAAAAGGACTTAAATGGTGCGCGATACATATAACATGCCGGTTATCTGCAAATATCCTTTCTGGCAGATGACGAATGACAACCCGAAGGCAGTCTACGCCTGCCTGAATTTCAACGAGGCTTATTGCCCGGTGCAGATCGAAAATCAGTCCATCTGTATCGATGGCGACAGTGCAGAAGTGATAGAGAAGCTTCTGTAAGAAAACTGAAATTACAATCGCATCGCCGGAAGATGCCCAGTTCAGGGTGTCTTCCGGCGGCTTTTTTTATTTGTCCATGAGCGCCTCGTTCTTAAGTCAGAATCCTTTGATGGCTTTGATGATCGGAAACAGATTTCAAACAAGAGATTAGTTTTGGCGAGCAAGTGTAAAGAGAGTGCTCAGTTCTTTTCCGCTTTCCTGCATACTGAGCCTGTTTGAAGGTGAAGATCCCTTTTCAAAGTGTTGATCAGTGCTTCAAAGCGGCAGTAGCCCCGAAAGCCCTGGCTTTCGGGGCTTTTTCGTGTTGATTTTAGTATTGAAGAGTTATATAATCAATTGCGGTTAGACAATGCTAACTCGCAGCCAGTAGCTAGCGTTTGCTGATTCTCTAAAGGAGACATTCAATGTTCTGGGATAACGTGGCAGGTGTATATGACGTATTCGTCAATGTCATCAACAGAAGGACGCATCAGAAGCTGAAGGAGATCGTGTCGGATCTGATCGGGCCTGAGGATACAGTATTGGAATGCGCCTGCGGGACAGGGCTTCTGACCGCTGTTATGGCTCCAAAGTGCAGGCATCTGACTGCGACGGATTTTTCATTGAAGATGTTGAAGAGGGCCGAGAAGAACTGCCGGTCCTTCCGCAATATCACATACGCTCAGGCAGACGTCACGGCGCTCTCCTTCGCAGATGGAAGCTTTGATAAGGTCGTCGCGGGAAATGTGATACACCTGCTGGATGCTCCACTGACGGCGCTCAGTGAGCTGGACCGCGTCTGCAGGGACGGCGGGATGCTGATCATTCCGACGTACATGAACAAAGATCCGAAAGGGAAAACAAACGGTTTTTCCGATGCAGTCGGGAAGGCCGGCGCGGATTTCAAGCGTGAGTTTACCCTTGAAAGCTACAGACAGTTCTTTCTTGACGCAGGGTACTCCGACGTGGAGGTCTCCCTGGCCGACGGACGCATCCCCTGTGCTGTGGCGATGATGACAAAAAAGAAATGAAGGCTCGCGATGATGTCCCGGAGCGGTCTGCGCGGGAAGTTAATAGATCTCTTGAGGAATAACTGGATAGCTGTCAGAGCATTTAAGGAGATTAATAGATGGGGCTGTTTAAAAACTATGTAAGTCAAACCCGCAAGCCGGAGGGCTTCCTGGGGAAGATGATGCTGGGAGGGATGAACTCCAGGCCCTGGATCACGGTGCTGGCAAGGAAATAAGCGGATGACGCCGGATGCGGAGATCTTCATCCGAAGCTAAAATGGGGACGCGCATAGAAAGGGACCGCGTATGAAAGACTACGAAGCATTATCAAAAGCATTTTGACAGTCAGGCCGCCGAATATGACCGGCGGGACACCTAGATACCGTGATGGAGAATATCCGTCTGGGCAGGCATGGTGCTTCGGATGAAGAGGTCCTGGCCGCCGCAAGGGCTGCAAACTGCGACGAGTTCGTGGAGAAGCTTCCCCAGGGCTATGCTACGCCCATCGGAGAAAACGGGGCGAAGCTCTCCGGAGGATCTCTTCCGGGCTTTTGATCTCCGGGATCCTTTTGATATCTTTTGGCGCCTTAATTTTAAAGAGGGAAGGCGACGGCCTCACGGTAGAGCCTTTTCAGGATGTCGATGAAAGTCCTCAGGCCTTCTCTCTGGTCCTCTTTGTGGGTGCACAGAACGCATGAGAAGCTCTCTCTGCAGTCAAAGGGGATCCAGGCGAACTGTCCGCTGTGGTCATTAAGAAAGCCCGGAGCAAGGCAGACGCCGCGGCCCGCCGCTACGTTGGTGAGGGTCGTGTCGTGATCGGCGCTGTTGAAGTAATCGATCTTCCCCGTGTTAATAAGGCGGTGCTGGACCGCGCGGAGCGCCGCGGGAGAGCCCCCGCCCACCATCAGCGTCCTGCCGTAGAGATCCTCCTCCGATATCAGATCCTTCTCCGCGAGAGGATCATCCCTGCCCGCGATGAGATAGATCCTGCTCTCAAAGAGGTCGTGGACCTGTATCCCTGCCACCTGGCGCGTCTGCTCCTTCAGAGCGAAAACGATATCCGCCTCATTCTGAAGAAACACCTCCATGCTGTTCTCGTAACGGAAGACCGGTACGATCTGCACGTTGGGCTCCTTTTCCGCGAACATCCGCATGGCCTCGGGGAGAAAATAGACCGCCTGGCGGACCATCATGCAGATGGAGATGCTGTCCTTGTATCTCGCGCTGAAGTTCTGTCCCTGCTCGACAGCGCGTTTAAGATCCTGACGCATGCCTGTCAGGAAGGATATGAACTGGGCGCCTGCCGGTGTTAGGGCGGCTCCTTTGCCGCTGCGTTCGAAGAGGGTAAAGCCGATCTCCTCCTCCAGCAGCCTGATCTGATAGGAAAAGGTCGGCTGGCTGACGAACATGTTGTCTGCCGCCCGGCTGAAGTTCAGAGTCCGGGCAAGCTCTATGCAGTAATCGATCTGCTTCGTAGTCATAGTCTGCTCCTACTATTTAATTATTAGATCAAGTATAGCATGTTTCAATTAGAAATAACAATATATGGCCGATATAATAAAGCCATAGAAAAGAAAAAGATCGATCTCAGATCGATGACAGCAGGAGGGACCGGCAATGGCAAAGACACTTATCGCATTTTTTTCAAGAGCGGACGAGAACTATTTCAGCGGCGCGATGCGCTACGTAAAGGTCGGCAACACGGAGATCGTAGTCGGCCTCATGAAGGAAATGATCGAGGCGGACACATTCAGGATAGAAATGAAGGAGCCTTATTCCCCGGTCTATATGACCTGCATCGAAGAGGCCAAAAGAGACCTTCGGGCCAAGGCAAGGCCTGAGCTGGTGAGCATGCCCCAGAGCATCGACGGTTACGACACCGTTATACTGGCTTACCCCAATTACTGGGGAACGATGCCCATGGCCGTGTTCACCTTCCTAGAGGCCTTCGACTTCAACGGCAAGACGATCCTTCCCCTTTGCACCAACGAGGGCAGCGGCATGGGCGGCAGCGAGCGGGATATCAAAAAAGCCTGCCCCGGCGCGGTCGTAAAGTCCGGACTTCCCATCACCGGAGGCCGGGCGGCGGATTCAAAAACCAGTGTAAAGAAGTGGCTCAGCGCCAACGGGCTGCTGTAAGAAAGGAGACCATATGGAATACATCGTACTTAACAATGGAGTAAAATGCCCGGTGATCGGTATCGGGACCTTTATGCTTTCCCCCGCGGAGGCCGAGAACAGCGTCCGGGAAGCTCTTAAGATGGGTTATTCCCTCGTAGATACCGCCAACGCCTACGTCAACGAACGGGCTGTCGGGCGCGGCATGAAGGACAGCGGCGCCGCCCGCGAGGATATCTTCCTCTCCACCAAGCTCTGGCCCAGCGAGTATGAGAACGAGAACGCCGTGGACGAGACCCTGGAGCGCCTGGGCGTTGACTATGTGGATCTTCTCTACATCCACCAGCCCGCGGGCAATTGGCTGGCAGGTTACCGCCGGCTGGAAAAGGCGTACAAAGAGGGGAAGGCAAGGGCCATCGGCATCTCCAACTTTGAGGGAAAGTACATAGAAGAGCTGCAGACCGAATGGGAGATCGCGCCCCAGTTCATCCAGGTGGAGGCCCATCCCTACTTCACCCAGAAGGAACTGCGCAAAACGCTTGATAAATACGGCATCAGGCTCATGAGCTGGTATCCCCTGGGCCATGGAGACCAGGCACTGATCAATGAGCCGGTATTTGCATCCCTCGGGAAAAAGTACGGAAAGACGCCTGCTCAGGTCATCCTACGCTGGCACACCCAGATGGGCTTTGCCGTCATCCCCGGAAGCAGGAACGTCGACCACATCAAAGACAATCTGGATATCCTTGACTTCACCCTTACCGACGCGGAGATGAACGACATCGCAAAGCTCGACAAAGGCGTGCGGTACTACCACCGCACCGATGAGCAGCTGGAGCAGTTCGCGGGCTGGAGACCTGCCTTTGAGAAATAGTAAAAAATCGCCGTATCGATGACCGGATCGGGAGGGATCTGTCATGAGAAGAAAGATCAAAAGCATTATATGCCTGGTATTGACTTTAGGGCTGGCTCTGACGCTGGCGGCCTGCGGCAGCGGGGAGAGCGGCGCCGAAAACCCGGATTCCGCCGCTCCTTCAAATGAGAGCGCCGGGCAGTCGGCGGCTGCCGATGAGAAAACGGTCCCGGCGCAGACGGGCGATCCCGCAAATGAAGCTCCTGCGGGCAGTACCGACGGGAGCGATCCCGAAGGATCCCGCATCCTGGTCGTCTACTTCTCCCGCACCGGAGAGCAGTACACGGTCGGTGTGATCGAACACGGCAATACCGCCATCGTCGCTGAGATGATCGCGGATGAGACCGGCGCGGACCTCTTCGAGGTGCTTCCGGAGGATGATCACTATCCGATGACCTATGCAGAGCTCACCGACGTGGCAAAGAAGGAGCAGAATGAAAAGGCCCGTCCTGCGTATTCCGGAGAGGTCCCGGACCTTTCGCAGTACGATACGGTCTTTATCGGAGCTCCGGTCTGGTGGGGAGACTGGCCGATGATCATGTATACCTTCTTCGAGGAAAACGAAGAGGCCCTTTCCGGCAAAACGCTGGTTCCCTTTTCGACCCACGAGGGTTCCGGCCTTTCCGGCTTTGACAGGAAGCTCTCTTCCGCCATTCCCGAAGGCACGGTCGTGAAGGGGCTGGCAGTGCGGGGAAACGACTGTCAGAACCAACAGGAAAGCGTGAGGATGTCGGTGAATGACTGGATCGCGGAATTGGGGTATTGACGGAGGAACGATGATGATATTCGACAGAAACGAAAACAAGGAAGTGATCGCGTCGATCAGGACCGGACAGTACAGGCTGCACTGATCCTACTAAGCGAAATGAACTGAACTATTACACAAAATGACTCCTGCAGCGAAGCTCGGGAGTCATTGCATGTCTGACGAATGGTCGTCAATTACGCTCCTTTCTTTTTGCCGCTCATGTGAATGGGAAGATCCCTCTGAACATATTGACACGGTGTCAAAAATGTATACAATAAGCTTGCTGACACGATGTCAGTATCGATAAAGTGACGAGGGTCCGAATAATGAAGAAGGCAACACCGGAACAGATCGCGCAGAAAAGGGAAGAGATCATCAATGCCTGTGAGCAGCTCTATCAGACGATGAGCTTTCGGGAGATCACTCTCAAGGAGATCGGCAGCATCACGTCCTTTTCCCGTCCCACCATATACAACTACTTTGAAACGAAGGAAGAGATCTTTCTCGGGCTCTTTCAAAGGGAATACGACCGCTGGAATGAAGATCTGACCGCCATACTGGAGGGAAATGAAACGCTGACGAAGAAGGAACTGGCGGACCGGATCGCGGGATCCCTTGCGGGACGCGGCCAGCTCTTAAAGCTCCTCTCCATGAACAACTACGATATGGAGGCGAACAGCCGGCAGGAGCTGCTGAACTCCTTCAAACGGTCTTATGGAGGATCCATGCGCAGGATGTGCATGCTGCTGGAAAAGTTCTGCCCGGATATGGGCGCGAATGATATCCGGAACTTCATATACACCTTTTACCCCTTCATGTTCGGGATCTACCCCTACACGGCGGTAACGGAAAAGCAGAAGACCGCCATGAAGGAAGCGGGGATCGACTACGTATATCAAAGCGTCTACGAGCTCACCTACGGCTGCCTGATCAGGCTGCTGGGCGGGCAGAGGGCGGATGAAACAGTGCTGGGAGGCCGGGGCAGGACGGAATGACCGCGGAAGGAGATGACAGGACCATGAGCATTTCAGTAAATCTTTATTATCACGGGAAAAACGGCAGTGCGAGAAGGTTCGCGGAGGAGATGGAGCGCAGCGGGATAGCGGACGCGATCCGAAGCGAGGAGGGCAATCTGGCATACCGGTATTTTGTCCCGCTGGATGATCCCGAGACGGTGCTCCTTATAGACCGGTGGCGAGACCAGGCGGCCATCGACGCCCATCACGCGAGCCCAATGATGCAGCAGCTGGCCCGGCTGCGGGAAAAATATGATCTTCACATGACGGCGGAGCGGTACGATTCCGCGGACGCGCCGGATACGGATGACCGGTTCCTGAGAAAATAGCGGCTGAGACCGCACATGCGGCAAGGGCCGGATCGCAAGGCCTTAAGGCCGCGAATGGCGGCCGCGGCGGATCGAGATAAACGGAAGGTTGGAAAATATCGATGAAAAGGATCATTTCAGTCATTATGGCTGTTCTTATGATTGTTTTACTTGCGGCCTGCGGAAGCGGTCCACAGGCGGAAACGAAGGAAACGCAGGCTGCTGCAGAGGGACAGAAGGAAGCTGCGGAAAGCGCAAATGCTCCGGGTACGGACAATGCGCCGGCGGATACGGGCTCTGATGCGCCGTCACCGAAGGCCCCGTCCGGCGATACTAACGCCGCGGCGGGCGATACCGGCGTGCTTGTCGCGTATTTCTCCGCGACCGGCACCACGAAGGGCGTTGCCGAAAAGATCGCCGCGGTCACCGGAGGCGACCTGTACGAGATCGTTCCGGCGGAGCCTTATTCTGACGACGATCTGAACTGGAACGACCGGAACAGCCGCTCCACAAAGGAGCAGAACGATAAGAGCGCCCGTCCCGGGATCGGAAGCGATGATATCTCGCTGGAAGGCTATGCGACCGTTTATCTTGGTTTTCCCATCTGGTGGGGCGAAGAGCCGCGGATCCTGGATACCTTCGTCGAGAAATACAGTTTTGAAGGCGTCACGGTGGTCCCCTTCTGCACTTCAGGAGGCAGCGGGATCGGACGCAGCGGTCCCAACATGGAAGCACTTGCAGGCAGCGGCACCTGGCTGGACGGGAAAAGGTTCAGCGGCAGCGTATCGGAGGCTGACCTTAAGTCCTGGATCGAAGGGCTGAAGTAAAAGGATCTGCGGAAGGGGGACGGTATCATGTCCGGAGCGAAAACTAAAAACATGGTCAGACGGATCGTCGACGCGGCGATGACCGTACTTTTGCTGCTCTTGATGGCCTATCAGGTCACCGGCGAAGCGCTCCATGAATGGATCGGGATGGCCATGACGGTCCTCGTGATCGTCCATCAGATCCTGAACAGGAAGTGGTACGGAGCTTTGTTCAAGGGCAGATACAATGCTTACCGGACCGTCACGTCCGTTTTGAACGTCCTGCTTCTCCTCAGCTTTGCCCTGACGGCCTTCAGCGGCATGTCCATGAGCGGCCATGCGGTCCCCTTCCTTTACGGTATGGCGCCGGTCTCCTTCGCCAGGCAGATGCACCTGTCCATGTCCCATTGGTCCTTCGTGCTGATGGGCCTTCATCTGGGGCTGCATATCCCCGCCATGACTGCCGGCCTGAAGCTGAAGGACAAAACCAAGACCTTGCTCGCCTGTGTCTTCATCTGCATCGGAGGGATCGGCCTTTGGCTCTTCGTCCGGAGCGGGATCCCGGATTATATGTTCTTCCGCGTGCCTTTCGCGTTCCTTGACTATGAGAAGGCGGGATGGCTGGTATTGCTCGAAAACCTGCTGATGCTGTCCTTCTGGGCGTCGATCGGGACCCTGGCGGCGCGGGTCAGCGGGAAGCGCACCGGTCCGAAGGCAGGGCAAAAGAAGTGAAAAAGAATAGTCATATACTTTCGGCGGTCGTGATGAATGCGTCAAATTGAAGGCCGATCGGTCCCGAGAAGGTCATCGATTGCCCTGGCGAAGTCTTCATAGCGGAAGCTCTTCAGGATCAGGGACCTCTCTTTATACCGGATCAGGTAGGCCGGAAGGGTCCGGATTCCGAGGCTCCTTGTAAGCGACAGATCCTTTTCCAGCGCGGCTTCGGCGCTTCCGTCCCGGTAATGGGTGAGAAAGGTCTCTTCGTCTATCCCGGTCCTGCGGACGCCCTCCAGGATCTCGAGAAGGATGCGGGCCCGCTTTTCGGCGGCCACGCCGTATTCGTCCGTCCTGTGATTGAGCGCAGGGGAGATGAACCGGCTCAGGAAAAAGAAGTGGGCCGCGTGGATCTGCACCCCGTCGAAGCCAGCTTTTTCGGCCCTTACCGCGGCTTCGATGAACCGGCGGATCACCAGACGGATCTCATCGGACGTCATCCTGTCCGGCTCCACCTGCAGGGATCTGCCGTTCGTTTCGCGGTAATATGCACCAAGAGCGAGCTGGGAGACCGCCGGGCAGCCCTCCCTGTGGATCACGTCCGTCAGCTTTCTGTACTGCGGGATGAGGTTGTCGTCGCAAAGGCGCATCATGCCTTCAAAATAGCGGTCCTCCGGTATTCCCGCAGGGCGGTCCCTCCAGATGAGACGGGGCAGCGGATATGCCGCCTGCTGCTCTTGAATTCTTTCCCGGGGCGGAATATAATGGCTTGTCGGTTAGCGTTAGCTAATCCATATGCATGAACGAAACTTCTTACAGGAGGCTGTTTATGAAAAGGCAGGTCTTCAGAGTCGATACCGATGGATTTAACGGAGCGTGGTATCCGGCGTCCGGCGACTGCAAAAAAGGCATGATCCTGATGCTTGGCGACAGCGCGGAGGACTATATGGTGTCCTGCGGCGCGAGATGGCTGGATCGGCAGGGGATCCACGTGATGGCCATGTCTCCGGACAAAAAGGATTACGGACACCACAGTTATCCTCTGGAGCGCTTTGGCAGGGCCATCGCCTTCATGAGGGCGCAGGGCTGCGAAAAGCTGGGCGTCGCAGGGGCTTCCACCACCGGGATGATGGCGCTGCTGGCGGCGTCCTTCTATCCCGAACTGTCCCTGACCATCGCCATCTCTCCTTCGGATTTCGTCATGGAGGGCTTCTACCGCGACGGGAAAGACGGGGCCGAAGAACGTCCCGGAGACTATGAATCGTCCGTCACCTGGCAGGGAAGGCAGCTCCCGTTCCTTCCCTATGCCTACCGGCACCCGGAGTACTGGCAGAAGATCAGGGAGGAGGCTGAGGATGGCGGCGACAGGACGGCATCCCGGAAGATGTTCGACGAATCCGAAAGAAGGCATCCTCTGCGGGAAGAGGAGCTGATAAAAGTGGAGAACATCCACGGAAGGCTAATCTGCATCGGCGCCGAGGACGACGTGCTCTGGGACACCTGCAGATACATCCGAAGGATGGAGCGCCGCCTTGAGGGACTTCCCCATGACTGCGCCTTCGAGAGCTGGCTTTATGACCACGGCACCCATTTCGCCTTCCCGGAATCCCTGCTGAGGATGATGCTCCCGGTGGGGTCGGGGGCGCTGGTCTCCTTCATGTTCAGGGCGGGAAAAGAGTACAAAAAAGAATGCCGCGAGACCAGGATCGATATCGACCGGAGGATGAAAAAGGCGCTGGCGGAATGGTAGACTGCCGGCCAGATATCAATAATAATTAGCGACGGGGAAGAGCATGACAAGAAAAGAACAGATCAAAAGCGCATACAAGCTGACCGGCAGCAGCGCCGGCTTTTATGACGGGATGATGACCTATTCGACGTTTCTCGGGAAGATGATCTGCAGGATCGTCTGGAACATGGACGGCGAAAAGAACCTCCGCTATCTGGAAAACGCGCTTTCCGGCGTCCCGGAGGACTTTTCCGGAAAGCTTCTGGAGGTCCCGGTGGGGACCGGAGTGCTGACCATGCCGGTCTACCGCGATCTTCCGGGCGCTGACGTCACGTGCCTGGACTATTCTGAGGATATGATGGCCGCGGCGAGGAAAAGGGCCGAGGCTCTGGGGCTTTCCAACATAACGTTCCTTCAGGGCGACGTGGGAGCGCTGCCCTTTGAAGATGAGACCTTCGACGTCGTCCTTTCCCTCAACGGTTTTCATGCATTCCCGGACAAGGAGGCCGCCTACCGGGAGACCTTCAGGGTGCTGAAGCCGGGCGGGACCTTCTGCGGCTGCTTCTATGTGCAGGGCGGCCATAAGAGGACGGACTGGTTCATCCGGCATATTTACCAGCCCGGGGGCTTCTTCACTCCGCCCTATGAGACGGAAGAGAGCCTTCGGACCCGGCTCCGCGGGCTCTACAGCGAGGCGGAGGTCTCCATGACGGAGGGGATCGGGTGCTTTTGCTGCAGGAAGTAGGGGATAAGGTTTCCCGGAATTTCGTGACGTAAAGGTGTAGAGGCAGGCGGTGCGATCAGGGCGGCTGCCCCCAAATACGCGGAAGCTGCGGCAAAGTTCCTTGACAGGATGATATAATAATGGCAGAGGAACTTCTCGCTAAAGCGGTCTTTGGGGCCCGGGGGAACACATGAGCGAATGCAGAAACTGGTATAACGGCGATCCGATCCTGGAGGAATACCACGATCACGAATGGTGCAAGGTGAACCACGACGATGATTTTCAGTTCCAGATGCTCTGTCTGGAAGGGGCCAGCGTCGGGCTGTCCTGGCAGATCATCATGCACAAGAGAAAGGCTTATCTGGACGCCTTCCACGGTTTCATCATCGATGAGTGCGCGGCGATGACCGATGAAGAGCTGGAGGCCCTGCGGTCGGACCCGGGGATCATCCGGAACAGGAGCAAGATCTACAGCGTCCGAAAGAACGCCCAAATAATACAAAAGATCCAAAAGGAGTTCGGCTCCTTCGACGCCTATCTGTGGAGCTTTACCGGCGGCAGGCAGATCGACGGCCACTGGAAGACGCCCCGGGAGATCCCGACCGTCTCGGACGTTTCCGTCGCCATGAGCCGGGACATGAAGAAGCGGGGCATCGGGTTCGTCGGCCCGGTGATCACTTATTCCTTCCTGCAGTCCATCGGGATCGTCAACGATCATCTGGATGACTGCGAATACCGGTAAGAAACGGTGCTTTTTAGAAAAGTTTATTTTTGAGGCCGCGAGTTAGTTTAAGCTAATGTCAGCGATAATTATTAGGCCGCATCTCCCTGCGGGGCCGCGTTCATGAGAAAGAGGCAGAAAGTACAGGAACCATGATGAAATATCACATTGAGAAAAACACTGTCCAGGAGACCCTGGTGATCCCCCTCTTCGGAAGGCTGGTCTGCTCCGAGCGTTTCCCGGAACTGTTCTACGACCCGCAGGCTGAGCGGATCTGCGGCAGCCTGGACTACGATTTTGCTGAAAAGCGAAAGAAGATGGAGTCCGCCGCGGGGCTTTTCGGCGCCCTTGAGGTCGCCCAGCGCCAGTATGACCTTCGCTGCGAGGTTGAGGATTACCTGAAGGATCATCCAAGGGCTGCCGTGGTCAACCTGGGCTGCGGTCTGGACGACACCTTTTCCAAGGTCGACAACGGTCAGTGCAGGGGATATAACATCGATCTGCCGGACGTCATCAGGGTCCGCGGCGACCTTCTTCCCGCGGGGGAGCGGGAGACAGACCTGGCATGCGATCTCAATGATCTCTCATGGATGGACAGCATCGACGCGTCGGAGGGAGCGGTCTTTTTCGCCGCGGGCATCTTCTATTATTTCAGGACCGCCGACGTGAAAAGGCTCTTTAAGGCCATGGCGGAGCGCTTCCCCGAGGCGGTGCTTGTCTTCGATTCCTGCAATTCCCGGGGAGCGAAGCTCATGCGAAAGACCTGGCTCAAGGAGGCCGGGATCACCGACGTGGACGCCTTCTTCTCCCTCGAGGACGAGTCGGAGCTGACCTCCTGGAGCGACCGGTTCGCCTCCGTCACGTCGAAAAGCTACATGCGCGGGTACCGGGACATCTACAGCCGGGTCGGAGCGTTCCACAAGCTCATGATCCGGTTCTGCGACGGGCTCGTCAGGATGAGGATCGTGAAGATCGTATTCAAGGGATAACAGGACGGGGCGAAATCATATGACCGCCGAAAGGAGCTGATATGCTCCCCATAAGGGAGACAGTGAAATATAAAAGATTTCATTGTCGACCTTATGGGGGTTTTTATGGCTCACAGGACCAAGTACAGCGTAGAAGAGAAACTGAAGATCGTGGAGGATTGCCT
>Ga0208297_1001816_pt1 | contig 16156 bp, 12 predicted proteins | sample LMS_cellobiose_e_FD_187367 | JGI IMG/M metagenome (GOLD analysis project Ga0208297, IMG submission 187367) | Rumen-fistulated moose microbial communities from Alaska, USA - LMS_cellobiose_enrichment (SPAdes) (version 2) | ecosystem: Host-associated > Mammals > Digestive system > Stomach > Rumen... | reverse complement strand
CCTGAAAAAAGTTGAAAAATGTCTACTTTTGTAAAACCAGATGCCGTGAAAAAATCACCGGTGTCTACTTTCGAAAAAACGAGTTAACGAAAAAATCTTTTCGTGTCTACTTCTCGCGCGCGGTACAGATTCATTTCGTAGCCACAATACCGGAAAAGCTCAGATTTTGCGCAGAGCCTGATTTTCTTGTAAAAAATTTTGCGCAGAGCATGAATTTCTTGTGTTAAAATTTTGCGCAGTCGATCTATTGTACTATCTTTGTGCAAGATAACCGACAGCATTCTATGGAAGAACGGGTATTCAAAAGAAAATTCTATGAGAAGATGCTCGTGTGGAAGCGGGACAAGGACGGTAGTACGGCCCTTATGATCAAAGGTGCGCGCCGCATCGGCAAATCCACCATTGCGGAAGCGTTCGCAAAGAACGAGTATGAGTCATATATCTTAGTAGATTTTACCAAAGTAGGGCCGGAGATCCCGGCGCTTTTCGATGACGTCTCCAACTTGGATCGTATTTTTTTGGCGTTGCAGTTTTACTTCAATGTCACATTGATTCCCCGTAAATCAGTTATTATCCTGGATGAAATCCAAGAATGCCCGAAAGCCCGTCAAGCAATTAAAGAACTCGTTGCCGATCACCGCTACGATTATATAGAGACGGGCTCACTGATAAGCGTCAGGCGCAAAACCCGGGGGATTCGTATTCCTAGTGAGGAAACTCGTTTGACGATGTACCCGATGGACTACGAAGAATTCCGTTGGGCATTGGGAGACCAAACGACAGTTCCGCTTCTTCAACAGGCTTTCTCCGCCAGGCAACCGTTGGGCGAAGCCGCTCATCGAAAGATCATGTTCGACCTTCGACTTTATATGCTGGTAGGAGGAATGCCGCAAGCCGTGAATACTTATCTCGATACGCTGAACCTGTCTCTCGTGGATGCAACAAAGAGAGAAATACTGGAGCTCTATAACGATGACTTTTACAAAATAGACCCGACAGGAAAAGCCGCGACGCTGTTTAAAGCCATTCCTGCCCAGTTATCAGGGAATGTACATCGATACCAGACCACTCCGGTAGTAGGAGACGTAGAGAGAGATTCCCTTTTGGCCCTGCTGCACGAAATGGAGGAGAGCAAGATGGTGAACATCGCCCATCATGTCGATGATCCCAATGTGGGTTTTTCGATGACGGACAATCTGGATACCTTCAAGATGTACGTGGGAGATACTGGTCTTTTCGTTACTTTGGCCTTTGCTGACAAGGAAGTGACAGAGAACATCATCTACCAGAAACTCCTTTCCGACAAGCTCTCTGCAAACATGGGCTATGTTTATGAGAATGTCATCGCTCAGATGCTGACGGCATCGGGTAATAAACTCTTCTATCATTCATTCCCGGACGAGAATCGGCACTACTATGAGATCGACTTCCTTCTTTCCAGGGCACAGAAGATATGCCCCATCGAGGTGAAAGCATCTGGATATAAGACGCACAAATCGTTGGATATGTTTTGTGAAAAATATTCGGACAGAATCAAAGACCGCTATCTGATGTATACCAAGGACACGAGGAAGGATGGGCAGCTTTTGATGGTGCCGGTATATATGGCTCCGTTCTTGTGAAGCACCTCTGGAACAACGTCAGCATTTTATTGATAAACAGGCAGAAACAGGATATATTATGAAACACTTCCTTCCTTTGCTTTTGTTGTTTGCATTCGTGGCCGGCAGTTCCGGATCCGTATCTGCGCAGGAGATTCCGGTTAATCCGAAGTTCGGAGCTGTGTCGGATGCGGAAATCGACATGACTGTCTATCCTCGGGATTCGTCGGCTGCGGCGGTACTATTGTATCGAAGCTACACTGTACGGATCGGTATCTCTGCCGCGGCAAGGCTTAACCGGACGGTCTGGGTCCACGACAGGTGGAAGATCCTCAAGGATGCGGGAAAGGATGCCGCCGATTACGAAATTGTCTATGCAACCAATTACGAGGACAAGGAGGTCGTTTCGGGCATCAAGGCCACGACTTTCAACCGGGGAGCGGACGGCAAGGTGCAGCAGACGAAAATGTCGAAGAAGAGCCAGTTCAACGAGAAATACGCGAACGATCTCAGCAAGATTTCCTTCGCGGCCGAGGATGTCCGGGAGGGTTCTGTCGTCGAAGTCGCCTTTGAAATCCAGTCGCCTACCGTCACGATCCCGGACATCTATCTGCAGCGGTCGGATTATCCGGTCAACAAGATTGACGTGGAGGTCTCCTATGCCGAGTATTTCACCTACAACCGGGTGACCCGCGGTTTCCTTTCGGCCGATTTCCGTCAGGAAGTGGTAAACGAGACCGTCACCACGCCTGCGACCGGACTGCTGAGTTTCAGTACGTATCACGACTACTTCACCGCGACCAATGTGCCGGTCATGAAAAGCGAGGCTTACAGTTTTTGCCCCGACCAGTACAAATTATCGGTAATCTACGACCTGCGCAGCATCGCAATCCCTGGCGTCATAACGCAGAATTACAATGCTGGCTGGGTGGATGTGGACCGGCGCTTCGCCGAGACCAATCTTCTGACCCAGGTCAAGCAAAAGTTCCGGGATGCGGATGCGCTTCAGGCTGCCACCAGCGGCAAGGAGATGGCCGACGAGAAGATCGTCGCCGTTTGGCAGTACATCCTAGACCAGGTGAAATGGAACAAGGATATCCATCTGCTTCCCCAGGACAACAAGCAGACCCTCAAGGAGGGAACAGGCAGTTCCGCAGACATGAACGCCCTGATGGCCAGTGCCCTGAATACAATCGGCATGGTTGCGGAGCCTGTGCTGGTGAAGTCACGCGCGGACGGGGCCTTGCTTGATTACCATATCTCTTCTTCGGAATTCACCACGTTCATCCTTCGCGTCCAGGCGCCGGACGGGACCGTCCGTTATCTCGACGCTTCCCGAAGGGACAGCTACCTCGACGTCCTTCCTCCTGCTTATCTGGTGACCCGGGGACGACTCTTGCATCTGGACGGCCATGGGGAATGGGTGGACCTGACGGCGATCCCCGTCACGAACACACTGACGCAGGTGGTAAAACTCTCACCCGTTCCGGCGGAAGGAGTGGCGAAGGGATCGGCCGAAATCTCGGCCGTCAACCAGATTGCCAGTGCGGTCAAGAGCAACTACCATAGTTTTGACACGCCCGAAGCATGGATAGAAGACACGGAAAATGACGAAGGCATCGAAGTAATCGAGATGACGCTCGACGAGCCCGACAAACTCGGGAATGTCGCTCACGTGACCTACTCCTTTGAAAAGCCAGTGGAGAACGCCGGAGACTTCCTGTACATCCGGCCTTTCCTGTCCGCCTGGCACGACGCCCAGGCGTTCCGCAACGAGAATCGCAAGCTGCCCGTAGATTTCCCCTACAAGCAGCGCATCAATTACATGTGTCTCGTTGAGATTCCGGATGGCTTTGCCGTGGAACAGCTTCCGGCCACGACGCGAGGCAGTATGCCCGCTGCGGGCGGAAGCGCCTACATCATCCAATGCCAGCAGGCGGGGAACCTTGTCCAGATGTCATTCCGCATGGACCTGAACACCCTGCTGGTGCAGGAGAACGACTATGCTGACTTCCGGGCGTTCTGGGAGCATCTCTGCAAGACCGAAGAATCCGTCATCGTCCTCAAGAAACAATGAAACGGCTGACGATACTGCTGGGGCTGCTCCTGTCGCTGCATGCCGGGGCCCAGGAACATGCCGTCGTGGTCTGCGACGAGGAGACCTTCACCATGCAGTCGGTGGCTGCAGGCACCCTGCAGGTGAAGCGTGTCGTCACCGTGAACGACGAGCACGGACTAGGCGAGGCAACGTTCAGCGTCTTAACGAATCAGTCCGAAGCGCTGTCAGCCTTCAAGGGTACGCTGGATCTGCCAGGCGGGAAATCCTTGAAGATCAAGAAGAGCGACCTGCAGACCGTCGCCATCGGAAGCGGCCTGGCCGAAGACGGATACCTGACAGGCTATGTCCCTTCCGGACGCTATCCCTTCACCGTCACATACGAGTATTCCGTGCAGCATCGCAATGGATTCGCCGTTTTCCCGGCCTACTCGCCGGTCCATACCGAAAAGACGCGGCTGCAGCACGGCTCCTACACCCTCGTAGTTCCAGCCGGAACCCGTGTGAACTATCACGCGACTGGATTTGATGCGCCCCGGACAAACGCGACGACCTTTGTCTGGACGCTCGACGATTATGCCGGTTTCAACGAAGAGCATTTGATGCCCGACGTCCGAGCGGTCGTACCGCATGTACAGGCTTCCCCGGAGGAATTCATGTATGACGGATTTTCGGGCCAGCAGTACAACTGGGAGGCGCTGGGATACTGGTTGAATGAACTGCTGGCAGGCACGGATGACCTCCCGACCGAGCGAATCGACGAAATAGCTGCCCTGACGGCGGACTGCAAGACCAATCTGGAAAAGGTTAAAATCGTGTATGACTATCTTTGCAACAAGACGCGCTACGTCAGCATCCAGTACGGCATCGGCGGGTTCCGGCCTTTCCCCTGCTCCTCCGTCGACAAGACGGGATACGGCGACTGCAAGGCGTTAGGCAACTATTTCCGCTGCCTGCTCCAGGCCGCCGGCGTGGAGTCCGTGTACACGGTGCTCAACACCCGGCAGGCCCATCCGTATCCGGGCTACTGTTCAATCGGGCAGCACGACCATGTAATGGTCGCCGTCCCCTTGAAAGAGACCGGCGACACACTGCTGGTCGAATGCACCCACCGCCTGCCGCTCGGTTACAGGCCCGGCCATGTCGCCGGCCATGACATCCTGCTGGTCACGCCGCATGGCGGCCGGATGACCGCCGTGCCCGGTTACGCTGATTCATTGCGCCGTACCGACATCCGCGCTACCGTCCAACTGCGCGAAGACGGGTCGGCGCATGTCACCGTCACCGACGAATATCATCTCGACCTCGTCGAGTCCTGGCTGGAGTTTCGCAACTGGGATGCTGACAAACAGAAGAACCGGCTGACTGCCGGCATCGGCTTCCAACCGCAGGACCTCGCGGTCACGTCGGTCGAAGACAATTTCAATTCCTACGATGGCGAGGCCAGCTGGTGCCCCGTCCTGAAAATCGGCTATGAGATGGACAGCCGTACATTCAGCCGGGTGACGGGAACACGTCTGTTCATTCCGGTGAACCTTTTCGCCAAACGGCTCTACATCCAGCGAAGCGACCGAATCAATCCGCTCCAGAACGAAGAAGGACACTGCAGCCACGACGTGGTCACCTACCAGCTTCCGGCCGGCTACAAGGTCGAAAGTATCCCCCAACCCGTCCGTTTGGACGAAGGCTGGGGGTCCTTCACTTCCGATATCACGATTGGAGACGGCACCGTGACGGTCGACCAGTTCCTGCATCTGAAAGCCTTCGACGCCGACCGCTCCCGCTATCCCGACTACCGCAGCTTCGCCCGCACGCTCAACAAGGCGTTCGATGCCTCCATCGTGCTGGTGGCCGAGTAACGCCCGGCCACGCTGGGGCATAAAAACGTGGCCGGGAGCCGGTTGAAAGGCTCCTCGGCCACGAAAGGGATGTACGGGTTCTATGATTCACTTCATGCCAGGGAGGGCACCCGGTAAATAGTTCAATTATTCAAGACGTATTCTGACTATTTGTGTGTTTATCATATAGAACATACAAGAATAGAGATGAAAACGCTTCGTACAATCGTAATAGCCGCCTGCCTGGGAATGATGGCCATATCATGTACTGCATTCAATGATGATTATGCAGGTTCGTCCTGGTATGGCGAATACTATGCAGGGCAAGATGATATACTGGGAAATCTGATATACATCACAACCCTCTATTTTTGGGACGATAATCAAGTGTGCACGGTTACCGAAGGTGTTAAGGGCGCCATTGGGTTTTCCTCCGAGAAGTACAATGTCCAATGGTCGTCAAGGAATGCTTTTTCATTGATGCAAACGGCAGAAGGGCAAACTGTTGTGAGCTACACCGGGAAGATTACCGGGAAAAAGATGACCCTGGATGTTTTCAGTCGCTATCGAGTTGAACTGACCGAACAATAGAAGGGAACCAGCTACCTTCGTTTGAGATATTGAATATGTAGGTGTATCAGGAGTGGGAAGAGCAGGAGCTGGCCAGGCAATGCTCTGAGAAGAATAGATTGGCAGAGGAAGAGCTGTATAATAGATATGCGGCCAGGATCTTTACGCTCTGCCGTCGCTATACCGACAACTCCGATGATGCAAAGGACTTGATGCAGGAAACATTGATCAAGGCCCTGGGCAAGATTTCAACCTACAGATATAGCGGAAGAGGCTCTTTGTATGGCTGGATCAGCCGGATTGCCATCAACTGTGCACTGAACCAAACCCGCCGGAAGCGGGGGAAAACCGTTTCGCTGGATATCCGGGAACAAGACACTATTCCGGAACCGACGGAAGAGGAGATGGAAACGATACCGCAGGAGAAACTGCTGGAATGGATCTCCAGACTTCCGGGGTTGAGAAAAGCCGTATTCAACTTGTACTGCATCGACGGATACTCCCATAAGGATATTGGAAAATTGCTCGGAATCAGTGAAAAAGGATCTGCCGGCGTACTGGCGAAAGCCCGGAGACAATTGAAAGAAGAAATCTACAGCTATTTGAGGGACAAGGAACAATGAACCATTGGGAAGACATCGTAAAAGACAAGCTGGAAGGGTACGAAAGCCCCCTTCCGGAGGGAAGTCTTGCCGAATTCCGTGTGCTTCGAGATAGCAAGACAACGCGCCCTTACAAAAAGATTGTACCCTGGATTCTGGGAATAACCGCCGCCGCTGCCGCAGCCATCCTCGCAGCGGTCCTGTTCCTTCGCCAGCCCGCTTCTCCGGAAGGTGGCGTTCAGCTCATCCATCCGCCAAAACCCCTCGTTGCAACGATCGCTGATTCTACCAGTGTTACAGATCCTTTTCAGTCTGCGTGGTCATTCGCGCAGGCAGTAACCTCCAAGGCATCGGCAGAGGATGTCGAAGCAATCACCCCGGAAGAAGACGGAAAAATGCCTGAGATAACGAATGTGACCACACCAGAATCCACGAAGGAAGAGACAATTGACAGGCCTCCCGTAACAGCCACAGCCCCTTTTATTCCAGCAAACACTGACTCCAATCCTATGAGAATAAAGGTCGGAGCCGCTGCTGGTGTCGTTGCCGGCGGCGGCCTGCTGACAGCGCTGATGGCAAACGTGTTCACGACGAATCAAGGGAATCCTGAACCGATCGATCCCTACGGAATTGGAATAGGGATTGGAATTGACCCCCTCCCAACAGATGAAGGAATTGTCGCGGCGCACTATTTCCCGCTCAAACTGGGTCTTTCAACGCGGATTCCGCTCGCGGGCCAGTTATATCTTACGACGGGATTGGAGTATTCCAGATATCAGTCTTCATTTACCTACCGATCTACCGAAGAGAAGAGACAAGTTGCTCATTATTTAGGTATACCGCTTCGATTAGATTGGCTCATCGCCTCTGGGAGATTCTTCGATGTATATGCAGGCTGTGGCTTGCTTGGGGATATTTGCATGGAAGCGAGCCTTGCCGGTATCAGTATCCCCAAAGACGGTCCAAGCCTTTCTTTGTTGGGTGCCGGAGGCATTCAGATGAATGTGACAAAAAAACTGGGGCTTTATGTCGAACCGGAACTAAGCTGGCGAATCTCTTCCGAAAAGAATAAGCTTGAAACATACCGGAGCGAGCATCCCTTCATGTTCTCGTTGGCAGCCGGACTTCGTATCAATCTGGGCCAATAACCATTCACGCAACATTCGCCCTCCGTTTTGCATCTATAACATTGCACTTTGAACACATCCCATTGTTTTGCAGCAGTCGGATTGATTGTGTATTTTTGTTAAGAATCTTAATGGAAATCCATTGGTGTTGCAACAATTAAAACAGTGGCTCCGATAGCGTTTCTTTAAATGATAAGGACAGGCGGCTACTGGTTATAAAAATCGGAATAATCTCATTTTGATGCAGCGACGCAAATAGATCACTTGTCTCATTTGCGTCGCTGCGGCAAAAAGAACGGTTTCACTAGAAAACTGTGGTCGACACAGACAAAGCGGCACCCCCATCTGCGTCATGCCCAATCATCTGCCATCTGGTTTTGCCGCTGATCCCGTATTTCCTCCCTGTTTCGGCGTGGCGGGCGGAAGGCCCGGCCACGCTGGGGCATAAAAAACGTGGCCGGGAGCCGGTTTTAGGGCTCCTCGGCCACGAAATGACAGCGAAATGTGCCAGCGGGCTACGGTGACCTCAATGAGGCTACCGACATTTCTCTCTTACAGGTTGCAGACCACTTCGAAGCGGAGTTTGCCGTCGATGATGGTGGGCTTGAAGAGCGTGTCTTCGACCTGGTAGTAGGTCTTGCCGCCGAGTTCGACCTCGTCGTAATCTTCGGGGATTTCATCGACAAGGGCGCCGATCGGGGCCTCGATCACGCAGTACTCCCCATTCTTGAGGGTGTAGAACACGCCGTCCTGATAGTAGTAGTCCTGGCCGGCCTGGCTGAGCAGGTTCGTGTTGTAGTAGTCGTCGCTGGTGCGGACCGTGTAGCTGGCGTTCCGGGCGGCGTAGATGCTCGAAAGCTCGGCTGCGGCCCGGGCACGCTCGATTTCATTGCGGATGGTGTTGATCGCAATGGTCGTCATGGCCACGTCGAAGAGGGTCGCGGCAATGCGCGTTCCCAGCGGCGGACGGCAGACGTAGTAGCCGCCGTCCCAGTACGGCCGATAATAGATGCCGTCGTAATAGTAGTAGTCACGGTAGCCGACCCTGACCAGCGAGTAGCCGATGGGAAGGGTATGGATCCGATGGCCGAAGTAATGGTAGCCACGGTGATAGGACGGCATCGGTCGGTGACGGGGCTCCAGATACGGACGGGAATAGATCGGTGCACGATGCGCCGGACGGTGGATGGGCGCGACATGGCTCGGACGGTGGTTGTGCCCTACTGCCGGACCATGGCCCGGACGGGAGTTGCGGGCAATCGCGGAGCTGTGGTTTGAACCGGACCGCGGACGAGGGGCGTTGTTGCGGGTAACGGCGGAGCCGGATCCGCGGGGCGAGCGTGTGACGCTGGGCCGGTCGCTCGGCCGGTTGCTCCGCGCGACGCTGCCGCTGTGGTTGCGGTTGACCTGAGGAGCCTGGCTGCGACTCACGCGAGGTGCCTGGCTACGGTTAACCTGAGGGCTGGCGCTGCGGCTGACGCTGCCGTGGTTATTGCTGCGGGGCGACGACATCTTCGTAGTCGGCCCGCTGTGCCCCGATGGGGCGCGGTGCTCCGTCCGCGGCGAATGGGAAGAACCACCACCGGAACGACGACTCTGGCCTTGTGCCTCAAACGAGGTGGTACACATCATTACGATGCAAAGCATCAGTACCACTTCTATCAATCTTTTCATCTCAAATAAGGGTGTTTTCGGTAGCTGGTTGAAAGCTTATACCGGGAAAAGAGAAAACCGTGCCAATCATAAGTCGATCCAATGGATCGAGGGATCGCGTGCCCACCAGGTGAGCTGTTTCTTGGCGTAGTGGCGGGTATTGCGCTTGATCAGGCGGACCGCTTCGGCGAGGTCGTAGCGGCCGTCGAAATAATCAAACAATTCCTTGTAGCCCACCGTATTGAGTGCAGGAAGGCTGCGGTGCGGGAGCAGCGCACGCGCTTCCTCGAGCAGGCCTTCCTCCATCATCCGGTCTACGCGGGCGTCGATGCGGGCGTAAAGCTCGGGGCGCGGGCGCTTGAGTCCGGTCTTTACGATGGTGAAGGGACGTTCTTTGGCGGGATGTGTCTTGAACGAGGAATACTTGCGGCCCGTGGCGATGGTCACTTCCAGGGCGCGGACGATGCGCTGGCCATTGGCCGGATCGATGGTCGCATAGGTTTCCGGGTCCAGGACGCGGAGATCGGCCCGCAGCGCGGCGACACCCTCTGTGCGAAGGCGCTCGGAAAGTTGCGCCCGCAGCTCCGGGTCCGCATCGGGGAAATCGTCCAGCCCGTTGCACAGGGCGTCGATGTAGAGACCGGAGCCGCCGGCCATGACCACGGTTTCGTGGTCACGGAACAGCTTCTCCAGCAGTTGCAGCGCCTCCAGCTCATAGGCTCCGGCCGAACAGGGTTCCGAAATGCTGCGGTCGGCGATGAAGTAATGTGGCACAGCGGCGAGCTGCGCGTCGTCGGGACGCGCCACGCCGATGCGCAGCTCGCGGTAGAACTGGCGCGAGTCGCAAGAGACGACCGGCGAGCCGACGCGGAGCGCCTCGGCGATCGCATAGTCTGTCTTTCCGACCGCGGTCGGTCCCAATATGATTCGCAGGGTGGGCATCCGGGGTTGCTATTCCTTCCCTTCGCTCTCGTCGTAGAGTTCCTCTCCTTCGCCGTCGTCGAAGATCCGGTCTTCGGCATCATCGTCTTCCTCTTCGTCGTCGAGATCGTCCAGTTCGTCATCCAAGCTGGGGAAGTTGTCCGCCACGCGGGAAGGATGAAGCTTGGGAACGGCGGGCTCCTCTTCGAAGCGGACGTGGAACTGGTCGGGATTCTGGCCTTTCTCTTCCACGAGGGCCGGATAGGCTCGCATAGGCAGGTACGGCACCTGCCCTTCATACACCAGTTTGATGTAGCGGTCGTTGCGGAGGTCGAACACGAAGTGGAGTTCCGTCTCGCCACGCTCGAGTACCTTGTCGAAGGTGACGGTGTCCATGGCGCCGTCGCCCATGTCGAAGAGTCCGTACTCGCTGCAGAGCTTGCCCTTCTCGTCGAAACCTTCGAAGATGACCATCTGGTCGGGAGAGAACGCCAGGTTGTCGGTGATGAAACTGTTGAAGCGGAACAGCGTCATCTCGCCCTTAATCTCATATACCCGGTAAAAGACCTTGCTTTCGGGTATCGTTGCTCTGAATTGATGTACCATAACACAAATATACCAAATTTTTGCGTACTTTTACCACATGAATGCAATTTCCGACACCTACCGCTCGATTGCCGCGCCCGCCAAGGGTATCTACAAAGAGCTGGGCAGTAAGTTTTTGGCTTTTGCCCACCCGGTCGAGACGGAAGATCAGGCAAAAGAGATTCTCGCAGCCGTGCGCAAAGAATACTTCGATGCGCGGCACCACTGCTACGCCTGGCGCCTCGGGCTGACGGGCGAGCCGTACCGGCTGAGCGACGACGGGGAGCCTTCCTCCACGGCCGGCCGGCCCATCCACGGGCAGTTGCTGAGCCAGGAGCTGAGCGACATCCTCGTGGTAGTGGTACGCTATTTCGGCGGCGTGAAGCTCGGCGTCCCGGGGCTCATCCGCGCCTACCGCACCGCTACGCAGGATGCGCTCGCGAACGCTCAGATCGTGGAAAAAGTGGCCGGCGAGCACTTCACCCTGAAGTTTGGTTATCTGCAGATGAACGACGTGATGAAAGTCCTCAAAGACATGGGAATCACCCCCCTGCGACAGTCCTTCGACCTCGATTGCAGCCTCGAAGTGCGGGTGCGTCTCTCGCAGATCGAAGACTTTCGCAAGCAATTGTCATTTTGTCAAATAATTGTCAAATAATTTGATTACATTTGCGGATTACGTAAACCATTTTTTCAAAAACACTTTAATACAACCATAATTTTATGAAAAAAGCTTACAATTTCAACGCAGGTCCCTGCGTTCTGCCCCAGCAGGCCATCGACGCAGCGATCGCAGCATTGCAAGACTTCAAAGGTACCGGGATGCCGGTCATATCTGTTTCTCACCGTTCGAAGGAATGGGAGGAGACGATGAACGAGTGCCGCGCACTCTGGAAAGAGCTCCTCAACATCCCCGACAACTACGAAGTGGTCTTCCTCGGCGGCGGCGCTTCGCTCCAGTTCCTCTATGTGGCGATGAACCTCCTTGAGAACAAGGCCGGCTACCTGGAGACGGGCGTCTGGGCCAAGAAGGCGCTCAAGGAAGCCAAGGGCATCGGCAACGCCGTCTGCATCGCCTCCTCGGCCGACAAGACCTACAGCTACATCCCGAAGGGCTACGAGATCCCGACCGACCTCGACTACTTCCACATCACCACCAACAACACGATTTACGGCACGGAGATCAAATACGACATGGACTGCCCGGTGAACCTCGTGGCCGATATGTCCTCCGACATCATGAGCCGTCCGGTCGACGTGAGCAAGTACGCCCTCATCTACGGCGGCGCGCAGAAGAACGTCGGCCCTGCCGGCGTGATCTTCGCCATCATCCGCAAGGACATCCTGGGCAAGGTCTCCCGCTACCTCCCTACGATGCTCGACTACCGCACTCACATCGAGAAAGAGTCGATGTTCAACACCCCGCCGGTGTTCCCGATCTTCGTCATGACCGAGACCCTGAAGTGGCTCAAGGGCATCGGCGGCGTCGAGGCCATCCACAAGATCAACGTCGAGAAAGCCCAGTTGCTCTACGACGAGATCGACCGCAACCCGCTCTTCGTGGGCACCGCCGCCAAGGAGGACCGTTCGATCATGAACGTCTGCTTTGTCATGGCTCCGGGTTATGAGAACCTCCAGGACGAGTTCCTCGCCTTCGCCAAGGAACGCGGCATGGTCGGCATCAAGGGCCACCGCAGCGTCGGCGGCTTCCGCGCCTCCCTCTACAACGCCTGCCCGAAAGAGGCCGTCGAGGCCCTGATCGCCTGCATGCAGGATTTCGAGAAGCTTCACAAATAGGACTGCCATGAAGATCTTAGTCGCTACGCAGAAACCCTTTGCGAAGGCCGCCGTGGACGGCATCCGCAAGATTGCCGAGGAAAACGGACATACCCTCGCCCTGCTTGAAAAATATCCGGGTGAAGCCGAACTGATCGCTGCCGTCGCCGATGCCGACGCCCTGATCGTCCGCTCCGACAAAGTGACCGCCGCCGTGGTGGAGGCCGCTAAAAAACTGAAGATCGTCGTGCGCGCCGGCGCCGGTTTCGACAACCTCGACCTGGCCGCCTGCACCGCCCATAACGTGGTCGCGATGAACACCCCGGGCCAGAACTCCAACGCCGTGGCGGAACTCGCCATCGGCCTGATGATCTATATGAACCGCAACCAGTTCACGCCGGGTACCGGCAGTGAGCTGAAGGGCAAGACCCTCGGTATCCAGGCCTACGGCAACGTCGGCCGCCTCGTGGGCAAGCTCGCCATGGGTTTTGGCATGAACGTCATCGCTTTCGACCCGTATCTCCCCAACGAGAAGATCGAAGCTACCGGTGCCAAGGTCGCCCCGTCGCTGGAAGCTCTCTACGAGTGCTCCGACTTCGTGTCGCTGCACATTCCGGCCACGCCGGAGACCAAAGGCTCCATCGGCCGCAATCTCGTGGGCCGCATGCCCAAGGGTGCCTGCCTGATCAACACCGCCCGCAAGGAAGTCATCAACGAGGCTGAACTCTTCGACCTGATGACCGAGCGTGAAGACCTCCGCTACGTCGCCGACGTCGCTCCCGAGCGCGCCGCCGAGTTCGCCGAGAAGTTTGGCAAACGCTATTTCGGAACGCCCAAGAAGATGGGTGCCGAGACCGCCGAAGCCAACATCAACGCCGGCCTTGCCGCCGCGAACCAGATCTGCAAGTTCTTCGCTACGGGTGACCGTACCTTCCAACTCAACAAATAAGACGAGATTATGGTAAAGGTTAAACCGTTCGCCGCCATCCGCCCGCCGAAGGCCATCGCCAAAGAAGTCTCCGCCCGCCCCTACGACGTGATGAACTCCGTCGAGGCCAAGGCCGAGGCCGGTGAGAAATCCCTGCTCCACATCACCAAGCCCGAGATCGATTTCGATCCGATTGCCGGCGAGCACGAGCAGCGCACCTACGACAAGGCCGTCGAGAACTTCAAAAAATGGCAGGAGCGCGGCTGGCTGAAGCAGGATGACCGTGAGTACTACTACGTGTACGCCCAGACGATGGAAGGCCGCACCCAGTACGGCATCATCCTCTGCGCCAACACCGACGACTACGCCACGGGCGCCATCAAGAAGCACGAGCTCACCCGCAAGGAGAAGGAAGACGACCGCATGGTCCACGTCCAGATCCAGAGCGCGAACATCGAGCCGGTGTTCTTCGCCTACCCCGACAACGCCGAGCTCGACGCCATCATGTTCCGCTACATCGCCCGCGTGCCCGAATACGACTTCATCGCCGATGAAGACGGTTTCGGCCACAAACTCTGGGTGATCGACGACCAGAAGGACATCGACCGCATCACCGAAATCTTCGCCTCGATTCCGGCCTTCTACGTGGCCGACGGACACCACCGCACCGCGGCAGCCGCCCGCGTGGGCGCCGAGCGCCGCGCAAAGAACCCGAACCACACCGGCAACGAAGAGTACAACTACTTCATGGCCGTGTGCTTCCCCGACAACCAGCTGAAGATCATCGACTACAATCGCGTGGTCAAAGACCTCAACGGCCTGACGGGCAAACAGTTCTTCGAAGCCCTGCAGAAAGACTTCATCGTGGAGTGCAAGTGCGACTGCACGAAGGACGGCGGCAAGTGCGAATGCGAGTTCCCGTGCCACTGCACGTGCAGCGAGACCTACAAGCCTGCAGGTCTGCACAACTTCTCGATGTACTTCGAAGGCGTGTGGTATTCGCTCACCGCGAAACCCGGCACGTACAACGACAACGACCCGATCGGCGTGCTGGACGTGACGATCCTCTCGAACCTCGTGTTCGACAAGATCCTCAACCTCGGCGACCTGCGCACCTCCAACCGCATCGACTTCGTCGGCGGCATCCGCGGCCTGGGCGAACTGAAGCGTCGTGTCGACAGCGGCGAGATGAAAGTAGCTTTCGCACTCTACCCGGTCTCGATGAAGCAGTTGATCGACATTGCCGATACCGGCAACATCATGCCGCCCAAGACCACCTGGTTCGAGCCGAAGCTCCGCAGCGGCCTGGCGATTCATAAGTTCTGATGGACGACGTCATGCCCGGCTTGACCGGGCATCAGAGAACCGGGAGCCTCGAAGGACTCCCGGTTTTTAATTATTCTGTGACGGGACGGACATTGAGCCCGGCATAACGGTCGGCGGTTAACCCCCTGGAACCTGAATCTAATACCTCCACGCCCATGGCGAACAAAGCTGTATCAAGAGAAGAGGACCAATAAAACCCCTGGGAACCCCCATAGAGCCATTGGGACTCGAACCAGCGCCCAGCGGCGGGAAGGAATATGCTGTTTCCGGCGCAAGGGCCGGTTCCTTCCTTGCGGGTCACAAGCATGCCATTCTTGCCCGAACCGTTGTAATTGGTTTCCCACTTCCAGGTGTAGAGCTTCTCGTCGCGTAGCGCCGCCCATTCTCCTTCCGTCGGCATACGCCAGGGATCCTTCCAAAGGCTCGTCGCAGCATCGTCTTCAGGAAACAACGTCTTATACGAGTCTTCTTCGGAATACTTCTTCACCCCACTACTATAATCAGAAGGGTCTTTGGCAAAGATGTAGTTGGTCCAAGCATAACTTTCCTTCGTGGCCGTCTCGCCCCAGGCGTAGTAGTCGCCGTAGTCCCACGGATTCTCCGCGCCGATGTTGCAGGTGGCCCATTTGAGGTTCTTTTTCAATTGATTAGCTCCATCAACGATCGTCACTTCGCCCATGTCCACGTAGGCGTGGCCGTTGATCTTGCCCGGATCATCGACGTCTCCACCACCCTGGCCCAGGTTTTCGATGGCCGTCTTGATGGCGTCGAGGATCTCGCTGTAGTCCTTCATTCCCTGGATCGCATTGAAGATCTCCGTCAGTTTCTGGGAAAGGTCCCCCGTCAGCGCCGTCGAGATTTTGCCGACCGCTTCTGTCACTTCGTCGATCTTGCCCTTCAGGTCTGTGTCCACGCCGTCCACGCTGTCTTTCAGCGTGCCCAGCGCCTGTTTGACCAGGTCGAGGGCTTTACCTTCGTCCACGAAGCCGTCTTCCACCGCCTTCGCGATGGCACCCAGCTTCGTCTCAAGCCCGCTTGTCTGGCTTGTCATCGCACGCTCAAGGGCATCCAGTTTATCCTTCACGTCACCGTCCAGCGTACCAAGGGCCTGCGAAATCAGATCCAGCTCCTTCTTCTCGTCCGCCAGGCCGTTCTTCACCGCCGTCTCGATCA